>Ga0256845_1002165_pt1 | contig 14533 bp, 15 predicted proteins | sample RiftiametaG_FD_189101 | JGI IMG/M metagenome (GOLD analysis project Ga0256845, IMG submission 189101) | Tube worm associated microbial communities from hydrothermal vent at the East Pacific Rise, Pacific Ocean - Riftia | ecosystem: Host-associated > Annelida > Integument > Unclassified ...
AACGGCGAGCCGCAGCGAAACGAGCTTCGCGAAAACAAGGACCTGGCAAGAACAAGAAATGACGACTTTCCCGGCATTTTGGCGAATTTTCTCGCGCGTGATTTTACGCGGATGTTCGTGCGCGCCAACACCTGAGGCACTTCGGCGAGTGGAAGTGACTTGCGACGGATGCACGGACCTCTTCGAAGCCTATTCAACTGCAGAAACTCACCCTCCCCTATCCAGGAGGAATGGAGTTTGGACTCTCGACGAGGGGCTCTCCTGGGATGAGGTACTTGCCGTTGATCCCAACATAGTAGCCGCAAAGATTCCACGCGACGCGCGTTACCTGCGGCCCAGGAGGATTCCCGTCCTCCTTTCATCTGAGATTGTGGAATGTATCTGGTGTCCTGGTCGCGTAATTGAATTGCTTGATGACGAGGGGTGTCCGTACGTTCACGGCCATGTCTTTATGCCAGAGTACGCGAAATCTCTCGGACACTTTTAGTGGGTCCCTGGATAGTGGCGCGGGGCACAGTTCGCGTATCCACCAAACCTCCACGCTCCCCACCATCTCTGCACATCTTTCTGGCAAGCTCCTCAGAGGGGCCACCTACTAGAGAGAATAATTAGTTCTACATACGCCCTGGCAGGTTTGAGGGTCCTCGTGGCCACGCACGGCCATCGAGTTTCTTGCTGATGCCGCTCTACCTGAGCGTCATCCACTCATTGGGAAGGCCACCAATCCTGGGGCGATCACATGTTCGACGCAATGGACAGCGGCTCTACCGGGTCGCGCCTACCGAAGCCCTGGCGGAGCTTTTGCCAGCCTATGGGCATCGACGCCGCTACTACTCCGCCGAGGACATTCTCACTCGGTGGGAGGAGGCATTGGCATTGAAGGTCCGTCGTGAATACCTGGCCAGCTATTTGGGATGCCTCTATGAGGATGACTTCGACGACGATTGCCCGGCAATGAATTAATGTGCGGATTCTAGGATCAATTAGACGAGCGGCTTCACGGCAACATCCCTGGGCATCCGCCTCTTCAGGGGGCCTCATCGAGCAACTTGGGTACGACGCATGCCGTGCCCAATCTCAACCCAACTACATCCAACAGATATAACCAAACGAAAACATCAACATGAAAAACATCAACTACAATGACATCGACACAAGTGCCTTCTGCGGGAAGGGCTCACACTTCTATCTCTTTCAAGAAGAGCTGGAGAATACTATTCGTCTCTACACTGCCTGCTACGCCAAAGGTAGCGAACCTCTGGATGTGTATTGCGGTCGCGTCGTCCCGCTGGCTCAGTGGAGCGAGAGCCTGTGCCGCGACAGCCTAATCGCATGGCTGGAGAACCAGAAGGACCTAGGTAAAATCGACAGAAATCTCTTCCTCGCTCTAGAATCCCGGGAAGTTTACCGTCACGAAAGTGCAGATTACTTTTTGCGAGATGACACACCCGAGGCATTGAGGATTGCCGTACAGACGCGAGGCTTGGAAGACGTCATAGATACCGTCGTCACAAATGCTACGGATGTCGGATTCGTGCTCTGCCCTGTGGACGTCGCGGAATACTTGCGTGGATGCTTGGAAGACTAACGCATCTCGTTTGGGTTCGCTTGCATCCACGAGCCCTATGCCTCCTGTTGCAATCCATTACCCGAGATCGCGGCTTCTTAGGAGTCTGCTTTACTGAGGGACAATTGGCTGCGCGTTGAAAAACGCTCAGTCTCGCCATCCTATGTGTATTCAGGCCCTTGTGTCTGTTCAGCAGAGGCAGGTTTTTACGCAAATAGCCTCACCCCGTACACCGTAGCTCGGTCCACATCCTCACCCCGTCCCCCACAGTGTCGAGCCTGATCTCGGCAGTGCCTCTGACGATCCCGTCTCGCGTCACAGCGGCCCAGACTATCCGGTGCGTGTCGTTCGTGAGGATGAACTCAACCACTTCCACATCTAGAGGAGAGAGGAAGTCAGCGATCTCTTGGGGCGTGGGTGCAAGGAAGCTCATACCCAAGAAGGCAGACAAGTCGATTGTTGATCATCGCTCGACTGTGGAGACGCGAGTGAATGTCCCACCACTAGGCGCGCCTCATGAAGCCGGGCATGTCACCTGCGACAAAGGTGACGGCCCTGTCGTCCAGCCACCCAAGACTCGCTTGCCAGTGGCTGATCACCATTTCTGGGCGACCGGCTTATCCCCGGCTCGGATCCCTTGTGAAGTTTCAGCTTTGTCTACATTACATTCTCCTCACCCAAACTTTGCCTGGCGCACTCGATTTACTATCCCCCAAACCTGATGGTCGGCGTGTTGGAAGAAGAGGCTCGCCTATTGCGGCTGCTTAGCGAGGCAAATGCCGAAATATTTGGCACGGGTGTGTCTGGGAGTGAAGCTCGCGAAGAAGCGTGCAAACTGCTCGAAGAGAGATGGGATCAAATCATCACGAACTTCATTCCTGCCCCTTGGGAGGGGGTCGCCGGGAAGGTGGGAACGTCAATAGTCGCGGCGCGGAGGACTGAAAACGGCTGGTCTAGGCAAATTCATACCCTTTAGCGAGATGGCGTCCCGCAGAGTTCGCGCAGCCTAAAGGCGCTTTACCAAGCTGGCATTTGAAACAAGCGCCCGCGATCCCCAATGTCATGCAGAACAAGCACAATCTCGCTCTTCGAGAACGCGAACTTTTCACCAGTGCTTGGGTCTATCGGGAGATCGCTATCAAGGGTTGTAACGAACTGTTGCGCGCCTAAGTCCGCCACTTTACGCATTACCCCGACGAGCCGCAGCTTCTTCCGATCATCCAGCGCCTCAAAGATTCCGTCATGATACGCAAAGCGCGGAAATCGATGTTTTAGGTGGGTGACGAGTATCGCTAGGTCAAAGGCTATGCATAGGAACTTGCGATATGTGTTTCCGAGATCCTCGCTCGTCGCGTCACCGTCAGGAGACACGAATTCCGCAGAAAATTCAAAGTTACCGGCGTTGTTTACGCGCGTAGAAAGGACCGCTGCTCGCTCCGTTACGACTTTCACTATGTCTCGAAACTCCTTCTTGAGCGCGAGATACGGCTTGGGCTGCTTCTCCAGATTCTTGGTCAAGGTGTCGCTCCAGGTCACCCTTTCATTGCGCAGTACTTGAACGCCTCGCTCGGCTGAGAGTAGATGGCGCACGTCCTTTCTGCGCCGATCTAAGGTGTCCAACGCAATTCGCATGCGCGTCAGCCGATCGCTCAAGCCTCTGAGTTTTTGGAGACTTTCATGTTCCCTGAGTCCCTCCATGGCGGCCTTTCGCCTTCCGTTCAGCTCAGTAAGAATGTCTGCAACTTCGATCAGGCGCGCCTCACGCGACTTGAGTTCTTCACGCAAGTACTTGTTACGTTCCTGGGTAATGGCCCGGTGGAACTTGACGAGATCGGCGTGGGACTTGAGAAGATCTGTTCCAAGAGGCGCGCCCGCTTCTCGAAAGAGGTCCTCAACAGCAGATGTCTTAAAGAGCACCCGGTTCTCTACCGTGTCCTTCAGTTGCTGGAGCTCCAAGCTCAAGTAGTAGCGCTCATTATTGAACTCGGCGACGTCGGATTCTATCGATTCGACCAGCTCCTTGTTGATCTGCGTCTCCACGTCGCGAAAGTCGAACTGGTCTAACTTATCCTGAATCGATTCGATCTCCTCGGTCTTGGCAGCGACCAGCTCTTCCAACTTGTCGAGGTCTTCGTCGGGCCCGGCTCGCAACCGGAGTCTCGTCACAGCGGCCTCTTCTTTAGCTATTTTTCCATCGACGAGGTAAGCGCTTCGCGCAGAGCCTCCGTCGAGGCCCATCATGAGTGCCAGCGCGGGCTTCCAGTCAGTGTCGCCACCTTGATGTTTAGTTAGCTTGAAGACCTGGTTGTAGTCCTCCTGCGAGCGAAGGAGGTAAGAGAGTGGTGAGCGGAAGCCCCAGTCTCCAATACCTTGGAAGTTAAGGAATCCGTCAAGCATTTCCTTCGCTCGTACGATGGGCACCGCCCAGTGATCCCATTCCTCCTCCGGTAGATCTACGAAGCTTGCTGGCGGGTGACCATGAAGTTTAAAGGCCACCTTCGTTGGCGATTTAGCGGCCCGTCTCAGGGTGATGTAGCTTGAGGGAGCCAACTCAAGTTCGAGGAAAAAGACAAACGGTTCGAAGGTCTTCGCGTTGCGCTCAGTAAAAAACGACTTCGTTACTCCCTTTAGGAGACAGAAATCTATCACTCTACCGAAGGTGGACTTGCCAAGGTTATGGGTATCAACTCCCGAGTTTTCCGGATCGCGGATCTCGGCCAGGATAACATTAAGACCAGCATTGAACTTGATCGTGCGAAAGTTCTCAGCGCGGTTCGAGTAGAGGCAAGTGAGCTGCATTCTACTTGCCTGTGTAGACGAATGAGTCGGTTTTGGGGTGATAGTCGGCCAGTGCCAGGGCGTAAAGAAACAAGAGAGCCGGAACGAATAGCGGTCCGGAGGCGGAGTGAGTCGAGCAAACCTTGGTGCGCAAGGCTTCAAACCCCAGACTCCGTTTCCTTCGCAATGTCACCAGTATCCTGCCCGCCATTGCGAGAGTGGTCAGGTCGGGATGCTGGTGTTTACTCGGCACCAAACTCATACTTGTTCTCCAATATCGCAGGACCAATACATGAAGTACACAACCGTCCTCGTAAGGCGCAGGTTTCTCGCGATGTCGCCATCCCTGGTCCTCAGTCGAGCGACGAGGTCATTGAGGAGCTGGTCCATTCGTGCTCCGTCCGCGCGCTTCTCAAGAATTTCGGAGTTAAATTCCTCCGCAGCCAGTTCATACTGTTCTCTTACCGTCGCGTTTGCGGGAGCTTCGAGGAACTTCTGGATTGCACCAAAATCCTTGAGATGACTGGATATGATCATTTTCGCGGTTAACTCAGGGAGTTCGTTCTTCTTGTTCTTCTTCGCAAAGCTCACTCGGTTGAGCTTTACCTTGGGCCGATTCTTGGGCTTTTTATCCAGCACCGACTTCAAGTTGAGTACCACCTCTGCCAGCTCGTCAGCGAAGACTCGTAGGGGTGAGAGAAAACTCTTCAGCTCGGCCATTGGAATGGCTTCCGGGAATCTCTTCAAATGAAGGTCGAGCGTTTCGATCCCAACGAGGTGGACCGATTTGATGCCCGGAAGTCCTAGTGCATTCTCGGCAGCAACGGTGGCTCCCCCCCCTGCACGGCGGTTCGTAAAAATCAGATAGTGATCAATCTCTTTGGTTTTGCACAACTTCTTCAGCCGAGGAATCTCCTCGTTAATGACAGAAGTAGGTGATGACAGAAAGTTGGTGTCAGATACTTTTGCAAACGGATTCTCGGAGTGCTTAGCCTGTATAATGAACTTGCCTTTGTGGGGTTCCTGCTTACTAGGAAACAGCTCGGCGGTGCCCGTGAACCTTGCATCTCGGCCACCGTCCGGACCACTAGAAAACTTTTGAATCCCGCTTCCCAATAGGAAGTAACAAACGGCGGCGACAAGGTCCTCGAACTGCTGTTCCGTAAGGTCGTGGTAGTCGATGTGCATCCGGTGCCAAAGTAGTTAACTTGGCATTATTGGCTTTGCAACAAGGTGCTGACGTTTAATGTCCTTGTTCGGGTTCACGCGCACTCCACGTCTTGCTCTCGCCTGGACTAGGGCTCCGGACCAGGGGTGGACCAAGTGATGTGTGGCGACGTCGAGAATCGTCACTTGCCTTGATCGGGTTCGTTCGCTGGACTGAGTTGATTCAACTCGTCAAGTCTCTTCGCGATGGGGTTGATTGAGGATAGGGATTTCAAACGACTTTACCCAACCTCATAAGAGCTAATATCAACCCTTCCTACTCTCGATGCACGCTCATTCTCTGCTTTTTGACGGTTTTTTTTCGCTGGCGACCGACGTGGGCTCAGTGGGACGAGCTACAGAACGAACTCGCCGAACTCGAAATGCAGGTCGCGGAAAATGAGGTGATCGTTGACGAATTTCGTAAGAATCTTGAAGAACTGCGCCAAAAAGACGCTCTCCATCATGAACACGTCGAGTTCACCAGAGAAGACTCGGCGCGGGTCGAACAGAAGTACAAGAACTGGATCCATGAAATCGATGAGGCTTGCGCGTTGCTGGTAAGGCAGATCGATGAACCAGACGCAATTACTGATTTGGTCATTGATGCAATTTCGAAGCTACTGGACGATGGGCCTACATAGATGGCTTGATGTAGCCCCCCTTAGAAGGTCGCTACCCACTTCACAAGCAGCGCCTCGATTCCCGCGGGTTGCGGTCATCTTTTACGGTTACTCCAGCGTAGTGTCCGTCTTCAAGAAGAGTCCGACGACCTACGTCAACACGTATACGGGTATGCACAGGCACCCCCTGGTCTGATTCAGATATATTCACCCAAAAACAGGCCCCCCGACCCTTGGGGCGCTGCGTCGCAACCGTGCGAACAATAGAAGGGGGCGAGCTTCATCCCAGTAAAGACGCTCGCGGTATAAATTGGTTCGAGCCTGTCGAGGTGGAACTCGTCGCGCAAACCGTCGAAATCACCGGACGATGCTTCCAACCAGGGACAACCGAGGTCGCGTTGGGCGGCGGAAGCACAGCTGCCGAATCCGCAAACCTCAATTTGCAGCTGGAACTAACAGAGCAGCAACTCGCACTAGCTAATCAGCGAACCCAACAGGAAAGCGAGCGAGCTAACCACAACGGATACGCAGCCGGCAAACAACGGCGTAGCAACCGCCGTCTTGTGAGCGATATCGAGCTTGGTCTTGAACTGCTTGCACAGCACGTCGACGGTACAGAGCCGATCGTGGCTCTCGCTGCCCATAAGTTGGACCAGCGGCTGCGAGAGCTACGACTCCTCCTCGGCTAGAGACATCGACTCGCCCTACTCGCGCGTGTCGACGAAGTCGAACTCTGGCAGGTGGTCTAGACCGTAGGCTTCCTGAGCGAGCGCATCGAGGCGCTGAAAGTCCCGCTCTCGAAACGCCAGTGCAATGGCCTCTTGTAGCTCCTTCGCCAACGCTTCGGGTCGCGGAACTCGAATTCTTCGAAGATATTGGGCCTGGAACCGCAGATAGCCCCCCCGCATCTTGGTCGCGTAAGACCAGATGAAGAACAGTGCGACCCTTGAACTGAGTAGCCCCCCCAGCACCTCCATGTCCCAGTCTTCAGAGGCGATGTAGTAAAGGTTGTGGTGCGGGTAGAACTTCCCGTCGTCGAGCGCTACTTCCGTCGCACCGGCGATATCGGGGATGAGAAGCTTTTGCTTACCAGTCAGATCAGCGTGCAGTTTGTCGATGGTTCGGAACCACGATGGCGATTTCTTCGCAACATGTCGCCTCCTGATAGCCTCCTCGTGCTGAAGAAAGTAGGCCTCAAGCTTTGGGTACTTCGACAAGTCGATGAGCTTCCCGTCGCTGCCGAAGGTATTGATGACGGACCTCTTGGCATCACCGATCTGACCCAGCTTTATGTCCTTCCGCATCACGACTGGCACCAGCCTTGATGCCTCTATGTCGAGGTCGGAGGGCACGAGAAATACCTTATCGGCACCGGTAGCAATTCCAATACTCACTTTGGTGGCTCCGGCCTCCAACGTGTCGAAACGACCCTCCAACTCCCGGAGAGTCGCGAGATGTTCCGCCCCTGTGAGCGTCCAAGGCTCTTCCTCCTTGAACCACTCTGAATATACCTCGCCGATCTTGGAGCTAACCGCGCCAACCCGAACATCAACGACAACGCTCTGCGCTGCGAGAGCGTCATCACCTGATATTTTATACACCCGGGTACGTTCGTGTTCCCCTCTCCGCATCACGAAGATTGAGGGGTAGGCCGAAACGTCCTCTTCAAACGGCGACCCATCTTCAATTTTAATGTACGTGTCAGTCGAATACTCAGTAGTGGCAAGTCGCCGTAGCACCTTCCCATACTTATTATTGACCCACCGATCCGCACAAATGAAGGACAAGCGCCCCTCAGGATTCAAGAGCTGTAGTGACCGCTCGATAAAGGCGACGTACAGGTCAGCTCGGTCGTACAGTGTCGGGTACTTTGCGCGATACTCGTTCTGTAGCTCGCGATGAATTTGCTCAATTCGAATATACGGGGGGTTTCCAACCGCGAAGTCGAACCGTTCCTCAAAGGGATGCAGTAGAAAGTCCGCGCAAACAAACCACTGATTCACTAAGTACTCAACGCTCTTGTGCTCGACTCCCGCGCCCAAGAGCGAAGAGCGCACTGAGGCTTGTGCAGCTCGAAGGGTCGCTGAATCTACTTCAACCGCTCGAATGGCATCCCCGAGAGAGTCGAGTGGCACGTCACACCTGCGCGCAGACGCAATCAACCGGCTCGCAGCGACCGAGACAAATGCACCGTGACCACAGGAGGGCTCCAAGAGTCTCAGTTCATGCAATGGCCTGTCTTCGATATATCCCGCAAGGTTGAGAATCATCTCAACGACGTGGGGACGAGTCATCACGACGCCGTGGGTCAGGCCAGAGCTCCGCTCGCCTACGACGTAGTGGGATTCTTCAAAAGCCGGGAAAATATCGAGTTCTCGTTGCGTCATGATAGCTGCTTCGGACGAAGCCAGCTCACGTTGCCAAAAAAATGCGTTATCAACCAGAAACAGCCGTAGCGACGTGCCCTGCAAGGGTTGCAACGAACCGCTTGACTGAGGTGGCTTCAGAAAGCTCCTTGTACGAGCCGTCCGTGCCCGGATTCTTCTCTGAAAGAATTACGCTCGCGGCTGTGAAAATCTTCTCCTGCACTAGGAGTTCGCAGAGCACCTGATAGCGCTTAGAGTAAGAGGCCCCACCCCTGAATGGCTGCAGTACAGGGAATGTCAGCGAGGGCTCCTTCGGCTGCGCCCACACCTTCGGACTGTCCTCCAGGACAAAAAAGTATCCGACAAAAGGCATGGGTGCCCCCTTACCGAAGGCACCTTCTCGATGAGCTTTCCACAGGTCAACGCCGAGACCTATCACCTCTTCCGCACGGTTGTTCGCGTTCTTCCCAATTGAACCGACTTGAGACTTGAATTCAATCGCGGCGATCAGATGGTCCCCGTTCATAACAATCACGTCCCAGTTCTTTGTCGGTCGAAAGAACCCGGGAAGAGTCAACACCCGTCCTTTCACATGGACATCAGGCGCCTTGACACCATTCGCTTTGATAACATCAACAAAGAACGTGGCCAACGGGTCCATGTGCTTCCCCCCCGTCACTTGTCCGCGAGTCCCTTGGTCGGCCTTCTTTCCCTTTTTGTTAGCGGCTTGATGCCTAGCAAGCCAATGAAGCCTCACGGCTTCCGGGACGCGTTCTTGATAATTGCAGAGGTCGATTGGCATACTCTCCAGCCTAGTGACGAGGCCATTCAAGGTAAACTTGAAGCACATCGCGTTGGCGAGGGCGTCGTCGGCATCCGACGAGGACGCGGTCCCAACTGAAAAAGATGAGTGGCGGCGTCCCTGCGTCTTTCTTTTCGGCAGAGGGTGGCTAGTGTTGTTACCCCCACCCCAGCAGCCGGTGAACCACTATGAAGACCCTGTCAATCGACCTAGAGCACTGTTACGGCATAAAGAGACTCACCACCAAGTTCGACTTCTCGAAGTCCAGCGTATACGCGATCTACGCTCCCAACGGCATGATGAAGTCATCGTTCGCACAGACCTTCAAGGACCTGTCGAATGGAGACGAGTCGCGTGACCGAGTGTTTCGACAGCGTACTACTCGGCGCGCGATCACAGGCGACGACGGCAACGAGCTTACGCCGGAATCCGTGTTGGTTTTGGCTCCATACGATGCTCAGTTCGGAAGCGCAGACAAGACGGCAACCCTCCTTGTCAACCCTGCCCTAAGGCAAGAATACGAACAGCTGTTCAAAGAGATCGACAAGTCTAAGGCCGCCTTTCTCAAGGCCGTGAAGAAGCAGTCGCGGTCAAAGCGTAAGCCCGGTCAACTCGAGACAGAGATTTCAGAAACCTTCACCGCGTCTGGTCAGGAGTTCTATCGCGCCCTCATACGAGTGAAAGACGAGGTACAGGAACTGCCCGACCCACAGTTTGCTGACGTCCCGTACGATCTTGTTGCCGACGAGAAGGTTGTAGCATTCTTGAAAAGCGCGGACGTCAACGACGTCCTTCAAGCCTACATAGACACCTATAATGACCTACTGGAAAAATCGAAGTACTTCAGAAAAGGGACATTCGATTACTACAACGCGTCAACCATCGCGACGGCGTTGACCAAGAACGGCTTCTTCAAGGCCAACCACTCAGTAACGCTCAACGCCGAAAGCAAGGTTGAGGTGACGAACGAAAAGGAACTAGCGGCGGTCATTGCGGAAGAGAAAGCAGCGATTCTCACGGACTCGAAGCTCAAGAAGTCCTTCGATGAGATGGAGAAGCGCATTACGAAGAACGATGTATTGCGCGGCCTGCAGGAATTTGTGGCCGAGAACAAAGATGTTCTGGCTTTGATGGGCAATATGGGGAAACTGAAGGAAGATATTTGGAAATCCTACTTCAAGGCGCACCAGGACCTCTACCTGGACGTCATCGCGAAATTTCAGGCCGCCGAAGTACGGGCAAAAGAGATTCAGGCCGTCGCCGCTGGGCAACGCACCTTGTGGGAAGATGTAATCGATATCTTCAATCGACGGTTCTTCGTCCCCTTCAAACTGGAAATAAAGAACCGAGTCGACGTCGTAATCGGGCAGGCTCCCGTCCCATCGCTTAGCTTCACATTCTGCGAAGGCGACGACACCGTCGAAATGGATCGCCCTGACCTACTCCAAGTTCTCAGCACTGGAGAAAAGAAGGCTCTCTATATTCTTAGCGTCATCTTCGAAGTCGAAGCGCGGCGAAAGGCACAACAGTCCACGCTATTTGTGATTGACGACATTGCCGACTCCTTCGATTACAAGAACAAGTATGCGATCATCCAGTATCTAAAGGACATCGCCCGGGACGATTGTTTCAGACAAATCATCCTCACCCACAACTTCGACTTCTTCCGAACCGTAAACAGCCGCTTCGTCCCTTATTCGCACTGCTTGATGGTCGAGCGAACGAGCCAAGGGCTGCAACTCACCAGGGCTGCTGGAATCAAGAACGTGTTCCTCAAGGACTGGAAGCTCCACTTCTTCACTGGAGGTCGAAAACGCATCGCCGCGATCTCGTTTATCAGAAATCTCGTGGAATACACGCGGGGCGAAGACGACCCGGATTTCTCTCGACTCACCAGTCTCCTCCACTGGAAGAAGGACTCGGACTCCATCACCCACGGAGACCTAGACGGCATCTACATGAGACTATTTGGCGCCTCTAACAGCCCCTGGTCAGCCCCACACACAACCGTACTAGAAACCATCTTCGCCGAGGCGAAGGCCTGCCTGTCCGCCCCTGAGGGAAGCCACTTGGAGAACAAGGTCGTCCTCGCGATTGCCATTCGACTGGAGGCAGAAAAACACATGGTCAAGGAAATCGCAGACAAAGAGTTCGTGGAGTCGATTACCTCGAATCAGACATCAGTGCTCCTCGGCAGGTACCGCGACCGACCCGTCGTGGACCCGGAGGCCGTTCGTACCCTGGACGAGGTGACACTCATGACCCCTGAGAACATTCATCTGAACTCCTTCATGTATGAGCCCATCGTTGACATGGCCGACGACCACCTCCGGCAGCTGTATTCGAAGGTGCTGAGCCTCAACGAATCTCATTAGACCACGTCAAACGGAGGGCAGAAACAGGGCCTCCCACGCCCGACGGGAATAGGACCAAGTCGAATATGAAGGACAAAGTATGAGCACCGATAGGAAGTATGCGATTGAAGTTGGTCTCCAGGTCACCAGTACCCATTGGCACCTCTACCAAACGACCGACGGGGGGGAGGGCGCAGCCGCACACGAGGCCGCCAGCGGGGCTTCGTTCAACGTCTACTTGGTACTGGAGCGTCCGAAAATGATTATAGACCCGGACTCCCTGGAGGTTGGAGAAAGGGAAGTTGTTGGTGCCTTTGAGGTTCCCGGGCCTTCACCCGAGCGCCACGAGTTCAGACTACCAATGTCATTTCCTACCGTGAATATGGCGGCAACTTCGCCGTATCCGCACACTGAACTCTCCCTGGAGGTGAACGGGGCGAGCGTCGCTGGTGGCAAACTACCCCTACTCCACCCCTGGTTGATAACCGACTACGAGGAGAAGGATTGCTTTAAGGTAAGCTACGTGGGCCAGGCTCAGGGGAGAAAGAAGGAGCGAGGCGCACTAGAACGGTTGAAGAAACACGAAACGCTACAGAAGATTCAGGCTGACATAATCGACAAACGGCCGGAGAATGAAGTTTGGATTGCGGTCTTCGACTTCGAAGCAAGCTTCATGTGGGAGATGAACTCAAGCTCGCCTAACGCAGAAATCGGCGCGGAGGACTCGTTCGAGCATCTACTGGCCGCCGAGGCTGCTCTGCAGAATGACCGAGAACTTCATATCAACCTCGCGGAGGCAGCACTCATTCGATACTTCCAGCCGGAATACAACGACAAGTTCAAAAAGGTATTCCCGAGCAACCAACACACATCATACACAGCGGTGTATGAGCACGACGTTAACGCGTTGTTCGTTGTGCTGGGTACAACCAGTCCCCCCATCCGCCTCCACTCCGACAAGGTCGAGCCCAGTGGGGTTCATCCTGCCTTTAGCTCACTCCTAGGGACGAGTCTTCGGCAATCGATGCTCAACTTGCTTGGGGCACCGATCCAGAAGTGATTCTAGCTCGTCGCCAGCTCCAGCTACAAATACGCTACACCACCCGAACCAACCACAGCTTTCCCCAATGGTCTTCAACACTTACGCCTCTTGGACAAGGGATTGAAAATCCCCGTGTCACGCCGCAAACCAAGCGTTTGATTTGCCCCGACCGCTTTTTGCCAAACGGTGGATCCACCGGTGTGCCCCAAATCAAAAGATCAGAATCTTGTGTTCGTTTATGCGCAGGGGCGTGAACAGTGGCACTAGACTCGAGACGAAGAAACCTCAGAGTTCTTTACCCAAACTCACAAGGACTAATGCGCAACTCTTGATACTCACAATGCACGCAAATTCCCTCCTTGAACGGGTTTTTTCGCTGGCCATTTGCACGCGCGGCAGTGCGAGCAAATGGCCCCTTCAAGGAAGGTGGTTTCACGCGTAACGTAGAAGGACCGTGAGATTCCCAGCCCGTCTCCGCGCCCTCATCGCGCTCGCCTTCCTGGCGTTGTGTTGCGCCGGATGCGGAGCGAAGGGCCCCGGTACTCCGGGCGGGGCCGTTGCGCCCCAGAAGCGCCTCCGCGCGACCCCAGACGAAGTAGACGTCCTTTGGCTTCCCGCAGCTCCTCTTGCGCGCGCGCCCCAAAGCGAGCCCGTGAGCGGGTCCGGGCCACGCCATCGCGCCACCAAAGTCACATCCTCCTCGTGAGCGTTTACACCTGTCCCAGCTTACTCTTTCTGTATTCGTGAGAACTGGTCTTGTAAAGCCAAGGCGGAGCTAAGTTCGTCACATTTTAAAGTGACCCTCACTGCTACAGGTGGCTACAGGCGAGAGGTGCTCCGCATCAAGTTCTTCACCGAGGACGGCGAGGACGAGGCGAGCTACCTACTCCACACGGAAAAGAAGCGGGGTCGGCTCCTCGCCCGCTTCGTCCCCTACAGAGTAAATCCTGACACCAATGTACCATTACCCGAACTCGTTGGTCCCGACTCGCACCTCTTCAACGAGGCGGAGATGGCCAAAGGTGAAGCCTATTTGTCCATCCACCGCGAGCACCCCTTCTACCCCCACGTGCTCGGGGCGCTCACGGCGCTCGCCGACGCGCATGGGCGCCACGTCGATCGCTTTGTGGACCAGTGCAACGAGGGGCGCAATGGCAACGTGCTCTAGGAAGCGTCTCTGCAATGAGCGTGAAGCGTCTCTGCAATGAGCTGAAGATCCCCTACGGCTTGAAGACATTGTCAAGGCGAACCAACGGCCCCCTCGATCTCTCCCGGAAAGTTCTCGCTAGATGAAAAGGAGCCAACAACTGGCTCACCCGGACACAAGGGCATCATCGACACGTCATTGAACGAAAACGCAACCTCATCGCCGTTCTTCCAGACCTCAGAATCACTCCCTCAGACGTGCAGACTAGTACCAAAGGTCGGAACTTCGTGCCGGGTTTTGGTACCCATGAGACAAAAAGTAGTACCGAGGGCAAATAGGGAGGCCATTGCGGGTTTCATCAGGCCCCCACTTCAGTTGGCTCTGGTGAAACCCGGCACGGACTTCCGGCACGAGGTACTGGAGCGAGTTCGTCATAGTCACGCAAAAGCCAGGTGCTCGATCCGATTGGAGTCGGAGTCGCTGAAGTTGTACTCGTTCCCTCGGCGACTTGGTCAATGAGCGGTACCCCCTGCACCAACCCCGTACTTGAGCAGCTCACCCGCGCGCGTGCACGATCACGTGTATGGCAAGAACGAAGTGTGATGAGTGGGTTGAGCGAGTTCAAGATTGGAAGGCGAGCGGGCTGAG
>Ga0256845_1002166_pt1 | contig 14531 bp, 18 predicted proteins | sample RiftiametaG_FD_189101 | JGI IMG/M metagenome (GOLD analysis project Ga0256845, IMG submission 189101) | Tube worm associated microbial communities from hydrothermal vent at the East Pacific Rise, Pacific Ocean - Riftia | ecosystem: Host-associated > Annelida > Integument > Unclassified ...
AAGGTATTGAAATCTATAAACATAAAAATAGAAAAAGGTAAAAAAGTAGCCCTCATTGGTGCAAGTGGGAGTGGAAAAACAACTCTTGCTCAGCTTTTGGTTGGGCTTTACCCTATCCAAAATGGTGACATACTATTTGATGAAATTAGCATTAATGAGATAGGTTTAAATAGAGTTAGAGAAAATATTTTCTTAGTTTTACAAAACCCTCAACTATTTAATGATACAATCGCGAAAAATTTAACTTTTGGTGATGGTGTAGATAAAAAAGAGCTAGATTTTGCTATAGATATAGCACAACTAAGAGAGTTTATAGACTCTTTAGAAGATGGACTAGAGACTAGAATAGGGCGAGATGGTATAAAGCTTTCAGGTGGTCAGAGACAACGTTTATCTATAGCTAGAATGGTGATACAAAATCCAAATATAGTTATACTAGATGAATCAACATCTGCACTTGATGTACACACTGAATCTAGACTTTTTGGAGCTCTTGAAGAGTACTTGAAAGATAAGACAACGGTTATCATAGCTCATAGACTTAGTACTATACGAAAGGCAGATTTTATTTATGTGTTAGAAGATGGTGAGATTGTTGAAGAGGGAAGTAGTAAAGATTTGATGGATAAAGAAGGGCTATTTTATAGCTATGTTAAAGAAAAAGAGGAAAAAAAATGAAACGTATATTAGTTATATTTATTGTATTGTTTAGTGTTGCTAATCTATATGCAGATTCAGTTGAAGAGAAAGTATTAGAAGCTAGTAACACAATGAAAAAGCTTATTAGAAGTAAAAATGGTATACCAATGACGATTATAAAAAGTGCAAAAGCAATAGTTGTTGTACCTGGTTCAGTAAAATTTGGTTTTTTTCTAGGTGGAAAGTATGGTGAAGGTGTTGCTACTATAAGAAGAGTAGATGGTAGTTGGAGTTATCCTTTTTTTATAAAACTAGGTGGTGGAAGTTTAGGTTTTCAAATTGGATTGGAAATTGTAGATAGTATATTAGTTTTCAGAACAAAAAACAGTGTTGAAGAACTACTAAGTGATAAGTTTACATTGGGTATAGAAGCTTCAGCATCAGCAGGTCCAATAAGTGCAAACATAGACAAAAGTAGTGAAGTCAATATGAGTGCAGAGATATTTACTTACTCGCAAAATAGTGGACTTTTTGCGGGAGCCTTGCTTAATGGAGCAGTTATTTCTAATGATAACGAAAAAAATAGAGCTTTGTATGGCAATAGTATAAATGTTAAAAAAATAGTAACATCTGAAAACTTGAGCGATGTTTATAGTGTACAAGAGTTTTTAAAAAGCTTAAATACTCTAACGGAGCAATAGGTTGGAAGGTATAATAGACTCACTCTCAACATACGGATACATAATACTTTTTGCATACTCTCTTGGTGGTGGTATGGTAGCAATCATAGCAGCAGGAATACTTTCATATGCTGGTAAAATGGATTTAACTACATCTATAGCGGTTGCTTTTGTTGCAAATGCTTTAGGTGATTCTATGTTGTTTTATATGAGTAGATATAATAAATCTCAAATAATGCCTTATGTAAAAAAACATAGGAGGAAATTAGCATTAAGTTATATTTTAATGAAAAAACATGGAGATAAAATTATCTTTTTTCAAAAGTTTGTATATGGAATAAAAACACTTATACCTATTGGTATAGGTATGACTAAATATCCAGTTTTAAAATTCAATATACTAAATGTCATATCAGCATTTTTATGGGCAGTTATATTGGGATATGCTAGTTATTCAGCTGGTGAAACACTTTCAAATGCATCAGGTTATTTAAGTTTACATCCTTGGATAATACCACTTATGCTAATTTCGTTGCTTGGAGGGATATGGTACTATTTTAATATAGCAACAAAAAAGAAGTTAAAGTAACTCTTTTGCACTTCTTAGTATGTCTATGCCATATTTACTTCTAAGTTCATGATTTTTTTTCATCAATAAATTGAGTTTTATATCTTTGTGTATATCTAAAACAGAGGGATGTAGCTTCTCTTTTTTTATAAAATTTGTTAATGATATAGATAGTTTTATAACTTCATTTGTAGAATTTTTATCTAACTCCTCAAATATATCTATAATACTTTCAATGAGAAATTGTTCATTAAGTAGTCTGTTGAAAGTTATCTGTTTTCTTTTTGAACTATATTTGTACTGTATAGATAGATTTAGTGTTGTAGGTATTAATTCAAGTTTAGATACCATAAAAACAAGATGTCTATTTAATATATAGAACCTTCTCTTAAGTTCATTTCTATCAGTAATAGCATCAAAAGTTCTTGATATTCCTACTGATTTTCTACCATTTTTTTCTATAACTGACTCTTCATCACACCCACAAACTCTATCATATATACATTTTCCACTATTGCCCCATGAGTATAGTAGAGTTTTTGACTCTTTTATGTCTCCTAGAGTAAATTTTTTGTATTTATGAAGTTTTTTTTGAAATGCTTTACCAATGCCAGGGAATTTTTCTATGGGAATATCTTGTATAAAACTATCTACATCATCAATTTTTTTGACTCCAAAAGGTTTTGCAAACTCTGTTGCAAGTTTTGAAGTCCATTTTGAAGGAGCGATACCGATAGAGCAAGGTAGTTTAAATTTTTTATAGACATTGTCTCTAAGAGTTACTAAAAATGAGTAGATTTTATCATCATCTATCCAGCCACTCAAATCTCCAAAAAATTCATCTATACTAAACTGTTCTATTGTAGGTATTTGTGATTGCATATACTCTCTTAAACTTTTTGAGAGGTTATGATACAGCACATGATTTGGTTTTATGACTATAAGGTCTTTACATCGATTTTTTGCTTCAGCTATACTCATACCAGTTTTTATGCCATAACTTCTTGCTTCATAACTAGATGTAGTAACTATACCACGTATTTTGTTATTGTCTTTAAAATAATCTGGTAAATTAGCTTCATTTTTATCTATAAAAACAGCAGATACAAATGCTCCTGTATTTTGAAAAACTATATCTCTGTTTAATCTCTCTTTAGAGAAGATATATGGATCACTTCTCCCGCCAATAGCTACTGGTTTTCCATGCAATCTAGGATTATTGATTCTTTCAGCAGAAACAAAAAAAGCATCTAAGTCAAGATGAAAGTTCATTAAAAAAGTAGATTACTTACTTTAAGCATTGCTTGTTCAAACTTTTTAATATATGTTTCGATTTGTTGTATTTTCTGTACCATTTTGAATCCTTTTTATATTTTATTTACAAAAGTATACAAAAAATTAAAATTATGCTACAATTATATTTCAAATTGCAATGTTTTTGTAAAAAGGAGTTAAAAATGCCAGATTTAAAAGAGATTCTAAGTAGAATTAAAGATATACTTTCAGATGAGATTAAAGATAGAAAGGTTTTTGATAAAGATGTTGCCCAAGCACTTAATCTAAATCAAGTTACTTTAGCAACTATGAAAAGTCGAAGCAGAATACCATATAAAGAGATACTAGAGTTTTGTGCTTTAAGAAAAATATCTATAAATTGGCTCATGTTTAACCAAATGGTACAAAGTATAGCAAATGAGAGTGAAAAGTTTGAAAGAATACACTACTTTAAAGATATATATGCAAGTGCAGGAGGAGGGGCTTTGAACTATGATGAACAGAGTGATTTTCTTACACTTGATCCTGAAATGATAAATCATCTAGGTGGTAAAAGTGCCATAAAAAACATGCATGCACTAAATGTTCTTGGCGATTCTATGGAGCCTACTTTAAATGATGGTGATATAATATTTATGGATAAAGAGAGTACAAATCCAAACAAAAATGGTGTCTACATTGTCTCAACTCCTGTTGGACTCTTTATTAAAAGATTGCAGTTAAAAGCAGATGGAACAGTAGCCTTGGTTTCTGATAATGAGTCTTATTCTGATGAAATAGTAAATGCAGAGGATATAGTAGTTTTAGGTAAAGTTGTTGGAGCTATGTCCAACAACATTTAGATTATAAAGATTCTTTGATTTCGATGCTTACTATAGTGTCATTTTGCTCTATAGAATCAAGAACTTTCATGCTTTTTTCATCACTTGGGTCAATTGCTCCAAAAACTGTATGAAGACCATCTAGGTGTGGAAGGGCATCATAACATACAAAAAATTGGCTACCACCTGTGTTTGGTCCAGCATGAGCCATAGAAAGAGCACCTTTAGCATGTAGGCTAGTATTTTGTGAAGCTTCACAGTCAATAGCCCAATCAGGACCTCCTGTACCAGTTCCACTAGGACAACCACCTTGTGCTACAAAACCAGGGATTACACGATGAAAGTTAAGTCCATTGTAAAACCCTTCATTTGCAAGATGTGCAAAGTTTGCAACTGTGTTTGGAGTCTCTTCAACAAATAGTTTTGTGGTCATAGCACCATGCTCTGTAGTAATTATAGCGTATTGGAATTTTGCTAATTCCTCTTTTGAAAAATCATATACTTTTCCCATTTTTTATCCTAATTATTTAATTTGAACGTGATTATATCACATTTCTCTTAATTCTTTTACCTTATTTTAAATCTCTTTTATAATATAATTTGATACAATAAAATAAAAACAAGGGTTAAAATGCCAAAAATAGTCTTAGTAACGGGAGCAACGTCTGGCTTTGGAAAAGAGACAGTTAAAATATTTGCAAAAGATGGATGCAAGATTATAGCGATTGGAAGACGCAAAGATAGATTAAAAGAGTTGAAAGATGAATTGGTTGATTCTGATATCTATGCGATTGCTCTTGATGTAAGAGATAAAGAAGCAGTTTTTGATGCTATAAAAAATCTTCCTAAAGAGTATGAAGAAATAGATATATTAGTCAATAATGCTGGTCTTGCATTGGGTTTAGAAAAAGCACCAGATGCACTTTTGGAAGATTGGGAAATCATGATTGATACCAATATAAAAGGTCTTATGTATATAACCAAAGCAGTTTTACCAATAATGGTAAAGAGAAAAACAGGATATATATTTAATCTTGGCTCCATAGCAGGCAATTGGCCATATGAGGGGGCAAATGTTTACGGAAGTACAAAAGCATTTGTTCAGCAGTTCTCACTAAATTTAAGAAATGATTTGAAAGGAACAAACATAAGAGTTAGCAACATAGAACCTGGCTTTTCAAAAACAGAATTCTCAAATGTAAGATTTAAAGGTGACGATAAAAAGGCAAATGCCATCTATGATGGACTAAAACCTTTAGTTGCTGAAGATATAGCAAATCTTATATTTACACTTTCAAAACTACCTTCACATGTAAACGTAAATACACTAGAAGTTATGCCTACCGCTCAAACATGGGCTGGGTTTGCTTTAGAAAGAGATTGTTAATAATTCGTTTAAAAAATATTTATATAATCACTGAAATAAAAAGGTGATTATATGACGAAAGAAAATGAACCAAATTTCAGTTGGACACTTCTGTTTTTTGCATGGATAGTAGCAACTATATCTATGCTAGGAAGTCTATTTTTTAGTGTAGTAATGGAGTTTCCCCCATGTACTTTGTGTTGGTATCAAAGAATTGCTATGTATCCTTTAGCGATTATTCTTTTAGCAGGAATGATACCTTTTGATAAGAGTGTTTTTAAATATGCAGTTCCATTTGTTGCTATTGGTTGGTTGTTTGGTCTGTATCATAACTTACTGCATTATGGAATAATACCAGAGAGTGCAAGCCCTTGTTCTCAAGGAGTTCCTTGTTCAGCTAAGTACATAGAGATGTTTGGTTTTATTACAATTCCAATGCTCTCATTTATAGCATTTTCAATGATAGCAGTTTTACTTTATATGATTGAAAGAAGGAAAGATTAAATGTCTAAACAAAAATTAGTAATTTTTACAGCGTTAGTGTTGATAGCATTTTTTACGTTAGCAGGTAAGCTATATAAAAACTATCAAATGGATGAGTTTTCAGCAATGGCAAAAGAAAAATCAGAGCTTTTTGAGAGACCTTACTCTTATAGTATTGGGAATAAAGATGCGAAAGTACATCTAGTTGAGTTTTTTGACCCAGCCTGTGAAACTTGTGCACAGTTTCATCCACTTGTAAAAGATATAATGAAAAAAAACGAGGGTAAAATAAGACTAACTCTTCGTTATGCTCCTTATCATCAAGGCTCAGATCAAGTTGTAAAGATGCTTGAAGCTGCAAGAAAGCAGGGTAAGTTTAATGAAACATTAGAGATGATGTTTGCAACTCAAAAGTACTGGGCAAGTCATCATAAGCCAAATCCTCAAGTTCTTTGGCAGTTTTTACCAAAACTTGGGCTTGATATAGACAGATTGATAAAAGACATGAAAGATCCAGCTATGGACAAACTTGTAGCTCAAGAGTTAGCAGATGCAAAAGAATTAGGGGCTACTAAAACACCATCTTACTTTGTAAATGGTAAGCCACTTCAAAAATTTGGTTACGAGCAGTTAAAAGAGCTGATTTACTCAGAACTTTAAAAGTGGTTTTCTTTACATGTAGAGGTATATTTTCCTCTACATGTAACTCCAAATATAGTTAGATTTACTCTATGTTTTTTTGCTATTGATTTTATTTTTTCTATGTGTTTAGGTGCGAATGAAAAAAGCATTTCATACTCTTCACCACTACAAAGTTCACATTTTGAGAATTTTTTTAGAAAAGTTACTCCTAAATTTCCACTACTTTTACAGAGTCTTGATAGATCTTTGGATAAACCATCAGATATATCTAAACCAGCAGTTATATATTTTGAAGCTTCATAAAAAAAATCTGCTTTTAGCGAGGGTGTTATAAATCTGCTTTTTGAGTTTATTTTTCCACCTCTAAGAAGTTTAGTTAAGTCTTTTTTTGAACTACCTATGTGACCAGTAAAAGCAATAAAATCACCCTTATTCATACCGTTTCTATAGATTGGTTTTTTTGTTCGAGATATGATGGTGATTGATATCATGAGTCTATTACCCGAGGTTGTATCTCCACCAATAATCTCAAAGTCATATTTTTCTGCTATCTCTTTAAAGCCTAATGATAACTCTTGTATTTGAGATAGAGAGAAGTAAGAAGGCACAACAAGTCCTATAAGAGCATGTTTTGGTTTAGCATTCATAGCAATTGCATCAGAGATGTTGACTAGCATGCTTTTTATAGCTATCTGTTTTAAGCTCATCCAAGAAAGCTTAAAGTGGATATTTTCGCAAAATAGGTCTTTGGAGTAGACTAAATCACCTATAACTGCACCATCATCGCCTATTTTTTTACTTTTAAATTTTGAAATTAAGTACTCTTCTTTATTCATTCTATCATCTTTTTTTTATTTAATTTTTGTATTATAACTTAAGTATTTAAAGAGTAGAATATAATCTACTAATTTTGAGGAGAATTTATTATGGAGTGCAAACTCGTTCTTGAAGTGTTCAGATTTGATTGTAAAACAGACTACCTTCCTTACTATAAAAAAGTAGTATTGAAGATAGATACGCAGAAGACTGTTGCAGATATGCTAGGGGTTATTAAAGATGATGAGAAGGCATTTGAGTATCCAACAGGAAAAAACGCTGCTATAAAGATAAATGGTAAATCTCTGTTTACGGATGTGAAGATAGAGGAAGTAAAAGATGTTTTTGCAAATGAGTTGCAACTTGACCCTCTTAATTCAAAAAGAGCTGAAAAAGACTTATGTATAAATCTTGATGATTTTAATGAAAAATTTGATATTTTAGATGCTTTTGTAGATGCAAGTGATAGAAAAGTTTTTAAATCATATGTAAGAGAACATTATGCATCACCTATTGTAAATATGGAAAATGAGTTCATGGGAGATGGTCTTTTTGCATTTGCTTATGATATGGTTGTTAAATACCCCAAAAGAAGAACAAAAATACTAGAATCAATATCAAAAAAAGATAGTGGAATCTGGTTACATGTAAACGTCTCAAATAGACTTTATCCTCAGCAGAGTGAATTAGAGAGAAAGATAGTGTATCTTAAAAACGCAATTTTAGATGATATTAATATAGCAGATTCTTTTGTAAATACGCAGAGAAATATAAGTAGAGGATTGTAAAATGTATAGATTATTTGATAACATTATAGAGAAAGATGGAGCCAAATCTTTTGTAATTGCGACAAAAGAACTACTTAGCAGATTAGCTATTGAAGCACCAGTTTTGCAAAACTCAAAACCAGATATTGCTGCAGAGGGAGAGGCTCTTAATGAAGAGGCTTTTTTATATAACTGTGCATATAACCTAGCACTTGCAAAAGAAGAAGGTGCTGATATAATTTGTGCTGAAGATAGCTCGTATACTTCTTTGAATATTGCAAAAATAATGCTTTTGGAAAATTCTGATTTAAAAGATGCTGTTATAAAAAAACTTCAAAAAGACTCTTTAGAGTTATGTTTAGATACAAAAGTTCTACATATAAATGAAGTTTTAAAAAATGTAGTAGGATTTGATAAGATTAAAAAGATGATAGAAAAACCTTTTGATGAGTTTAATATAGGTATTTTTAATGGCAATAAAACACAAAACTTAGAAACGAACGATACTATACTAACTCTTCTGGGAGCAAAAATAGTTTCATTTGAAACTCAAAATGACAGTGATGGCTATGAGATATTAAAAACTTCAAAAGACTTTGCAGAGAAGTTAGCTGGTAAAATTATGCTTGATGCTTTTGATAATGCAGCTGATTTTGTTGTGACAAATGATGCTAGAAGTTTTGTAATGTTTGATCAACGTCAAAAACGTTTAGAGTGTTGTGTTGGAAGAGATATAGAACTAAGTATATTTTCAACAGCGCAGGTAGTTCTCATGGCTTTAGGTTGTGATGACAAGTCGAAATTAGGTTTAGATTTACACAAAGTCCCAACAACATTAATATAACTCTTTTAAATAAGACTATTTTAATCCTAATTAGTGTAAAATAAATTTATAACATTTTAAGGAGCAAATATGCCAAAGATTAATAAGTATGTAGATATAGACACAGTAGAGCGTGAAGCTAAAAAAGATTTGATTGACCGTCACTCACCATTTATCACAGTTGATGGAGAAGCAAAAAAAGGTGAAATGCTTTCAGTTACAGTAAAAATGGGTAATGAGTATACTCATCCAGATGATTTTGATCATTATATTGAGAGCATAACTCTTTTCAATGCAGAGACAAAGTTAGCAATGACTACTTTCGTTCCTGGAACTCTAGGAAACGAAAAATCTCATGCAACAGTTACATTTAACATCCGACCAATGGGTAAAAAACTAAACTTAGTTGCTCATGGATACTGTACAAAACACGGTATTTGGGAATCAACTCCAGTAGTTGTTGAAGTAAACTAATACCTCTATATCGAAAAAGCCCCATAACTGGGGCTTTACTTCTTGAATTTATCTCTTTTTAACACCTTTTTAGATAATATTTTCTTTATGACACAAGTAGAGAAAGCAAGATTATTAAAATTATTGTACCAGTATAGAGCTATGGGCTTTGAATACTTTAAAGAGTACAAGCCTGCACAAAGTAACAATACTCTATTGCCCAACGACTTTGATTCACTAGGAAGCTCTGTTGACAGTTGTCATTTATGCAATTTAAGTAAAACAAGAAAAAATGTAGTTTTTGGTGAGGGTAACCAAAATGCAAAGATTATGTTTGTTGGAGAAGGTCCAAGAGCTAGTGAAGATGAAACGGGAAGAGTTTTTGTAGGACGTGCTGGTGACATTGTTACAAATATTATAGAGAAGGTATTAGGTTTAAAAAGAGAAGAAGTTTATATAGCAAATATTCTAAAGTGTAGAACTCCAGAAAATAGAGTTCCTACAATGGAAGAGGCTAGTGCTTGTAAGCCGTATCTCATGCAACAAATTGAAATGGTGAATCCTCAAATTATAGTTGCACTTGGCTCGACAAGTTTTCATCATTTAACAGGAGAGTATGATACTCATATCTCAAAAGTTAGAGGAGAAGTTTTGAGTTTGGGAGAGGCTAAGTTAATTCCCACTTTTTGTCCCTATTTTTTATTGAGAAATCCATCCTCTAAAAAAGAGGTTTTACAAGATATGATAAAGGTTAAAAGTTTATTATGAAGATAATTTTAAGTTTTTTTGTGATAGTTACATGTATGTTTGCTAAGAGTGATAAACTCTCTCATATAGCACCAACGAAGAGTATATTTATAAATGTAGATGATTTTACATGTAACGCAGAGTGTATGCTTCAGCTTTTGGATGATGGACAAATATTTTCTTTTATAAGCCACTATAACAGTTCTATGGATGAACTTCACTCTATGAGAAGTGAATTTGCTTATTATCAAAGAATTTTTAGAATTTTTGAAGATGAAGAGTTTTCTATACGAGTTGCTATGCTTGTTCCTCAAAAAAGTATTAGAAGGTATGCTTCTACAACGGTAAACTCTGTATTAGCGTATTTGGTATCTAAACAAAATAGTTTTGAAGTTAAAGTTTTTAACTCTAAAGATGAAAAAGAAGAGTCAATTTTAAGAGAATTAGAAAATATAAAAAAAGAAAAATTTAGATATGTCATAGCTCCTGTTACAATTAGTGGTGCTAGAATCATCATGGAAAATGAGAGTGATTTGATTGTTTATATCCCAACAGTTCATCAAAAAAAACTAGAAAACAATGCTTCAAATATAACATTTGGCGGTATTGATTATGATAAACAGATAGATAAACTTCTTAGATATGCAAATGATAAGGTAGCCTATTTTTCAGATGGAAGTGGACTAAGTATGTCACTGAACCAGTTACTTTTGGAAAAAAATCCAGAAACAGTATATAACAAAAGTATAAATAGTTCAAAAATAAGCTTTAAACGTATGTTTAAAGACAATGAAAAATTAATTGAGAGTTCAATTTTTATGAATACTCCATTAGTGAAAACTAGTCTTATAGCTTCACAACTTAGGGTGTACGATATAGAGCCATATGCACTACTATCTACGCAGATAAATTATAATCCAATGCTTTTGACACTTACTCAATATGAAGATAGAAAAGATTTCTATATAGCAAACTCTATAGGTGAAACAACAGTAGGAATGCAAGAGTTAAATTCACTTTTTGGACATGATATAGTTTATGATTGGGTAAATTATTCTACTTCTGTTGGGATTGATTATTTTTATACATATTATTTTGTACCAACAGCAAGTAGAAACTTTACTGAGAACATAGTTGAAAACCAAGTTGAGTACGATGTGTCCATAGTTAGACCAAAGCGATTCAAGTTTGAAAAAGAGCTTTTTTAAAAGATACTTTTAAAAAACTCTTTTGTCTCTTCGCTAACTTTAGCAGGACGACCTTCTTTTACAAAAACTAAAACAGATATCATTTCAAAAAGTTTTACATCATCTTTCCAAACGTTTTGTTTTAGTGTTAAAGATGTATTTCTCATCTCCATAATTTCATGTTTTACTTCAAGTAAATCACCAAGTTTTGCAGGTTTTTTATAATCAGCTTCAAGACGCTTGACAACAAAATGTCCTCCATCTATAGCTGGAGATTTTCCTCTTTCAAAAAAAAGCTCACTTCTAGCTCTCTCACAGTATTTTAGGTAGTTTGCATGATATACTATGCCACCTGCATCTGTATCGTCATAATAGACTCTTATCTTCATTGAAATCCTTATATGCTATAATGTTATATGAAAATAACATACTACTATAATTCACCTATTGGAACTATAAAATTTATTTGCAATGAAAACTTTTTAGAAGATATGCAATTTAGTGATGAAGTAGGTAAAAATTCACAATGTAATTCTGAGATTATCTCTACATGTAAAGAACAGCTAGATCAGTATTTTGATGGAAAATTAAAAAAGTTTACTATTCCCTTAGCGTTTGTTAGAGGAACTGACTTTCAAAGAAGTGTTTGGAAAGCTTTAGAAAGTATACCTTATGGTGAAACAAGAAGTTACAAAGATATTGCTAAGCAAATTGGTAATCCAAAAGCTGTAAGAGCTGTTGGAGGAGCAAACAATAAGAATCCAATAGGCATAGTCATTCCTTGTCATAGAGTCATAGGAAGCAGTGGAAAACTTGTAGGTTATGCAGGTGGATTATATAAAAAAGAGATGTTGTTAAAATTAGAAGGAAAAAAATGGTAAAACCAAATCACATGGAAAAAGAGAAGATATATAAAACAAAAGATATCATACCAGCATTAAAATATTATGGAAGTAGTTTTGATAAGATAAAAACTAAGTACCCTGAACGTGCAAAAGCACTTATTTTGGGCTATAGAGTTTATTCATCAGGTTTAAATGAAGAACAACTTCGTACTCATATTGATAAAAAGATAACAGATAGAGAGATGGTAAACCTATTGGAATATAAAGAGATAAAAGGTATCTGTTCTTGGAACGTTTCAGCGCAACTGAAAAAAGAGGAAAAAGAGTTAGAAAGCCTTAGAATATGGTGTATGAGACTTGGTTCAATCGCTATTTTAGGGAAACTTTCTCGAAAAGATATCATAGCTATAGCAGCCCAAACAGAAGAGTTGGACTGTACAGTACCAAAAGAGTTTTAAACTCTTTTGGTTATAGCTCTTGGGCTATATCAAGTCCAAAGCCGCTAAGACCTATAAACTCTTTACCTTTTGAAGATGTCAAAAGGTGAATCTCTTCGATGCCTAGTTTTTTTAGTATTTGAGCACCTATTCCAAAGTCTTTAACTTCTTTTTTAGAATTGTTTTCATCTTCTAAAAATATCAAAACTCCACCATGCTCTTTTAGATACTCTACTGCATCAAGCATACCATTGAATTTTTCTGTATTTGTAAAAAGGTCAATATCTGGCATGATATTGTGAAATTTAACTGCTGATTTTTTCTTTATTTCACCAAAAGTATATATTACATGATGATTGTCTTCATGATCCACCATGTCAATTCGTCTAGCTTCTGCTCCCAAAAATTCTGTTTTAGATTCTGCTATTTCACGCACAAGAGATTCATGTTGCATTCTGTACTCTACGATGTCTGAGATGTAAACGATGTTCAGGTTATGTTTTTCGCAAAAAATATCCAAATCATCACGTCTAGCCATAGAGCCATCTTGTTTCATAACTTCACATATAACAGCGGACTCAGCAAGACCAGCAAGACGACAAATATCTACTGAGCCCTCAGTATGACCAGTTCTAACTAATGAGCCACCTTTTTTTGCAATGAGTGGAAATATATGTCCAGGACGAACAAGCTCATTTGCACTACTAGCATAATCAGCTAGTATCTTTATAGTCATATCTCTTTCACCTGCTGATATACCTGTTGTACATAGCCTAGCATCAACAGATACTGTAAAGGCAGTCTCATGTTGAGAATCGTTGTTTGTGACCATAGGAGCTAGTTGCAGTCTATCTGCTATGGCTTTTGATACAGAGACACAGATAAGACCTTTTGCCTCACTTGCCATGAAGTTTACTTTTTCAGGAGTTGAAAATGTAGCAGGGTACACTAGGTCACCCTCATTTTCTCTATCTTCATCATCACACATGACTATCATTTTACCTTGTTTCATATCTTCTATTGCTTGTTTTACTCTCTCTATAGGTGTCATAATTTTCCTAACTTATTAATTTTTTTTATATTCTACTAAAAAACCCTTGACAAACAAATAAAAATCGACTATAATTTCACCTCACTTGCATAGTGCGAGTGTCTAAATGTCGCGGGATAGAGCAGTTTGGTAGCTCGTCGGGCTCATAACCCGAAGGTCGATGGTTCAAATCCGTCTCCCGCAACCAATTCTTAATATTGACATAAATTGGGGATTCGCCAAGTGGTAAGGCCTCGGCTTTTGGTGCCGATATTCATAGGTTCGAATCCTATATCCCCATCCACTTTTTTATAAAAAACAACCTTCCTTCGTTATATTTTAATTTTTTCTTAATACCATAAAATGGGACTTTGCGATTTTTCAAAAGTCCATATTTTAACCCGACCTTAAATCACTAGAAAATAAACTATTTATGAATATCAATTAAACTTTTTAAAATAACCTCTCGTTCATCTAATGAAAGCTTTGAAAATTTATCTTTCCATCTTTTTACTTTTCTCTTTATTCTTTGTCTATCAGTGTAATTAGATCCAACATAGTCATAAGTGTGCTTGATATATTCATCAGGATTAAAATTAGTCCATAAACTTTCAGTTCTAATTCCACCTCTTGACATTGTTTGAAATTCAAAATAATTCCAAGACTGAAGCATAGACATATAAAGTTCTGATTTATAACCACTTATTAGAAAATGGATATTTGAACATTTTGAAAAAGACTCAAGCATAGATAGAAGTTGTATATGTTGCTCTCTTGTCAATTCATGTTTATATCTACATGTAGAATAGTTAGTTCTGACTTCTGGAAGATAAGGAGGGTCAAGATAAACACATATTTGTCTATTCTGCAGTATAGATGTTTCTAACAATGTTGCCAGGACTAAAAAAACATCATCATTAATTATTTTAAAATTTTGATATCGCATAGTTAG
>Ga0256845_1002167_pt1 | contig 14525 bp, 11 predicted proteins | sample RiftiametaG_FD_189101 | JGI IMG/M metagenome (GOLD analysis project Ga0256845, IMG submission 189101) | Tube worm associated microbial communities from hydrothermal vent at the East Pacific Rise, Pacific Ocean - Riftia | ecosystem: Host-associated > Annelida > Integument > Unclassified ...
GCTACCTCTCCACTGCAAGAAAACAGGGTCGAAATATCCTTGATTCTATTACTGCTGCCCTTAAAGGCGCACCTTTCATGCCTGCTGCTTCTGCTTAACTCAAGAATCGACCTGAACAGTTACAAAAATTCAAAAAAATGTTATTTTCCTTCGGTATTTTTTTTACTATCTGTTATTTGTTGTTTTTTGAGTTTTTCCCACCATTGCAATCTTTTGTTGATCTCTTTTTCAAAACCAAACTGAGAAGGGATATAGTAGTCCTTTTCAGTCATCGAATCTGGGAAGTATCTTTGGTATTTATAGTGGTTTTCAAAATCATGAGAGTACTTGTAATGTTTGTTATATCCGAGGTCTTTCATGAGTTTTGTGGGAGCATTGCGAATAGCTAGAGGTACTTTTAAATGGCTTGTGTCCAGTGCATCTTTTTGGGCAGTAAGATAGGCTGTTTCCACCGAGTTACTTTTTGGTGCTGTGGCCAGATAAATTGTGAGTTGACTGAGTGCTGTATTGGCCTCGGGCATACCTAGAAAATGGACGGCTTCTTTTATGGCAACGGCCTGGATAATTGCCTGGGGATCAGCAAGGCCAACATCTTCTGTTGCAATACGGACGAGTCGTCTCGTAATATAGAGTGGATCTTCCCCTGCTTCCAACATTCTTGCGAGCCAGTATAGGGCTCCCTGAGTGTCACTGCCGCGAATGGATTTTTGAAAGGCAGAAATAAGATTAAAATGTTCCTCTCCGCGCTTATCATAAAACAGTGAACGTTTGTTAAGGGAATTTTGAATGGTGTCTACAGTAATATGATCTGCAATTTCCATCTGTTGACAAATAAGCTCGAGATCGTTGAGGGCTTTTCTTGCATCTCCACCGGCTTTATGGGCGAGAAAAGCGAGAGAATCGCTATCAATGGTTAGTCTTTTAGGAATACTTTGCAGAGCACGGGATAAAATGTTTTGCAAATGCTTTTCTGATAAAGATTCCAGTACAAAAACATGGCATCTTGAAAGGAGAGCAGGGATAATTTCAAAAGATGGATTCTCAGTGGTTGCCCCGATGAGGATGATAGCTCCGGATTCAACATATGGGAGAAATGCATCCTGCTGTGATTTGTTGAAACGATGAATCTCATCAACAAAAACAATTGTTTTTTTGTTCTGGTGGTTATGGATGAGTTGTGCCTGTTTCATCAATTCTTTGACTTCCACGATTTTAGTGAAAACCGCACTAAAAGAATGAAAGTTGTGACTGGTGCAGGATTTAATGAGTTTTGCGATTGTCGTTTTACCTGTTCCGGGTGGGCCCCAGAGGATAAAAGATGCAAAGGTATCATTCTCAATCATCTTTGATAGAGGGGAATTGGTTGCCATAAGTTTTTCTTGACCGTAAATATCCTCGATATTCAGTGGTCTTACTTTTTCTGCCAGTGGTTTTTCCCCGTTTTGCTCTGCCTCTTTGAATACAGTGGTCTGTTTCATTTTTATCTTCAGTCGTACACTTACTGATACGGATTATTTGCCCTGTGTCGATTCGATGATACGTCTATTCTTTTCAATAAGTCGCATATCTCCGCCAGCAAGGCTGTTAGATTTTGTTGCCAGTTGCCTGGCCTGACTGAAACGGCGTTGATGCAATCTGACATCGGCTAATTGTGACCAGAGCTGGGCCTCTTTCGGAGCAATGCGCAATCCTCTCTCAAGAGTTTGGGCAGCTGCATTTTGTTCGCCACGTCTCATTTGATCTTGTGCTTTGTAGCTGAGATCCCTCACAACAGAATTGACGGAACCACTGTTCGGTTTTGGTGTGGTTTCAATGACAGTGTTGGAGTCGTACGTATGTTGATTGGTTTGCGTCCTTCCGGGATAAGGTTCTGGTATGTGGTAATACGATCTTCCGCAAGCGGAAACGATAAATAGACAGAGAAGTACTCCACATCTGAATAGCAGTTTTTGTTTCATTGGAAAATCCTCAATAGGTCTTGGAAAGTTTTTTCAACTTCATGTGGTAACTGATTGTAGTCTTTAACGTTTGGTATATAATCGCGAAGCCCACAAGATGTTACAGGGGGGAGTATACCATTACGAATAAATGGTATGAGTTCACCGCGTTGGCACTGGTCGGCAAAAAGTTTCCCCTCGATGGTGTTGGAATAATAAAAATCAATATCTTCAGGGGGATTTAGATCCAAAGAACTGGTTGTAATCGAAGCCATGATAGAACCCCATATTCGAAGAGCTCCGGTGGATCCAGTGAGCTGGGTTGGTTTGTTGTTGTCACGACCGACCCAGGCAACAGCTACATGGGAACCTGTGAAACCGGCAAACCATGAATCCCTTAGATCGTTGGTTGTTCCAGTTTTGCCGGCAACAAGTAATTTGGGTGGGAGCATGTGTTTTAGTGCTCTTGCTGTTCCTGTTCGGGTAACTTCCTGCAGGGCTCTGGTTAGACAAAAAACGGATGACGGTGATGCTGCCTCTTTAACAGTCAGGGGGTATCGATGTAAAAGATGGTTTGCTTTGTCCGTTACAGCGAGAATTGAACGTAACGGGGTCCTATATCCACCAGCGGCCAGCGACTGGTACATCTGTAGGATTTCAATTGGCGTAAATTCAATAGCTCCAAGGAGAAGAGAGGGGTATGGGGGTATTTCTCTAGAAATACCCAAGAGATGCAGGGTGTCGATAATACTTTCGATACCAAGTTCCATACCTAAGCGGACAGTGGCAACATTGTAAGAATGCGCAAGTGACTGCATAAGAGGTACAGAACCGTGAAAGGCTTTGTCATAATTTTGTGGTTGCCAATCTTCCCCGTTAAAAGGAATTGATAGCGGCGAATCGTCTAGGAGTGTTAAGAGATTATACTGTTCTTGCCTGGCAAGCGCAGTTAGATAAATTGCAGGCTTGACGACCGATCCAGAGGGCCGCTTCATCTCAAGAACCCGGTTAAATCCATCTTGTCGGACAAATCGATCACCGATCACCGCCTGTACTTCCCCTTGGTCGGAAGAGCATATGATGAATGCACCTTGCAATGTATCTTCATCCATTTTCTTTTCGGTCTCAAGATCAGTCAAAATACGCTGTAGTTTATTTTCAGCCTGATGTTGAATAAATGGATCAAAAGTGGTGAAAATAGAAAGGCCCTCATTTCTCAGATCTTCGTCGTTATAGTCGCGTTTAAGCTGTCGTCGTACCAGTTTGATAAAAGCAGGATAGCGTGTAATACCGGATGGTTTGTGTTTTGTGATACCGAGTGGCTCCTGTTGAAGCCGGAGACCAATTTGTTCAGTCAATAGACCTGATGTAATCATATTGCCTAAAATGAGATTCCTTCTAGATTTGGCCCGTTCGGGATGTCTTCTTGGATTATAATAGGATGCTCCTTTGGCAAGTCCAATCAGGAGGGCGAGCTGGTCAGCAGAAAGTTCTTGAATATTTCTCCCAAAATAGAATTTACTTGCCATGGCAAAGCCGTGGATTGCACGTTTACCACCTTGTCCCAGAAAAATTTCGTTGAGATATGCCTCTAGTATTTCATCTTTTTCATAATGATATTCGACAAGTAGCGCCATAATTGCGCCGTTCAATTTTCTACGTATACTCTTTTCGCTGGTGAGGAAGAAATTTTTCACCAGTTGTTGGGTCAGGGTACTGCCTCCCTGAACAGTTTTGCCGGCCTTTACATTTGCTAAAAGAGCTCTGAAAATGGCAAATGGACGAACGCCTATATGATGATAGAACGTCTTGTCTTCAGTTAATAGCAGTGCTTTGATAAGTAGTTCAGGCGTATCTTTAATGCGGATAAGTAACCTGTCTTCATTGTCTCCGGGATAGATTGAGGCAATATGCAACGGTTCTAACCGAAACAGAGACAGAGGTTCTCCGGTTTGCTGATTTTCCAGGGAGATGATGTGATTGCCGGAAAATTGCACAGTAATAGGTTGGGCAGATTGCGGGTTATCAGGAAATGAAAAAGCTCGACTGAAAATGGTAATCCGGCTACCGGTTAAAAAATATTCACCAGGTTTCTCAAGGTGTTGAGTTTGGGTGGAACGATATCGAAGTTGGTCAAGCTCTAATTGCAATTGTTCAAGCGGTAGTGTTTTTCCTGAAAACAGATCCAGGGAGCGTCCATATATTCGAGCCGGCAGTTCCCATCGTCTGCCTTCAAAACGCCTAGTGATTTGATTGTTAAGATTGCTGATGGTGCTCCATAGAACCCAAATGAGGGTAACCAGTATAATCAAGAAGAAATAGCGCAAATATTTTTTCATAAAAATCATCAATCTGGAGTCGAGACTCACTTATGGAGTTTTTGGCTGTGGAGTGACAATGTGACCAGTTTGTTTTTTTGGGTCAATGCCTCCTGAGAGCCAAGTGAAAACAGCAACATATTACAGTTAACAGGCTTTTTACACAAGTTATTATCCAATGTTTGTCCATAAATGGCTAAAGCCAAATAACCATTTATGGGCAACTATAGGTAATCTCATTTGACTTCGTACCAAATATTGGCCTGTCAATCGTTGCCATTACCAGGTTTCAACTCAAAAGGAAGCATTAAGTCATTTGGAATTGACTATATCTATTCACCGACTGTAATGGTATCTGTCTCTCGTCGGTTGAAAAAAAAGTAGAATTTTTTGAAAAAGTACGGTATTTTCTTGTGATTATTGTGAAAAATTTAAGAGGATGAATTTTCGCATCAAATGTGAGTTAAGGTGATAATGCTAGGAGCTTGTCCGAGAATGCCATTTTGTTCAAACTCTTCGTTATTGTCAAAAAATATGCTCGTAGATAGCGTAGACTTCGATATCAACTATATGACTGTGCGTATTTTTTTTGAAAAACCTCGATTTTAACCAGATAGCGCAGACATTCGAAATGTCTATTCTCGGACAATCTTTTAGGTAGATTTTGATGGGATAAGGTGTCCTTTTTTTAAATTCTTTCATAAAAATGAAAGAATTTTATGATAAACACTTTGATGAGTATTGGGGGGGGAACCTCGATTGAGGTTACATTGTTTTAAAAATAGAAAGAGGAGAAGATTGTGAACAAGAAGCTTTTAATTTTAATAGGTGTGGGCACACTGTTTGTTACTTTGACAGCCGCTCACGCCAAAACAACTTTGATGCAAATTGGCCGTAGTCCATTTTATCGGCCACCTTTGACGACAAGTCAAACTCTGGTCACAATGGTGCAAACCCAGGAAAAAGATGTGAAGGCAGGATTTGAAAAAGCTGGGATGGTTGGATTGTTTAAACCTTTTGTGGCGCAGATTGCGAGCACAAAGATAGACACAGTCAAGTTTTACAAGGGAGATACGTTTCAATGGATGCTCTTTAAGAAAAAAGGTTTAGGAGCAGTTCGAGTGGCAAGAGATGTCACCTGGGGTAACGAAAAACCTTTTACCGGCTTTAAATTTAGTATTGAGAAGGATGGAAAGGCGTATATGTTTGCCGTTCCCCTTGGTTGCGGGAATATCGCCTTTATTGGAATGAATGCGCCTGTGGCTGCTTTGGCGCAGGTTGCTGCACCTAAGCCGGTTGCTGTATCTAATAAAGATCCTGAATGCCAGATGGTTGTCTCATCAACAGGAGAATTTTGTGGCGAACAAATTACTGTAGATGCGAGCAGCTCTGTTGACCCGGATGGAGAAATAATAGGGATGACTATTGGTGTGATTGATGCGCAGGGAAATGTTGTCAGTGAAACAAAGGTTAAAGACGGTGCATTGATCGGTTGTATACCTATGCCCTGTGGAGCCAATACCATCAAGACGACTATAACCGACAACCGTGGTGCTAGTGCAACCTCTGCCGCGTGTAATGTTGCTGTAAACGGCACAAGCAGGGTTCGTTTGGTAGCTGATCTTGGTTATTACAACATGCCGGATCCGGGCAATTATCTCTTTGGTAGAATTGGTATGGAGTATAAGTTTTCTGAGAATTGGGGAATGCTTGCAATGGTTGGAGCTGCACCACAAATTGAAGGTTTTGACGGTGTCTCGGCGTTTTTGATTGACGTGCTCGGTGAATATTCTTATTCCAGATATTTTGTTAATTTAGGTGTCGGCGGGTGGTTGACCGATGGTGATCAGGATCTCGAAACTGAAAATAGCCAGCTCGATTTTATTGTTGGTGTTGGTGCGAGGGTTTACGGTGAGCCAGAAGATTTTAATGCTTCACTGTTCCTTGAGGTTCGTGCCGCATTTGATGAATTTGATCATTTTGTCGATTATGGGCGATTTGGTTTTGGTGTGAGATTTAGATTTTAATGCTTTACTCCATAATTACTGTCAAAAAAACAAGTAGGTACCTCTGAGTCACTTACTTACAGCTTTAAATGGTGTAAAAAAGGGGTCGCATGCTTTAAGCTTGCAACCCCTTGAACGTTTCTGGTACACCCGGAGGGATTCGAACCCCCGACACCCAGGTTCGAAGCCTGGTGCTCTATCCAGCTGAGCTACGAGTGCATATTGTGGAAGGAATGGATACCATGTTCATAAAATGAGGTCAATGTTTTTACGCAGCTACTTCTGCACGATGAGCATTTTTTTTGAGATTATTTTTTCATAGGGATCAGACAACCAATTTTTTTGGCTTGTTTAAGGAAATAGTCATCGGTCATTCCTGCTATAAAATCGCGTACTTTTTCTTCCGGTAAATAGTTTTCCTGATGGGGGAGAGTCATATCTGCCATTAAATCAATTTCTTCCGGTAGTGCTTCAGGTGATGTTTTTAAACACTTCAGGTAAAAATCGAACAATTTTCTGTAACAGTTGCGGATAAGTGGTGTTTTCCTTTTTGTTTCCGGTGCAAGGTATATACGTTTGTAGTTGAATGCTTTTAACTGTTGGAGTGCTGTTGAAATACCTTCACTGAAGCCTATCAATGAACCATCTGAGGCAGTTGTATCACTGTTATTAATGAGATCTGTTACAAGAGTATAGACAATGGTACCGTTAGAGTCACCGAGTGTTTCCCGGCAAGAAGAAGGGATATCAGCCCGCTGAATAAGGTTCAGGATTATGGCATCTTCGATGTCCTTGCCGATATATGCGACGGTGTCGGCTAGTCTGACGACACATCCTTCCAGCGTAGCCGGCAGGAGATCGGTGCTTTTGTCACGCTCTTTTGCTGACTGCTTGTGATCGAACTCTTGAAAGGTTGTAAGTGGTTCGGGGCTGAGGCTGCGCGAATGGATTTCTCCATCGTGGCAGAGAATGCCATCGAGAACCTGCAGGGTGAGATTCCAGCCTTTTCCTTTACGTTCGAGGTCGTCGAGAAAACGCACCGACATGATATTGTGTTGGAATGGCGGAAGGTCGTGTTCTACGCAGAGTTCCGAGAGGAATTTTTCTCCGTCATGACCAAATGGAGGATGGCCTATATCATGGCCAAGTGCAATTGCTTCAATGAGGTCTTCATTGAGATGTAAAAAACGGCCAATTGTTCTGGCGATTCGGGATACCAGTTGTACGTGGAGGACTCTGTGGGTGATATGGTCGTTGGAGATCAGTGAAAAAACCTGTGTTTTGTCAATATACCTGGTATAGGCACGGGAGTGAAGAATACGATCTGCATCAAGGGCAAACTGCTGCCGATAGATTGTTTTTTGCTCCGGTTGTCTTCGTATTGCCATGTGGCTTGGAGTCGCAGAGGGTGCCAGGCGGTGCAGTTCTTCTCTATTGAGTTCTTCCAGTTTCTGAAGAAGCAGATGGGAGGGAGCGTTTGCTGGTAATTCAGGTTGTTTCAAAATCATCACTCTTGTTGATTAAGGAAAGTAGTTCTATCTGGAATATATGTTTAAAGGGCGTGGATATGCAATGAGAAATAGAGTATATTGACCGTTTTTTATAGCATGTTTTTAATTAAAAAAGGAGTTGTTATGAAAATATCCATTGAATATTGCACAAAGTGAAACTATGAACCACGTGCCTCCAGTCTGGGGGATGAATTGAAAAAAGATGTTAAAGCCGATGTGGAACTTATTCCGTCTTCGGGGGGAGTTTTTGAGGTTGTGGCTGAGGGGAAACTGATTTTTTCAAAAAAGAGTCTGAATCGATTCCCCGAGGATGGAGAAATTGTTCATCTGATTAACAGTTAATCAAAATTGGAAAATTGTCCTGTTAATCAGCTGTCTGGGATGTATCAAAGCAATGGGAGACACATGAGTTGCAGTTGTCCACCTGTTTTCCCCGTTTGCAGTAATCGGCAAATCCTTTGATCATTTCAGTGCCGCCACGGGGGCATATCTTCATAAATTCCGTGAAGCTGATCATGCGGGAGATTATGTCGGGAGGCGCGGCATGTTCGATTTTACAGGCGCCTTCTTCTGCGATTTTATCGTCAATGGCGAGGACTTCGATAAAAAACTGTTTAAGCGCATTGTGGCGAAATATCACATCTTCAGCGACTACTTTGCCATTTTTTGTTAAGGTAATTGCCTCGTAGGGCGCATAATTTATAAGGCCTTTTTTGGACAGAGCGCGGAGAGCTTCAGTAACTGATGCCCGGCTGACGCTGAGGCGTGCAGCAATCTCTTTACTCCTTGCAACCAGCTTTTCTTCAACAATGTGATATATAGCCTCGATATAATCTTCAAGGCTTGCGCTCAGGACTGTTTTCTCTTTCATATTGAACTGTGACAAAATTATGAGTATTGAACGTTTGGCACCAAGACAATTGCAGACAGGTAAATTTCAAGATCCACTTATCCTGACCAGAATTAAACCTACTGTCCTTTTGATGGAGAGTCAAGTAAGGACTTATTCTTGTGAACAAGTTGGCATAAACAAATGTTAAGTGAACTGCGCATAGAAAACCTGGCCCTTATAGAAAGTCTTCACCTTCAGTTTGATCAGGGTGAAAACTGTGGACTGGTCGTTATGACCGGTGAAACCGGAGCAGGTAAATCTATTATGTTAAGGGCGATACATCTACTTTCCGGTGGTCGGGGCTCTTCATCCTGGATACGCAACGGGGCTGATGCGTGTCAGGTGGAAGCGCTGTTTGAATTAAATCCAGAGCACGAAAGTTTGCTGGAAAAACTGGAAAATTGCGGCTTTGGCAAGGATACTTCAGTCGTTATCAAACGTATAATAAGTGCTTCCGGGAGAAGCAGACAGTACGTAAATGGTTCTCTGGCCACTGCAAAGACGGTGGCGGAATTGACTTCTGATATGCTGAATGTGGCGAGTCAGCATGATCATCAGCAGTTGCTTCAGGCGAGTTTGCATCTCGATTTTGTCGATACTCTGGGAGACCTATGGCAACAGCGGCATGTTTTGGCTGGTATTTTCAGAGATTGGCAGGAGAAAAAGGCAGAGCTTGCAAAACTGAGGAAACAGGAACAGGAAAAAGAGCAGAGACGGGATTTTATCAAGTTTCAAGTGGATGAAATCAGGGATGCTGCACCCGAACCTAGAGAAGATGCGCTTCTGGCCACGGAAAAAAAGCGGTTGAAAAATGGTGAGGCTCTTATCAAACTCAGCCAGGAGAGTTACCGGTTACTGAATTTTGATCTTGCCGGAGGCTTAACTCAGCTGCGGCAAAATCTTGAGCAGCTTCGCTCTCTTGACCCGGATATTACGCAACTTGCTGAAGATATAAGCGGGTTCACATTTCTTGCCGAAGATTATACCAGGGAACTCAGGATTTACAAAGATTCCCTGGAAACTGATCCTTTCAGGCTTGATCAAGTGAATGAACGCCTTGATCTTTTGCAACAGCTTAAGCGTAAGTATGGCGATTCACTTGAGCAGATTCTTGAGTTTGCCGTAAATGGTGAGGTTGAGCTTCGCCATCTGGATAATATGGATAAGGAGATAGCGGCTTTGCAGGCTGAGGTTGAGGCCATTGAAAAAAAGATGTGTGGTCTTGCTGAAAAACTGTCGCAAAAAAGGATAAAAACCGGCCAGAAAATGGAAAAAGCAATGGCATCTGAGCTTTCTTCCCTTGCTTTTGCAGAGGCCAGGTTTGTTGTGAAATGGCAGAATGTGGAGCATATACCTGAAAATATGAAAATAAATGGTTGGGATAAGGGTGAGTTCTTCTTTTCGGCAAATCCTGGTGAAGAGGCACGGCCTCTTGCAAAGGTTGCCTCCGGCGGTGAGTTATCTCGTCTTATGCTGGCGATGAAATGCTTACTAGCTAGAAAAGATATGGTGGAGACCGTTATTTTTGATGAAGTTGATGCGGGGATTGGTGGTGAAGCTGCGGAAGCGGTTGCCAGAAAAATCCAGGAACTGGCTGTGCATCATCAGGTGTTTTGTATAACCCATCTGCCCCAGATTGCAGCTCGTGGCACCCTGCATTTTCAGGTATCCAAGACGGTTGATGACGGGCGGACGCAAACGGCAGTTGTACCACTGTCGTCGAAGTTGAGAGTGCAGGAAATGGTTCGGATGCTGGCGGGTGATTCAGCAACCGAGCAGACCCGGGCATGGGCTGAAGAACTTCTGGCAAAAGGTGGTACCAGCGTATGAAACAGGTACAGGCATTATCACTTTTTTCCGGTGGACTTGACTCCATTCTGGCTACCCGTCTTGTAATGGAACAGGGTATTGAAGTTTTAGCCATTCAATTTGTCACGCCTTTTTTTAACTATTCAATTCTTGAGGACATTGAAGGGCATCGTCAGAAGATGATGGAGAAATACGGCATACATGTGCAGGTTGTGGATATAAGCAAAGGTTATCTGCAGTTGCTGCATAATCCAGCACATGGGTTTGGCAAAAATTTTAACCCTTGTATCGATTGCAAAATAATGATGTTCACAAGGGCAAAAGCGATGCTTAAGGAGTATGGCGCATCATTTCTTATATCCGGTGAGGTTTTGGGGCAGAGACCAATGTCCCAGCGTCGTGATACCATGAATGTGGTGGAAAGAGATTCCGGTACCAGATCTATCTTACTTCGTCCACTTTGCGCACAGTTAATGCAGGAAACAGAGGTGGAAAAGCAGGGGCTTGTTGATCGCAGCAAGTTGCGGAAAATGACGGGTAGAAGTCGAACTCCGCAACTTGCTCTCGCTGCACAATATGGAATTACTGATTTTCCTGCTCCCGCTGGTGGGTGTGTTCTTGCTGATCCGATTCTCAGTCGGCGCATTAAAACGATGTATGCTGCCGATTCCAATACACCGCATGCCGAAATTACGGTGATAGACATTCGATCCCTGTTGTTTGGCAAACAGTTTATGCTTCCTGGTGGAGGCTGGTTGATTCTCGGTCGTGATGAACAGGAGAATATACGACTAACAGGTCTTGCTCAGCGGGAAGATGCTGTTCTACTTATGGAAGATTGGCCGGGGCCAACCGCTGTAGTGAAAAAAATTAATACGTATACATCAAATGGAACGGATCTGGAGAAAGATCTGCACTATGCAGCCGGGCTGGTCGTGCGTTATGGTCGGAAACAACCTGAAGGAAAAAAAATCGGTGAAGTAAGCTGTACGCTGGCTGGTGAGAAACGGCTTATTTGTGTGGAAGCTCTTCAGGATGAGGTGTATGCAGAGTGGAATGTGCAGTAAAATCATTTGTTTTTTGCATGAAACAGCTGATCTACTGCTTTGAGGTAATTCTGAGGTGATCTGCATTTGAGTATTTTTTTAAGTCTTTTCTCCTGCCCGGGAAAAGAAGCAATAAGGTAGAGCCAGAGGTGTTTGAAACGACCAAGGAGGTGGCCGGGGCCGGCCAGTCTCTTTTGATATCTGCGGTAGAGATGTTCATGAAAAGCCAGTAATCTCTCTTTTCTTTTCGCTTCACTCTGCAGGGGATGCCCTTTTATTGTTTCGGCGAGAAATGGATTGCCGATGCCGCCTCTACCCAGCATCCAGCGCTGAACTGTTGGAAAACGCAAGGCAAGCATTGTGAAAGATTCAATGTCATTTATGTCGCCGTTATATACCAGGGTATGGTTGGTGAGGGGCTGACAGGCTGCAAAACCATCTCTATCTGTTGTGCCTTTGTACAGTTGTTTGCCAAGTCGTGCGTGGATGATGATTTCCTTGAGCCGAAAATGGTGAAGTTCCGGCAGAAGTGTTTTGAGTTCCGATGTGTCATTGAAACCCAGTCGTGTTTTTATGGAAAGTTCAATGTCCAGGTCTTTGGTGATCGTTGAAAGGATGTCGAGTATCATTTCAGGGTGGGGCAGTAGCCCTGAGCCTCTTTTTTTACGGGTTACCATTGGGGCGGGGCAACCGAGGTTCCAGTTGATATGTGTATAACCGAGTTTGGTTAGTCTGTTTGCCAGGGTGAGGAAATCCTGTGGATTGGTGTGGAGTAACTGGGGTACGAGAGGGCGGCCGCCGTTGTTTTCAGGCAGTAGGTCCACAAGCATTTTATCGCTATAAAGTGCTTTTTTCTGTGGATTGATAAAAGGTGCGATTGCAGCGTCGAAACCACTGAAATGTTCATAGAAGGTCTCTCTGAAGAGTGCATCGGTGAGACCGCGTATTGGTGCTAGATAGAGGTATGGTTGTTTGTCGATCATAGGTTTTTTTTACTGCAGGTGGATATGTACTGTTTTTTCGGTTGTGGTATGATAGTCAGTGCCCGTCCAGCCTCCTAGTTGCCAAGGCACTTATGAACGTAGTCGGGGGATCTAGTTTAACACGCCGGCTGAAGTATAAGAAAAAGTTAAGAAAATGAAAAGAGCACATTCTGTAACAGCTGAAAAAATCGCGCAGCTCAAAAAAAACTATCCCGAAAATCTCTTTCCCATACTTGCGGAAATAGCCGAAAAGTACAGAGGAGAGTTGTATTTGGTGGGTGGATCTGTTCGTGATTGCCTGCTGGGTGTACATTCAAATGATCTGGATATCACCGTGCCCCACAATGCGATTGATTGCGCAAAAACACTTATACGAAAACTGGGTTTTGGTACTTTTGTTGATATAAGCGGGCCGGATGATGAGGGAGGGCGGGTCGTTGTTGCAGGTGTGCAGATAGATGTTGCTGAGTACAGGGGTGGGGCTCAGGATATTTGTGAAGATCTGCGATATCGTGATTTTAGCTGTAATGCCATGGCCATCCCTGTGCAGCAGTTGGCAGGAGATGATCCTTCTCCTGAGCTGATTGACCCGATGTCCGGTTTGGAGGATCTGGATGGTGGTGTGGTTAAGCACTGTCCTGGAGCCTTTACTGCCGACCCTGTGAGGATGCTGCGGGGATATCGACTTTGCGCCGTGTTTGGTTTTTCCATGGATGTTGCAACTGTCAGGGCTGTTGAACAATATGCACCATTGATCAATAACGTTGCTGTGGAGCGAGTCAGCAGTGAAATGAAGTATATTTTTGAATCACCGCGAACAACCGAAACAGTAAGAGCAATGGGTGAAGCCGGCCTGCTAGGTGCACTGCTGCCTGAATTGTACGCAGGAGACGGGGTAGAACAGCCCGGGTTTCATCATCTGGATGTGTTGGGGCACTGTTTTTTAACGCTTGAGATGATGGAAAAAATCATTGCCGATCCGGGCGTCTTTTTCCGCGATCGAGCTGTTGATATTAAGGAATATCTTAGCAGAGAAGGTGTTGTGCGATGTCTGAAGTGGGCAGCGCTGATGCACGATATTGGCAAACCTGAAACAAAGAAAATCAGAGAAGACAAGGGTGGGCGAGCGACCTTTTATAATCACGATGAGGTGGGGATGGCTCTATTTAATCGCCTTGCCGAAAGATTGCGATGGAGCAGGGTTGATACGAAATTGACAGGTGCGTTGATCGGTATGCATATGCACCCCTTTCATCTCTGTAATGTGCAGCGTGAAGAACCGGTCTCAAAAAGGGCCGCATTAAAATTGTGTCATCGAGCAGGAAATGATCTTCTCGGTTTGTTTCTTCTTGCCATGTCAGACAGTCTTGCCGGCAGTGGTGAGATGAAACCTGAAGGTATGGAAGAGGAGCTGGAAATACTTTTACATATAGTTTTGCGTATATATGAGGAAAATATTAAGCCGGTTCTTTCGAGTCCTCGTCTTTTAACCGGCGCTGACCTTATTGCTGAATGTGGACTCGTGCCCGGCCCACTGTTTTCTGTGGTGCTTGATGAGTTGGAAATTGCACAGGTTGAGGGAAGAGTTATGGACAGGGATTCGGCCCTGGCCTGGGTCAAAGCATTTTTAAAAGAGAATCGGACAGATGACTGAGAGCAGAGTTTTTATGAATGGACTAACACTCCACGAGAGGGTATAAATACTTTGGCAGTTCGATGGCTTTTATAGATTCTATTGAATAGGGCAGTAAAGCGTGCGTAAAATAAACGATTTTTATTCAAGGAAGGCGAAAAAGGAGAAATATCCGGCGCGTTCCATATATAAACTTGAGGAAGTACAGCAAAAGTATAAGTTTCTGCGACGTGGAAACAGTGTGCTTGACCTTGGTTGTTATCCCGGTAGCTGGTCGCTGTATGCCTCTGAAGTGGTTGGACCAAAAGGTATTGTGGTTGGGGTTGATCTGCAGCAGGCGGATCAGACTGGTCGGCCGGGTGGCGCACCAATTCACTGGTTATGCCAGGA
>Ga0256845_1002168_pt1 | contig 14524 bp, 14 predicted proteins | sample RiftiametaG_FD_189101 | JGI IMG/M metagenome (GOLD analysis project Ga0256845, IMG submission 189101) | Tube worm associated microbial communities from hydrothermal vent at the East Pacific Rise, Pacific Ocean - Riftia | ecosystem: Host-associated > Annelida > Integument > Unclassified ...
GGATCTCTAGATGGCCAATAAGAGATCCGGTTTTTTGTGGAAAAGCGACGCTTGGGACGATGGGGTGATTTGAGGTCGCCGTAGTGATAGGTGGCGTTGCTTGCGGTGGTGGTTGTCTGACGTTTACGTAAGTGCAGTGGGGATGTTGCGGGTGATGTTTTCCTACGTGGCTTGGTCGTGGCAGTGAGTAAAAAGCCAGCTATAACAAGAGGCACGGGTGGTGTGGGGGTTGGTTGAATTGGGGAATTGTAGGTGAGGATTGGGGGTGGTGTGCCTGCGTGAAGTGAGGTAATGCGAGTTACGTTGTAGGTGGCGGTAAGGGTAGAATGGTTGGTGGTTGCCTGTTCAAAATTGATGGGATTGGCACATGGTAAGGCCATGGATGAAATCGCCATGGGTGGCATCGAAGAGAAAAGTCCCTCGAAAAATCCAAAACCGACGACAGTTCCCAAAAGAAGGCACACAAAGAGAAATCTTTCTCGGAGTCTGAGTGGGTGTTGACTTTGCGGAGATACTGACATGACCCTCATCATACTCACCCAGTATGAGAAGAAAAGAAGAAAGGAGAATTCACCCTATTCAAAATAGCCGCTTACTTTTTCCATCAGAACAAATCCTGGTTCAATTGTGCGTGTTTCCTGTCACAAAAAATCACATTGACGAAACTTGGAGCATGAAAGATGATTTCTTTATGGAAGATTAAATGTGTTGCAAGGTGCTGAAAGTCATTTTTTCGGGACCCAAAACGAAACCCAAACAACCACTCTCGTCTTGAAGCCGCAACCCAACTCACGACTCAACTCATGGCACGTCCTCCGACCTCCCATGCCGTGGCACAAACCCCGTATCCGCCCGGCGGAGGACGGTGAGATTGTCATCCTCATCCACGGACTCTGGCGCAGCCTTTGGGCGATGGAACCCATGGCCGAATATTTAAACCAAATGGGATACCACACCATCAACGTGCCCTACCCCTCGTTTCGAAAGCCCATCGAAGAAAGCTCTCGACTCATCCATAACACCATTAACCTTCACGACAAAGGAACCCGCATCCACTTTGTCACCCACTCTCTCGGCGGCATCATCAGCCGCAAGCTCCTCGCCGAGCTTCCCCAGCAACAGACCGGCCGCGTCGTCATGCTCGCACCACCGAACCAAGGAAGCGAAATCATCCAGTGGCTTGACCAATGCGGCCCGCTCAAACACACCCTCGGCCCCGCCGGACAACAGCTCCGTATGGGAAAAGTCGACGCCCCACCCGTCGCCGAAGAAACCGACACCGCAGTGATTATGGGCAGACGCAGCACTATCCCCTTTTTCCGCACCCTGCTCGATCCTGAAAACGATGGTATTGTATCGGTAGAAAGCGGCAGAATCGAAGGCATGAATGAATTTTACATCCTCGACACCGACCACACCTTCATCGCCACCGACCCCAGAGTCATGGAAATGACCGCCCAGTTTCTCAACGATGGAAAAATCAAGGTGAGCTAGCCTCCCCCACCCTATGGCGTCTTCGGCTTGATTTCGTTGCCTTTTGTATCGATGGGATAGAGCGCGTCTTCTTCGAGCTGTTAGTGCGTCTTCTTCTTCGAGCTGTTGACTCATTGCTTTGACGAGGCTTTTGAGTTTTTCCGGATTTTGAGTCGCTATATTTTTATTTTCAACCGGATCATTTTTGAGATCGTAAAGTTCGTAGTCTGGGCTGCCGGGAGTTTTTGGGTTGTAGTGGTAGATGAGTTTTCAGTCCCTGGTGAGAGAGCATTGATATATTTGTAAAATAGTTCTATTCCCAGTGACTCATAGCCTTCATACCATCCAACCGCTGTTGAATCTGCTGCTCGGTGACGGTTTCAAGCCTGCGCGTGGAAAAGTCCTCACAGGTGAAACTCGCCAGAATGGAACCTCGAACAATGGCATCTCGGATCTGATGGAAAGTAAAATCTACCCCGCCAAGCGAGGCAAGATACCCAGCCATCGCCCCAAGGAAAGTGTCACCCGCACCCGTGGGGTCGATAATTTCGCGCAGAGGCCAGGCGTGGAAGCGGAAAATTGAATCGTCGGGACCAAACAAAATTGCGCCAAACTCACCCAGCTTGATCACGACGTATTGGGGGCCTTTTGCGCGCAGCTTTTCACCCGCCACAATCAGATTTCCGTCGTTGGCTAATTCGCGAGCCTCGGACTCATTAATCACCAGCAAGTCGATCCGCTGCAACACCTCATGAAGTCGCTCATTGGCGATCTCAATCCATAGATCCATGGTGTCGGCGATGACAAATTTCCGATCCGCTGTGCACTGGTCGATCATTTCGATCTGGTTATCAGGCGACATATTCGCTGGCACTACAATACGGCTTGCCGCGATGCTTTCGGGGATTTTCACACTCCAGCTCTCAAGCACATTGAGACCGACGAGGTGGGTTGTGCGGTCATTCATATTTTCATGATACTCCCCAGTCCAGGTGAAGGATGCGCCCTCTGAATGCTCGACACCTGTCAGTGAAACGCCATGGCTTTCCAGCATCGCGAGATGCTCTTGCGGATAGTCATGACCCACCACGCCAACGAGGTGGGCGGGCTTGCAGTAATAACTGGCAGCCAGTGATGCGTAGGCGGCAGATCCGCCCAGCAGATTTTTAGCGACGGAGGAAGGAGTGGTAACGTTGTCGATGGCGATGGTTCCGCCGATGATGATGCTCATAATAGGATGTGATTGAGTAATTTGTAATGAAGTGATTAAGAAGTGAAATGAGCCAGCACGCTACGGGTTGCTTCCGTAATATCAGGGGCTTGAAGAAGAGCGGAGACGATCACCACGCGGCGGGCGCCAGAGGCCAGAACCAGCTCTAAATTATCAGGTTTGATACCACCAATGCAAAACATCGGGATCTGGGAACCGACTCGCGCCTGAATGTCCGCTATATTTTTCAAACCAATGCCAGGGCGGCCTTTCTTCGTGGGTGTCGGGAAAAGAGGACCAAAGCCAATGTAGTCAAACCCTTCATCAAGAGCTTTCAATGCCTGCGTGGGCGAATGAGTGGATCGACCCACAATCATGGCATCACCCACGATCTCGCGCACCTGGGCCAGCGAACCGTCGTCTTGGCCGATATGAACACCATCAGCACCCACAGCGGCGGCCACTTCTGGAAAATCATTAATAATCAAAGGGACACCATACTTGCGGCATAGCGGCAAAAGACCTGGGAGTTTATTTTTCAGTAAATCAAGCACCGCGCATTCTTCATACCCCTTGGCGCGGAGTTGAAGGACCCCCACGCCACCGCGAAGCATCGCCTCGGCCACCGATTCCATATCAGCCTCAGCCACATACCCAGCATCGAGAATACCGTAAAGATAGGCATCATTGAGTGCATCATTGATTTTCTCCGTCATTGCGCGGCTAGGCATGAGGTGGGAAGAGGAAAGTTTCAAGTTTCAAGTTTCAAGAATCCTCACAGGACAAAACGAATGAACACCCACCGCTCCACCCAAATCATCCACATATGAACACCTCTGTTCGAATCCCCTAAAGCTCGAATTGCATGCTCGACGTGCAACGAAAGTATTCTTAGAAGTCGTCAGCAAACAACCATCAAAAAATAACGATGAATCAATTATTTAACATCCAAGGAAAAGTCATCGCCGTCACCGGTGCCACTGGAATCCTCGCCGGAGGCCTCGCTACATATCTTCTTGAGCAAGGAGCCAAGATTGCCATCCTCAGCCTCGTTCAAGAAGAGGTGGATGAAGCCGTAGCCAAAGCTAAAAAAATCTCAGAAGATGTCATCGGCTTTGCCTGTGATGTGACCGACGCCGAAAAAGTGCAAGCGGCCCACGACTATGTGATTGAGCAGTTTGGCACCGTCGATGTCCTGATCAACGGCGCAGGCGGCAATATGAAGGGCGCCACCGTAGGCCCTGATGACAACCTCTTCGAAGCCATCGATCTGGGAGACTACTCCAAAGTGCTCGACCTCAACCTTAAAGGCACTGTGATTCCCTCATTCATTTTCGGCAAAACGATTGCTGAAAAAGGAAAAGGCTCAATCCTTAACTTCTCTTCCATGTCCGCCGAACAATCCATCACTCGCGTGCTAGGATACTCCAACGCCAAATCTGGCGTCGATAACTTCACCCGCTGGATGGCAACTGAACTCTCCCAACGCTACGGTGACGGCATCCGCGTCAATGCGGTGGCTCCTGGATTTTTTGTAACTCACCAGAACCGTGCCCTACTCACCACCGAAGACGGCGGATTTACCGAGCGCGGCCAGCAAGTCATCAACAACACACCCATGGGACGCTTCGGAAATGCGGAGGAAGTGTATGGAGCTTTCCACTATCTTATGAGCGACGCCTCTTCTTTCGTCACCGGAACCGTGCTCAAAATCGACGGCGGATTTTCCTGCTTCAGCGGCGTTTAATCCACCTGACTCAAAGACTTCTAGACTTCCAGCCATGAATTCCACACATCTACTCGACGAAGGCTTCCGCTGGTATGGGCCGAACGACCCCGTCACCCTCGCAGACATCGTCCAATGCGGAGCCGCTGGTGTTTACACCGCGCTTCACGACATTGCATACGGCGAGGTCTGGCCCAGAGAAGCCATCAAAGAACGCCTCGACCAGCTCAATGCCCATGGATTAAAGTGGCTCGCCGTGGAATCAGTGCCCGTCTCCGAAGACATCAAAACTCGCGGTCCACTCTGTGAAGAGCATCTTGAAAATTACCGACTCACTCTCGAAAACCTCGGTGCGGAAGGCGTGAACGTCGTCGTTTATAACTTCATGCCGGTGCTCGACTGGATTCGAACCGATCTCGCCTACAAGCTAAAAGACGGCAGCGAAGCCCTCCTTTTCGACCCCGTGCATTTTGCCGCCTTCGAAATCCACCACCTCCAACGCGATGGCGCGGAAGCCGATTACACCCCCGAGCAGATTAAAAAAGCCAAAACCTTCTTTGAAAGTAAAACCGAAGAGGAAAGAAAACAATTTGAACAAAACATCCTCGACGTCTTCCCCGGCTGCGCATGGGGACTCTCGCTCGACGAACTCCGCACCATGCTCGCCGCCTACGCCGACATCGATGCCGACCAGCTGCGAGACAACTACCGCCATTTCCTCCAAGCCGTCATCCCCGCCGCCGAAACCTCTGGCGTCCGACTCGCCGTTCACCCCGATGACCCGCCATTCGAGGTGCTCGGCCTCCCCCGCATTGTCTCTACCGAGGCCGATCTGCGCCAAATCATCGCCATGGTTCCCAGCCCAGCCAATGGACTCTGCTTCTGCTCCGGCTCACTGGGAGCGAGAAAAGACAATGATCTCCCCGGCATCATCGAACGACTCGGCCAGCACATTCACGCCGTGCATTTGCGCAGCGTCCAACATCTCGACGACGGCCAGTTCTACGAAGCCAACCACCTCGAAGGCGGAGCCAACATCCCCGCCCTCGTGAAAGCATTTCTCAAAGTCAACGCCCAGAAGGAAGCCGACAAAAAGCTCAGTTTCCGCCCTGACCACGGCCACCGCCTGCTCGACGACCTCAAGAAACCCACCAACAGCAACCCCGGCTACGACTGCCTGGGCCGCATGCGCGGATTGGCTGAGATTCGAGGATTGCAGGTGGGAATGGCACACTGCGGCGGGCATTAATCCAATCTTTGAGTTCAACTAAACAAACATCACCGCACAATGGTGTATTTCTCAAATAACACCACAGCTTTTTAGACATAAAATGCTTCGTTATGTGTTCTTTATCCTCTTTTTAATTGACCCCATACCCGACTTCTCTCAAAGTATAAATCATGAAACTCAAAGCGCACTTACTACTTCCCCTGTCTTGCTGCATTCTCACATTACCCGCAGGAGCCATATCCATCACCATTGACTACACCTACGACACCACCAATTTTTTTGGCGCAGGGAACCCAGACGGGGCTGCGGCCGGAGCGACAGCAAAATCAGCACTTGAAGCGGCAGCTCAGTTTTACACCGATAAATTCACGGATGATTTTCTCGAAATTGTCCCGAGTGGAGGCAACACATGGACACCCAATTTTCTCCACCCTGGAACCGGAACTACCCAAACGATACCTGACCTTGTCGTCTCAGCCGACACCGTCATGATTTACGCTGGTGGACGTAGTCTTGCAGGCTCAACACTTGGAACCGGCGGAGGCGGGGGATGGAGTGGATCAGGAACACCTTCTTGGCTCACTATTATTGGTGAACGTGGGGAAGGTGCCCCAACAACTGGCGGATCAGCTACTGAATATGCACCATGGGGAGGCAGCATCACTTTTGACAATGATACAGCCGGACAGTGGTGGTATAACCATACAAGCACCGCAGGACTATCCGGCAAAAACGACTTTTACTCTGTAGCACTCCATGAACTAGGTCACGTCATGGGTTTTGGCACAACAGACTCTTGGAATGCACAACACACTGGACCCTCATTTGGAAAATCATTTACCGGAGTAAAAGCCACGGCTGAGAACGGAGGCGTCAACCCACTTTTACAAACTGATCTCGATCCTCCAGGTCACTTTAAAAATGGCACCATGAGCACCGTTTTTCAGGATGGCACTGCACAGGAAGCAGCCATGGATCCTAGCATTACTACCGGAGAAAGAAAGCTACTCACCGAACTCGATATGGCGGCCTTCGCTGATATCGGCTGGAACGTAGTCCCCGAGCCAAGCAGCGCCATACTCCTCACGATCGGACTCATCCCCCTGCTGAGACGCAGACGCTAATTCAGCCCTCCTCGAGCACCTTCAAACTTCCATCTTTATTCAAGAGGCAACTTCATCTGCGCGATCAAATCGGCGATAGGGGCGAAAGTTTTCCGATGAATCGGGCACGGGCCATGCTCCCTGAGGGCCTCCATGTGCAGCTTGGTGCCGTAGCCTTTGTGCAGTTCAAATCCGTATGCGGGGTATTGCTCAGCATACTCCAGCATCAGCCGGTCCCGCGACACCTTGGCGATAATACTCGCCGCCGCGATCGAGAGGCTCTTCCCGTCCCCTTTGACAATGCCCTCGGAGGGCAAGGGGAAATTTGGCACCGGCAAACCATCGATCAAACAAAAATCAGGCACCTGAGACAATGACAGTGCCGCCCGCGCCATCGCCGCATGGGTCGCCCTGAGAATGTTAATCTTCTCAATTTCATCCACCTCCGCATACGCGAGCGACCAGAGAACGTCGTTGCGCGAGGTCAACTCCTCATAAAGAAGCTCACGGCGTTTTTCCGTGAGCTTTTTGGAATCGTCCAAAAGATCGTGCTTAAACCCAGCGGGAAGAATCACCGCAGCCGCTGAAACGGGTCCAGCCAAGGGACCTCGCCCGGCTTCATCAATTCCAGTCACCCAAGTGGCTCCGGATTTTTTGCGGGCTATTTCAAAAGAAAGGTCAGGCATGGGCAAAAGATGCATTGGTCAAGACACCTTTGCCAGCCTGATTTGTTTCAACCCGATTAATGGTGTCCACTTCCAGGCTGCATCGAGCGTGGCACTCCACCGGAACGAACCCCTACCATCATCGTGATGTAATATTTGTTATTGGCTTTATAAACACCAATTCCGGTGAGGTCCCAAGTTTGCTTCAGGTGGCGATTGTGCTCCACACTCTTTACCCATGCATTGACGGCGGCCTTGGCCGGATCAGATGTCGAGACAGGCACGGCGGAATAGATTTCACCCAAATTGGCAATTCCATGTTTTAGATACGCGTATTGGGCACGATTCACTGAACCAAAATCGCTTGATTTACCTTGCGTGGCTTGAAACTTACTGTGCCCCTGCGCCAGGCCATTGAGAGACATGGACCCCCGCATTTCTTTTTTGCCTGCTTTGACACGCTCTACATTGACTAATTTGAAGACTCTTTCCGCGATCACCCGTTCCTGTGAGCTTGGAGCGGTCGCTTGAGTTAAATTCGAGGGCGAAGAGCAGGAAACGAGCACCAGTGAAAGTGCAGCCCCTGCCCATGTAAGGATGGGTTTAATTGGCTTCATAACGTCCGTGTTTACCCCGAGATCAGGACACCGTCTATATAATTCAGCCTATTCAAGTTAATAGTCAAACCCACCTCCAATCAGACATCTTTTTCGCACGAACAGCAGCCGTTAGCTCAGTATTTATTAAAAAAAACACATCGTTCAAATAGGTGAATTGAGGGCAATTCGAATTTACACGCACTTCTTCTTGGCAAAAGAGCTGTGTTTCCCTAGCCTCACGCCATGCGTAAGAAAGTCCTACTCCCCTTGGTCATGACAGGCCTCAGTGCCAGCCTCACTCTCCCACTTCTGGTGTCCTGCGGAAACTCCGATAAAATACCGCTTCGAGGTCAAACAACCACGGGTGACAGCCCTACAGCCAACACCATGCTGACAGAAGGCCGCGCATACCAAAGTAGCGGCAAAAGTAGAAAAGCGCTCTCCACCTACAAAGACATTGTCAAAGATTACCCAAACTCCACCGCCGCTCCCGAGGCACTTTACGCCCGGGCCAATATGCTGGATCAACAAGGTGAACTCATCAAAGCCTTCGACGCTTACCAAGAGCTACTCACCAATTACCAGGCAAGTAACCGATACTCGACAGCCCTCAAACGGCAAGAACACGTCGCCCACGCCGCCGCTGACGGAGTGATCAAGAACAGCTTTCTCGGTATGAAAACAAACATCGCTCCCAGCAATGTCGAAACCATGCTCGGTCAAGTGCGTGACAACGCGCCCCAAGCATCCAGCGCACCCAAAGCACAATTCGCCATCGGAAAAGTATGGCAACAATCCGGCAATGGCGAAAAATCCATCAACGCCTTCCGCCGCATTAGCTCCGACTACCCAGAAAGCCCACAAGCCCCTGAAGCTCTCTATCAGATTGGCGAAACACTGATTCTCAAAACCAAAAAAGGCAACAAAAACAAAGCCAACTACGATAACGCAACCAACATCTACAACGAGCTGATCCAGCGATACCCGAGCCACAAACGTGCTGCCGACGCAAGAAAACGCATCAAGTCACTGGGAGGTCAGGAGATCCAACGCAGCTTCAACGTAGCTGAGTTCTACCGTAAAAAGGGAGAAAATAAATCAGCTGTCTTCTACTACAAAGAAGTGCTGAAAAAATCCAAAAGCGGACCATTACGCGACCAAGCCTCTCAACGCATCGCCGAGCTGGAGGGTCAGTAAATGATATGGGGCTGCCCCCACTCAACCACACCACCATTTTTCCCGCATGAAACGATTACTCGTCCTCATCCCTCTGATGTCACTGCTTCTGGTTTCCTGCGCAGGCTATCAGCTGGGCGGCAGCAAGCCCAGCCATCTTGCCCACGTCAAAAGCATCCAGGTCCCTCTGTTTATCAACGACACCCAAATCACGCGAGCTGACGCCTATGCCACCAACAGCGCAGTGGACGCCCTCACCCGCGATGGCACCTACAGAATCGGATCAGCGGACTCTGCCGATGCCGTTCTCGAAGGGGTGGTTGAATCCGTAAAATACAGCCAATTCCGCTCAGCCCGCAATGACACACTGAGATCCGAAGAACTCAGCATGGATCTCACCATCAAATGGGTTCTACGAGATGCCAGCACCTCACGCATTCTTGAACAGGGGGAATCCAGAGGAGCCACCCGATTTTTTGCGGGCGGCAACCTCGAAATCGCCCGAACCAATGCACTTCCCGACGCCTTGAGCCGCGCCTGCGAAAACATGACCTCTCGTCTGGCCGACGGGTTTTAAATTTTCAACAATTCCACATGATCACCTTCATCCCCACCCCGATCGGCAACCGAGGGGACATCACCCTCCGTGCGCTGGAGAGCCTTAAAGAGGCAGACCTCGTTGCCTGCGAAGACACCCGTCATTCCCGACCGCTGCTCAAGCACTACGAGATCGACCAAAAACTCATCTCACTGCACGATCACAACGAGCAGCAGCGCATCCCCGAACTGATCGAGAAAGCGCAACAGGGGCAACACATCGCCATCATCTCAGACGCGGGCACACCGCTCATCTCCGATCCTGGCTACCGACTCATGCAAGCCTGCATTGCCGAAGAAATCCCCTACACCGTGCTCCCCGGCCCCTCAGCCGTGATCACAGCTCTCGCGGGTTCCGGATTCCCCTGCCACGCCTTCAGTTTCGATGGCTTTCTTCCCGTCAAAAAAGGAAAACGCCGTAAGGCACTCGAAGCCGCCATCGCGTCGGCCCGCACCTCGCTCTTTTTCGAGTCGCCACACCGACTACTTTCCACCTTGGAAATCCTCACCGATATCCAGCCCGATCTACGAGTATGCGTCGCCCGCGAACTCAGTAAAAAATTCGAAACCTACCACCGCGACACAGCATCCACACTCTGGGCCTATTTCAACGAACGCCCAGCCAAAGGCGAAATCGTCCTCCTTCTCGACCCGTCCTAACATCCGAAAACTTCCCGACTTCCAGTCTTCAAAAAACCTACCAACTGACGTTGAAGCCACGGGTATCAATATGCGTGAAGCTCGGGTAACGGCCAACACCTCCTTTGAAAACACCTTGACTGCGCAACTGCTTAGCCACGTAGGAAACGTGAGAGGCTGAAACTCCACGGAACTTGAGATCCAAAGCGATATTCTGCATGTGGTAAGACCTGCTTTTTCCTCCAACGGCCCTATTATAGCGCGGGCTACGATAGGCTGAGGTAATTTCACGCAGTGGAGCATCCATCTTCACCACCATCTTATCGGCAACCTTGAGCGTGGCGCCCATTTGCTTCCATTGGCTTTGGGGAGGCAGAGAATTTCGTGTGCGCCCGCGCGTTTTAAAATGCGGCGCCAACACCATACGCGGAGTGATATTGCGCAGGTTGAGACTCTTGATGTAGTTTGCATAACGCAGCACATCCGTGCCTTTCGCTTGCACCCAGGCATGCGGGATACCCGGAACCGGCTTATCGCTCATCGTACTGAATAACGCAGCATGGGCACGCGGTGCCCCGATCATGACTCCAGCCGTTACCCATCCAGCCGCTTTCAAAAACTGTCGACGGGAACTACCCAAAGACGTTTGAAAATACTGCGGAATCCCCCCGCCGATAAGTAAACCTGCAGCAAGGTCGTTTTTGGTGGTGTGGTGGGTTTCAGAATCGAGCATGCGCGGACAATCTGCGTGATATTCAGGGATTTGCAAAAGCTTTTTTACCTACCCCGAAAACTCAGGTGAACCATAACCTCTTGAAGTTAAGACACCTCAATGGATGAAGAGGATTTGAGGTGTTGAAAAAAATAAGTTTTTTTTCAACACCCATCATTAACTACTCATCATTAAATCTCATCTTGGTAATAAATCTTGATGAATTTCATCTGTTTCCCCTCATCGAACCCGCGTTCGATCACTCCCTCCTCGGCATCCTTAAACGCTGGGGCAAAGCTGAGGTTCACCCCAGTATCCAGCTTGATCGTGCTCTTGTAACGGTTTCCCGCCTTCTTCGCGATTTTTTTATCGATCTCGAAAGTCTCAGGCAATGGCTCACCGTCCTCTTCATCCTGCTTTCCTTTAAAATCATCAAACTGCTCGATAATATCAGCCTCTTGCAAGGCCTCTTCGCGGAATCCCTTGAGGTCAAACTCATCCCGTTCCTCGAAATAGTTCATCGCCCGATTGGCAATCCTGCACTTATCTTCAGCCTCCATTTCCTCAGGCAGCCCCTCTTTGGCAAACGATACCGCCATATCGGCATACCGCTTGGTTACGTAATCGTTATCCTTGCGGTATTTAACACCGAGGAAGTCACGCATCCAGAAATGGGCATCCGAGCTAGCTTTATCAAAGGTATAAACCAGATAGCCACCCTCCTTGTCATGATTGATGATCAAGCAGCCTTTGTCGATTTTATCAGGCGAGATGCCGCGATGCGTAATGAGCTGCAAATTCCCATCATTATCAGAGACCTCCAGAAAGGGCACCCGGCTCTCCGATTTGATCAGACTAATCGCCTGCATCGGCTCACCATCCACCATCACATCATCGATCAAAGCCATGCATAAGTCCCCCGACTTGATATTCGGATGTTTCGACATCTTATAAAGGTGCCGAGCCACCTTCCGCCCATGACTCAACAGAGCCTCGGGGTCCTTGAAGATCTCCGTGGCGTATCGGTAGATTTCATTAAGATCCAAAGAATCACTATGACTCAGCGCCCTGCGCTCAAGATTACGGAATGGCTTGAGAAACGAAAGGGTCAGCACTCCCGTGTCATCATCGGAAAACCGACACAACTCATTGGAGGTGCGTAAAGGTTCAGAACGGAGGGAGTTTCCTACCTGAGCGAGGGTCAGTGTCGTCAGTTTGGCGCGATTAAAATTGATGGTATTGGACATGGTAATTTCGAAAGAAAGATCTCGTCTGTGAAACCCAAAGTGTCAAGCCCCGCCCACATTCAATTCTTAATTCTTCCCCTCGATCTCCGCCACATGCTTACGAAACTCAAGCAATTCACGCTTCACCACGGGCAGCAGGACATACAGCCCGACCATATTCGGAATCACCATGGCGAAGAGCATCGCATCGGAAATCCGAATGACGTTCCCCAGCGAGGCCATCGAGCCGACCACGACAAACCCGCAAAACACCAATTTATAAATCAAAATCGCCGCAGCATTTGGCCCACCACACAGATAAATCACCGCTTGCTCACCATAGTAAGACCAGGAAATCATCGTGGAAAAAGCAAAGAGCAAAACGGCAACAGCCAGTAATTTAGGGAACCACTTAAATTTCTCACCAAAGGCGCGTGAGGTTTTCCCAATCCCCTCCACCTTATCGACATCCGCATAGGCCACCCAAAGCGACTCCTCCGAACCTTCCTGCCAAACTTCTCCGAATTTCTCGTCGTCCGACTTCCCAATCAACCGAAGTTCATCACCAGCCGCGATCTCTCTCACCACGGTCTGCTCAATCGCGGGGCTACTGTAGAGCGGCGTGGCGTCGTTTTTCGCTACGGCATCCACTTTCCATACACCGGTAATCACCAGAACCAGAGCCGTCATCGTGCAAACCACCACCGTATCAGTAAACGGCTCCAGCAATGCTACCAAACCCTCACTCGCGGGCTTGCGGGTCTTCACCGCTGAGTGCGCAATAGGAGCCGATCCAATACCAGCTTCATTCGAAAAGGCTGCTCGCTGAATTCCCTGAATCAGCACCCCCACAAATCCACCTCCCACAGCCATCGGAGAAAAGGCCCCCGAAATGATTTGAGAAAAAGCATCACCCACGTGATCGAGATGCGTGCCGATAATCGCAATCGCTACAATAAGATACATGCCACACATGAATGGGATTAAAAAGGAAGTCACTCGCGCAATCGCCACAATCCCTCCAATAATCACCACTCCTACTACCACGGCGAGAATCACCCCGAACATGAGCTTACTTTCCTCAAAAATACCAAAAGCCTCGCTCACTTGCGAGGCGGCTTGATTCACCTGAAACATATTCCCAGCCCCAATGGCGCTTCCGATACACATCACCGCAAAAAATACCGCCAAGCCCTTACCCAAACCTCCCAACCCCTTCTCCTTGAGCCCCTCACTTAAGTAATACATGCCTCCGCCATGAACCCGCCCCTTCGAATCGATTTTACGATATTTCACACCGAGAGTGCACTCGCAAAACTTCGTCGTCATTCCGCATAATCCCATCAAAATCATCCAAAATGTCGCGCCCGGCCCACCGAGACTCACCGCCACCGCCACCCCCGCGATATTACCCAACCCCACCGTCGCGGAAAGAGCCGCCGTCAACGCCTGAAAATGCGTAATCTGACCAGGCGCATCCTTATCCGTGTATTTTCCACTCACCGTCTTAAACGCCAATCCGATGGAGCGCACATTGAGAAACTTAAAATAAATCGTTAAAAATACCGCCGTGCCACCTAAGACCAACAAAACAATAGGCAGCGATTGGCCTGCAATCGGAATCGAGAAGAAAACAATGGCTTCTAAAAAATCGGCCACTGGAGCAATGGCGGCATCAAATGCTTTAGCCATCGCATTCTCTTCGCTCGCCTGAGCGGTACTAATGATAAAGGGAAGCAGAAAAAGGACTCGAAGGTATTTAAAAAAACGCATGATAATAGAGAGACTAAATGAGTGAATGATGACTCCCCATACTCTGACAGCCCAGCCCATGGGGGCACAAGAAAAATTGCTAAAATTACACGGGAAGAATTGCAGGACAACAGACAACTCCTCACCGCACAGCGCCATATTCTGAAGAACCCCTCAAAAAACCATCTAGCTCCACGCATCCTAGTCATCACATGACAGGCAAAACACCCATCCAACTTCCGCCAAGCCGGAAGCAGCAATCGGAAGCTAAAATCGGCAAATCCGCCCATTCTTCATCACCGCCGCTAACTCAAATTCCAGCATCCCCAGCCGACTCACCAGCCTTTCATCCAAGCTTTCATCAACATCGAGTGTATTCATGAGTATATTTCCATCCTCATATCCCCAAGGATAA
>Ga0256845_1002169_pt1 | contig 14523 bp, 8 predicted proteins | sample RiftiametaG_FD_189101 | JGI IMG/M metagenome (GOLD analysis project Ga0256845, IMG submission 189101) | Tube worm associated microbial communities from hydrothermal vent at the East Pacific Rise, Pacific Ocean - Riftia | ecosystem: Host-associated > Annelida > Integument > Unclassified ...
GACTCGAGCGAGGTCGGGCGACGGACGCCACCAGCGGCGCAGAAAATCGATCCATCGGCCGGCGTGAGTGCCGAGCGTCGCGGGTCCGCGGAAGCGGCGGAAGGTGCCATCGAAGACCCGCAGTGCGCGGATCAAATTCTGCCCCGCGCGCCGGTCTCCCGCAGGGTCCTGAGCCTCATCATCGACCGCTGCGACCCAGGCCTGCACAGCAGCGATGATCGTAGACGTGTCGATGACGGCTCCGCAGCGCGCGAGGATCTTCCGCCAGCGTCCACGCCCCTCCGTCCCGTGTGCCCCCAATGCCTCCCCCAGGCGAAGGCCGGGCAGACGCAGCAGCTCGTACCACAAGGGCACCGTTTCTCTACCTGCGGCGATCTCCAAGCAAGACGACAAGAAGCGCGCGGCGGGAGCGGTCGACAGCGGCGGACCGACGAGCCAAGTCGCAGGCAGCTGCATGTGTTCGAAGTGCTCGCGTAAGACCACGACCTGCTCGGGATCAGGGAGTACGACGGCGATTCGGTCGAGAGGCATGCCTCCACGCACCGCGTCGAGGACCACACGTGTGGCCTCGCCCAGCTCACGCACATCGTCGGGGGTACGCGCGAGGGTCAGGCTCTCATCCGCTGCGATCGGCTGTGAAGGATGTGAAGGAGGAGAGAACAGACGGCGAGCGAGGCTCGCCAGGGCCGTGTCATCCCTGCGCTGCACATCGAAACAGAAACAGCCTTCGGAGCGAAGCGCTGCGCGAAGCCCCCTCGGCGCGTGCTCCAGATTGTTCCAGGGTGGGAGCTGGACCTCGGCGTGGGGGTAGCTCCCAAACCAAGCGTGGAGGACCTCGTAGATCTGCGGTGCCAACAAACGGTCCCCGAGGACCACCGCCCCTTTCCACAGGCTCGAAGCGATGCCCCGGTGTGCCGCCTCGGCGAGGGACGCCATCGAGTAGAGTCTGTCGACATCGCGCTGCGCGGCCACACCACGCATCAGCTCGGCGAGGATCCGCAGACGATCCGCATAAGCGGGGCCTTCGAGCTGCTCGAGCTGCTCTGGAGTGACGCTAGCGCTCTCGAGAGTCTCAGTCGCCCGCGCCAGGGCCATCGCCCAACCCGGGTTGGACAGAGCCTCGCCGTGAGACTCGAGGAGGCCCTCATCGTCGAAGCGACGCAAGAGCTCGGCGATCGCTGCGCCTCGCCAACCGCCGGGCTCGGACCGCAAGCCACGCCTCGCTAGTTCGCGGTGAGCGAGGGCGCGGACCATCCGCTCGGGCGTCGAGAATTCGACGCGGATCAGGTGGCCGGTGAGGGCGATCTGCTGTCGCGCGAGGTTTCCGTTGGACTCCGAGGGCGTGATGACGAGAATGGGAGCGGTCGAGGTTTCGGCTCGGCCGCGCACGTCTTGGATCGCCTGTTCGAGGGCGAGGCCAAGCGGGGATGGGGCACAGAGGGGCATTTAGGCATCGATACTAACAGCCGGCGCCCGTCGTCGTGATCTCGACAAAGCGTCCCGCGAACCCACCCAAATGTTCAGGCAATGACCAAACTCGACACAGCGACGACAAGCGCTCCTTCCGGTGCGGGAGATGATGTTTCAATGGTAGGTCATCGTCACAGAGTCGACCCATTCGCCTGGGCCGCAATGTGATGGTCCCCGATGGGGAGTAAAACACACGACATGAGCACCCACCGACAACTCGAAGGTCTCGATATCGAGCGCGTACGGTTCTCGCATGAGCGTGAACTCGGCGAGGCGCTCACCCAGATCCCTGGTTTTGCGCTCCATCGTACCGCGAGGCGGCGAGGGCATCCGTCGGCGTCTGCTGGCGAGCTCCTTGCGTTTGACACCATCCATGGCGCCCCAGGCCTACGCCCAGGCAGAGGCCGCCCGCCGAGCGCTCGGCGGCTTCGAGGGGCAGCTTGAACTCTATCAGTCGGCAGGCCGCGAAAATGCTGCGCTCCACTTCGTGCACAGCCCGATCCTCCTCGAGATCCAAGGCCGCATGCTCTCGCTGCTGGATGCCGACGCCGGTGTCGCCTTGTTTGGGCATGAGCTCGGCCACTACTTGGCTCACGGCCCATGGACGGAGCTCGGCGCCACAGCGTTGACCGGACAAGTCCTCGCCGAAGAGGGTCTGCTCTGCGACCGAGATGCCGCCATCGCCATGCGCCTGGTTGTGGCCCGAGAGATCACCGCCGATCGTTTTGGCCTGCTCGCTTCACGAGATCTCGGTGCTGCGCTGCGGCTGGAGATGATCGCCGTCACGGGTCTATCCGGTGAGGTGCTGACCTGGGACACCGATGCCTACCTCGCGCAGTCGCGTCAGCTGATGGAGCAGACCCTCGACAGCAACCAGAGCGCGCTGGCCACGACGCATCCCGAACACAGCTTGCGAGCCTGGGCGCTGTGGTTGTTCTCGGAGACAGACGTCTATCGTTCTCTATCTGGTAGAGGCAGCGGAACGCGGACCCTCCCAGAGGTCGATGAGCTCATCGAGCGCGCGCTCGGAGCCCCCGATCTCGATCTCCGCTACGACGCCCGCGACGAGCCGCCTGCGTTCTTGTTCGAGTGCGCGCTCGCTTGCGCGGTGATCGTTGCGAGCGCCGATGGTGACCTCGATCCCAAAGAGCTCGACGCGATCGAAGATGCCTTCGCCCGAGTCGTCCCCGGCTGGTCGGAGCTCTTGGACCTCGACGTCGCACACGCCCGCTTTTACGAGACTGGTGGGATGGTTCGGGCGGCCGGGCCCGACCTGATCCGCAGCTTGTTCCTGTTGCTGACCCACATCTTGGGGACCGACGACGTCGTCGACGGGCGCGAGCTCGAGATGGTTGTGGCGATCGGCGAGGCGCTCGGCGTTCGCGCCCAGTTTCGAGCCTGGCTCATGCCGGTCATCGAGGCCATGGGCGTCGAGATCGAAATCGACGCGCTCAATGTGTCCACGATCCCGCTGCCGGTCCGCGAGCGAGAAGTCACCGATGCGCTCGAGGCCCTGTGCGAGTCGATCCAGCGCCGCGGTGAGCTGCACATGTCTCCGCGCAGGTTGCTGCGTCTGGTCGGCAAGCCAGAGACCTCCGACGAAGCGCTCGCTGAGGTCGCAACCCTGCTCGCAGCACGGAGCATCGAGCTGCATCCACCGCTGGAGGAGGCCGAGCTCGATGAGTTGCTTCGCCTGACCACGACGCTGCGCACAAAGCAGACGACGGTCGAACTCGCGGCGCTCGACGCATCGCGGCGGTCCTTGATCGCAGCGGTCACCCGGCTGCGCGGCGAACTGGTCTCAGGCGACGGACGTAGCCCCTCGGTTCGCCTCCGGACCCTGCGGGCCGGTCGCGCCTTCGATCTGACACGCCTCGACCAGATCCGGCCCGGGACCGCCGAACGCGTGCTCCAGCTCGTGGGCGCGGGCCGCAAGACCAAGCTCGTCAGCGCCGAGGATGCGGGTCGCCATGACGTCGCCGAGGCTTGCTCCAACGACCTCCGGACGTTGCATCGAGCGATCGCCGATCGTCAGGACGAGACCGGAGCCAACGATCTCTACCTCGGCTCTCCCATCGTCCTCGGCAACGTCGCGCCCCGAGGCGTCACCCAGCCCGGCTACGGTGTCCGAGCGGCGCTCGTGCTCTATCCCGTCGAGCTTCAGCGTGACGGTAGGGGGAAGCGGGGGTTTTCCCTGAACCCGCGCAAGGACGAAGATCCCCTCATCAACCAATCTCTGCTGCAGGTCCTGTTCAACAAGGCCAGTTTGGCCCTGCCAGACTCGCTGATCCGCGAACTCGACGAACTCGTCGCCGATCCTGATTGCGGAGACGAGCAGCTGATCGCCAAGCTGGCCGAGGTCGGCGTCCACATCCGCGCGTCGAGTACGGCCCTGGAACCCTTTCGACGGCGCGACCAGGACCTCGACGATGCGGCGCCCTTTCTCGAACTCGAGGAGTGCGCGCTGCTGGGCATCTTCCCTCAGTCGAGCTCCGATCTCCTCCAGGACTACGACGCGTTGCTGCGCGACCTCTCTGACCCGGCGCGCGACACAGCCGAACTGTTGGCGGCCGCGGCCGCGCTGCTCCCCGACGAGCAGACTCTGCCCCCGAGCTCCAGGAGCACGGTGGCGGGTTGGCCGGTGGTGCCAGCCGACCCGAGTCAGCGCGCGGCGATGGCGGCTTGCCGGCGTAGCCTCATGACCGTCGTCGACGGGCCACCGGGGACAGGCAAGAGCCAACTGATCGTCAACCTCGTGGCCGATGCGCTGCGTCGGGGTGAGCGAGTCGCAGTCGTCGCGGAGAAGCGGGCCGCCCTCGACGTGGTCCACCAACGACTCGACGCTCGCCGGCTCGGAGACTGCGTCGCAGTCGTCCACGATGTCCACGACGACCGCAAGCCGCTGTACCGCGCCCTGCTCGCTCGTCTCGAGACCTCACCGAGCGGGCCAGGCTCGACCACGAGGCTCGACAGCGCCCGCGAAGAGTACGAGCGTGCAGAAGGGACGCTGACGCAAGCGGCGATGCTCCTCGGCCGGCCCGCCGGGACATCGGGTCTGACCGTGGGTCAGCTGCTGACGGTGACGGGGAGCGGAGAACGGCTCATCGAAGATCCCGAGCTCGCCGAGCTCGATGGGGCGGCCCTGCGGCGGCTACTCGATCTCGTCGATCGACTCCACCCACACCGAGACCTCTGGGGCCCGAACACCTGGTGGCGAACGCGAGGACGACGCGGGTCCCTGGCCGGTATTGACGACGAGGGGTTGCGCAGACTTAGCCTTGATCTTGCTCGAGTCGGCCAGAACAACCGAACACATACGGGATGGGTCGTCGAGAAACGTGTATTGATCCCGCAAAGAGGCACGTTGGCCAGCGGTGAGCGACGCCGTGAGTCGTCATGTATCCTCGCTGTGCTCCATGACCAAGCTCACCTTTGCACCGCCGACTCCGCTCAACCGCCCCGAGCTTTTCTTCGCGTTGATCGGCCCGACAGGGACGGAACTCGATGGGATCACTCAGGCACTCCAAGCCGAACTCACCAAGGTCGGCTACGCGCTCGAAGATGACGCCATCATTCGCCTGAGCCAGCAAATTGCCGCCTTGCCCGGCTACGAGAATCTGCATGAGTTCGTGGGCCCCGACGACGAGCGGCTCGAGGCGTACATGGACGCTGGTGACCAAATACGAAAAAAGTACGGGAACGCCAGCATGATCGCTGCGCTGGCGGTTTCCCGGATCCAAGAGCTCCGAGGACGGGATCCCCGGCCGGGTTGCGCATACCTATTTCGGTCACTCAAACACCCCAAGGAGGTCGAGCTGCTACGGACGGTCGTTAGTCGTAATTGGCGTGTACGACACCGAAGAGCGCCGCCTCGCGCACTTGACCACACGCTTCGAGGAGTCCCGTCACGCCCTGGGAAGATCCAAAACGGACGCTCGAGTCCAGGCGGAACGACTCATCAAGCGCGATCAGGAAGGCAAGCGCGACAACGAAGACCGCTCGAAAGACGAATTTGGACAGAGCGTCCGCAAGGCGTTCCCGCTCGCAGATTTTTTCCTCGACGTGGGATGCGACAGCGGAGGCCAGACCAAGCGCTTGATCGAACTCCTGTTTGGACATCCGCACATGAGCCCGTCGCGAGCCGAGTACGCGATGTTCATGGCGAGAGCGGTCGCGCTTCGATCCGCAGACATGTCGCGTCAGATTGGAGCGGTCATCGTCGACGACGATGGGGAGGTACTCGCCGCTGGGTGCAACGAGGTACCAAAACCAGGTGGAGGCGTATACTGGGCAGGGGATGAAACCGACCATCGCGATTTTCAGAAGGGATCGGATCCGAACGCGCTCCTCAGCCATAAGGTGCTCGTCGAGATGTTCGAGGAGCTTCGCCATCGCGGCTGGTTGTCCGCCGAGCTAGCGGGGCGTGAGGCTGCGGCCCTCGCGGAGAATGCAGTGGCCGACAAGGTCTTCGACCGCGCAAGGATCACAAACCTCATCGAATTTGGTCGTGTGGTGCACGCCGAGATGAACGCGCTTGCATACGCTGCACGTCGGGGCGTGGCGATCGGTGGCAGACGGCTATTCTGTACGACCTTCCCCTGTCACATCTGCGCGCGTCACATCATCGGCGCGGGGATCGCCGAGGTTGTCTACATCGAGCCCTACCCGAAGAGCCTCACACCCGATCTGTACGCCGAGGCGATCCAGCTCGATCCTCGAGCTGGTCAGCCGGATGAGGGCAAGGTGAGATTTCGTGCGTTCATCGGCGTGGCGCCACGCCGCTACATGGACGTGTTTCGCCATGGCCGGCGCAAAAATAAACTGGGCTACGCTCTGAAGTGGGATCCCAAATCAGCCCGGCCAACCGCAGGACCGGTAGGAAATCCGCATCTACTGGCAGAGGCGGACCTGTGCTACAAGTTGGACGGCGTTCTGTTACCCGAAAACGAGAACTAGCGTGATGCCTGAAGCCGAAAAAACACCAAGTCAGCGCCTCCGCGAAAGCCTACGGCGGAATGCAGAGATGGTCGAGGCCCTGCCATCATGGGTTCGATCGGCCGTGTCCGTCGAGGCGGTGTTCAACGCTGCGCCGCGTTCGAGCCATAGCGAAGACTCTCCTCCAACGACGAAGCCACGCCCGAAGTAGCGGGGCCACCCTCCCTATAGCCTGAAGGCCCCGCTCGGGCCTGACCGGTCATTTCAGCTCCTTGAGAGGGCTGGCCGAAGAACTCATTACCACCCAGCGGGCAATGGCATTCTCTCGGGAGGTTCTCGGAGACTAGCGTATGCGCGTAGATCCGCCCGCAGCGGCCACGGACCTCGACGCCGGGACTCCGCGCCCCCGGCCTGCTAGGCTCAGAGCCGTGGTATCCCCCGCCGAACGGTCCGCTGTACTCGCTCGGCGGGCCCTCTTTGGCGCCCTCCTCTCCGTCTGCGTGGCGAGCTGCAGACAGGCCACGGCTGGGGCTCCAGCGGCCTCTCCCGCGCCCACGGAAGAAAATCAGAGCTCGGACGTAGACAGCCATGATGCGGACGAAGCCCAGCGAGTGGCCGAGGCCGAGCGCGCGGCCGAACAGGCCAAGATCGAGGCCTCGGCACGGCGTATCACCGAAGAGGTCGCCGCCGCCCGGGAGCTTCCGGTCACGGGTGAGTTCGCCGTGGAGTTGATCGATCGCAAGGGCGTCCGGGCCTTCGTCGAGGAAGCTATCTACGAGGAGATGACCCGCGACGAACTCGCCTTGCTCGGGCGTATCGACGCCTCGCTGGGGATCCTCCCGATCGGCAGCGACTTCGAGCAGCTGCTCCTCGACATGTACGAGACCGGGGTGCTCGGGATCTACGATCCGAAGCGTAAAACTCTGTTGATCGGAGACTACGTCGACCGCGGGCAGTTGGGCATGGTCGTCGGGCACGAGGGCGCACACGGCCTCCAAGACATGCACTTCGACCTCGAGGCCCTCAACCACATGAACAAGGGCCACAGCGACAGCGACACGGCCCAGACCTTCCTCATCGAGGGCGACGCCCAGGCGGCCTACCTGGCCTGGGTCTCGGGCGACGACGGACTCACCGGCATCAGCGACGAGATCCTCCAACTGCAGGCCGATCTGGTGCTCCGGATCCGCGAGGACATGGGCATCCCCCACACCATCCTCGCCCGCCAGATGCAGATGCCCTACTCCGACGGGACCATGAACGTGCTCCGGCTCGCCCGCGACGAGGGCTGGGCCGCCGTCGACGCGCTCTACGCAGAGCTCCCGGCGAGCAGCGAGCAGATGCTTCACCCCGACAAGCTCCGCACTCGCGAGGCCCCGATCCCCGTGACCATCGATGCGGAGATCCTGATCGCGCTCGCCCAAGACCAGACACCCGACCCAGACCCCTCCGACCCAGACCCCTCCGACCCAGACCCGGCGCGCGAGGTCGTCTGGGAGGTCGTCTGGGAGGACGAGCTGGGCGAGGCCACGATCTTGGCCATGCTCGCCGAGGTCGCTGGCGTCGGGGCGGCCCGGGCCGCAGCGGCCGGCTGGGGGGGAGACCGCTTCGTCGCTCTCGACCGCAAGACCGACCCGGCCGCAGCCCCGTTGGTGATAGGCGTGGTCACCTGGGATACACGCGCCGACGCCAAGCAGTTCGAATCCCTGTTCCGCACCTACCTCGAAGCCCGCAGGCCCGGCGCGTTCTCGCTGGTCCGCAGGCGCTCCAGCGTGCTCTACGCCACCGAGCTCGAGGACACTTTGACGGGCGCGGCCGTCAGCAAAGCCGGATGGTCGGCGTTCACCATCGGGAACAAGCCATGAGCCCGCGAACCACACCTCAGCTCCGCCCGATCTACCGGCTCTTGGCCCGCGTCCGTCGGCGCGAGCGAGCCGCCGAGGCCATCGAGCTCACCGTCCGCTACGCCCTGCCCGCAGGCCTGCTGATCGCCGCGCTGGCGGTGATCTCGGCGCGCGCGTTCATGACCCCCATGACCTGGTCTTGGGCTGCTTTGGCGCCCATCCCCCTGGCCCTCGCCTGGGCGGGATTCCACCGCAGGTCCATGCGCGCGACCGCGAGGCGGGTCGACACCCACTACAAACTCCACGCGCGGCTGGGCAACGCGATCGAGTTTGCGGGCGCGAGCGGGGCGATCCCCAAACACGACCCGCGCACGGCCGAGATGGCCGAGATGGCGATCGCCGACGGATCCCGCGTGGTCGAGGGCCTGCTCGCCAAGCCGGTCATTCAGTTTGTGGTCCCCCGGCCCCGGGTCCTCGACGCCCTGGCCCTGAGCCTGCTGCTCGCCGCCCTACTCTTGCCCCAGCGCAGCATCGAGCCCCTGGATCAGCGCATCGTCGACGACGATCTCCTGCCCGAGCTCGAGACTCTAGAGGCGCGCGAGGGTGTCGACATGACCGAGGCCGAGTCCAACATGTTGGTGCTCGAGGGCCTCAAAGACAGCAGGGAGCAAGAGATCGCCCGCATCGCCGGGGAGATGCTCGGCGTGCTCGAGGACCTCGAGAAGGGTGAGATCGACCAGGCCCAGGCCCTCGAGCGCCTCGAGGAGCTCGACCAGGAACTCACCAAGGCCGAGGCGGCGCTCAAGGAGCAGCTCGAGGAGGATCCCTGGATGCTCAGCGAGGGCATGCGCGAGCTCGCCGAAGACCTGCGCGAACACGAGGTCATGGACGAGGTCGCCGATGCGCTCGCCAAGTCCGATCCGGAGGAGGTCGAGAAGGAGCTCCAAGAGCTCATGGACCGGGCCGAGGCCGAGGGTGGTGACCTCAAAGACCAGCTCGACGCGGCTCTGAAGGAGATGGAGCGCTCCCTGGCCCGAACCGCCAAGGAGAACACGGGCACGGAGAAGGCCATGGAGCAGGCCGAGCGCGAAATGAAGCGCCAGGAGAAGAACCCGGCCGAGGACCCGGAGGAGCAAGAGCGCGAGATGAAGCGCAAGAAGGAGCGCCTCGAGGAGCTCCGCCGCCAGCACGAGCGCGAGCAAAAGGCCCGCGACGAGCTCGACAAACTGCGCGAGCTGGCCCGCAAGTCACAGGGCAAGAGCCAGTCCCAAAGTGCCCAACAAAAGCGCAAAGACGCCGGCAAAAAGCTGAGCAAAGGCACCGGCAGCGCAAGCAAAAAATCACAGCGCAGCAAGCAGATGACCGAGGCCCGCGACTCCATGGACCAGGCCAAGCAGTTCGTGCGCCGCTCGGGCCAAAAAAACGAGGGCAAGAACCGTCGCAAGCAGCAACAAAAGCGCTTCGCCAAGGCCGCCAAGGGCCAAAAAGGTAAGAATGGAAAACCCGCGACCATGCTCCAAGAGGGCGAGGTCGGCGAGGGCCAGCCGGGCCAGAGCGCGGGCGAGGGTCAAGAGGGCGAGGGTCAGGGCGAAGGTGAGGGCCAGGGTGAGGGTGAGGGTCAAGGCGACGGCCAAGGCACCGGCCAAAACCCCGGATCCGGCGTCGGCCAGGGCATGGGCAACGGCAGCGTCGAGGCCCTGAGCGAGGAATCCGGGACCGACGTCGACACAAAAAGCGAGCGGGTCGACGCCAAACACGGCCGCGGCCAGACTCGGGCCGAGGTCATCGAGACCGCGAGCCAAGAGGGCTTCGCCACCGAGAGCTACCGCAAGGTGTTCCGCGACTACAAGAGCTTCGCCCAGTCTGCGATGGACAGCGAAGAGCTCCCCGAGGGCCAGCGCACCCGCATCAAACGCTATTTTCGGATGATCCAACCCCAAAACTGACGCCGCGGCGCTCGAGCACCGAGGACGAGGGACTGTTCCCTCGCGCCCGGGCGTCGACGCCTCCCCAGCACCACTTCCACGCGCTACGCTCCCCCTCCCACATGACCGACCCAGCCCCGCAAGCCAACGCCGCCGTCCAACTCGAGGCCCTCGCTACCGATCTCCGCGCCCTCGTCGAGGAGGTCCAGCGGGTCATCGTCGGCCAAGATCAGGTCATCCGGGGCATCGTCACCTGCCTGCTCGCCGGCGGCCACGGCCTGCTCGAGGGTGTGCCCGGCCTGGGCAAGACCCTGCTGATCCGCACTGTCGCCGAGGCCGTGTCGATGAGCTTCAACCGCATCCAGTTCACCCCCGATCTCATGCCCGCGGACATTCTCGGGACCTCCGTGTTGGTCGAGGCGGAGGACGGCGCGGTCGGACGCACGCTCCAGTACCAGCCCGGGCCGATCTTCTCGAACATCGTGCTCGCCGACGAGATCAACCGGGCCACACCCAAGACCCAGTCGGCCCTGCTCGAGGCCATGGCCGAGGCCCAGGTCACCGGCGGCGGCGTCACCCGACCCCTGCCCAAGCCCTTCTTTGTGCTCGCGACCCAAAACCCGCTCGAGCAGGAGGGCACCTACCCCCTGCCCGAGGCCCAGCTCGACCGCTTCCTGTTCAAGATCAACGTTCAGTTCCCCGACGAAGAGGAGCTGATAGCGATCCTCGATCGGACCACGGGCAGCGAGCACGCGACCATCAAACCGGTCATCGACGCCGCCCGCCTGATCGAGATGCAGAACCTGGTCCGGGCCATGCCCGTGACCCCGAGCCTGACTCGCTATGTGGTCCGGCTGCTCCGCGCGACCCATCCAGACGACAAAAACGCCACCGAGGGTGTCAAGCGATACGTCCGCTTCGGGGGCAGCCCCCGCGGGGCCCAGTCCATACTCTTGGCCGCCCGTGTGCGCGCGGCCCTCGAGGGCCGGCCCTCGCCCTCCGACGACGACGTCAGGGCGGTCGTCACCCAGGCGCTGCGTCACCGCGTGCTGTTGAACTTCGAAGGGGAGGCCGAGGGCGTGTCCACGGACACCGTCCTCGAGGAGGTCATCGCCGAGGTCAAGGCGGACTGAGGCGGCTCCGGCTGAACCTGCACCTGTGAACCCGCACCTGTCTTCGAACCATCGAAAAGAGCACGAGCCAACATGGGTCTGCGCGAACGAATTGGGCTTGCCGGCAAACAGCCGCGCAAGCGATCGGTGGAGCTCCCCGAGCTCTTTGACGAGGAGTTCCTGCGCCAGCTGGAGCTGCTTCAGGTCATCGCCCGCCGGCTCCTCAGCGGGCGCCAGCGGGCCGAGCGCAAGACCCGAAAGACGGGCAGCGGGATCGAGTTCGCCGACCACCGCGAGTACTCGCCCGGCGACGACATCCGCAACGTCGACTGGGGTGTGTACGCCCGCCTCAACCAGACCCTGGTCCGTCTGTTCGAGGAGGACCAGGACCTGCCCCTGCGCCTGGTCATCGATGTCAGCGACTCCATGCTGACCAAGGGCGCCCACAAGCTCATATACGCCCAAAAGATCGCCGCCGCCCTGGGCTACGTGGGCCTCGCCGGCCTCGACCGGGTGGGCATGACCGTCATGAGCGGCAAGTCCCACGAGACCCTGCCGGCCGTACGCGGCAAGAGCCGTATTTTTCGGATCTTCGATTTCTTGCGCAAGGCCCCCCTGGGTGGCCCGACCGACATCTACGCCGGCTGTAAACGAGTCGCGGCCCAGGCCTCTTTGCCGGGGGTGACCGTGGTGCTCTCCGACTTCTACGACATCGAGGGCGCCTTCGACGGGCTCAACCTGCTGCGCTTTCAAAAACACGAGGTCGTCGCCATCCAGATCATCGATCCCCTCGAGGCCAACCCGGTCGATACGGGCGTGCGTGGAGACGTGACCCTGGTCGATGTCGAGGGCGACGCGACCCGGGAGGTGACCTTGAGCGCCGCCATGTTGGAGGCCTACGCCGAGGCCCACGAGCGCTTTTGCAAGACCCTCGAGAACAAGTGCCGGAAGCGGGGCATGCCCTACTTTCGGGCCGCCATCGATGAGCCCTTCGACGAGCTCGTCCTGCGTATCTTTCGGCGTGGGGGCGTGCTGCGATGAACCTCGCAGGATGGGCGCTCGCCGACCTGGGCCTGATCTTCGGCGTTGGAGCCGGGGTGATCACCCTCTTGTACCTGCTGCGTATGCGCAGGCGGCAGGTGATCGTGCCCTTCGCCGCGCTCTGGGAGCAGGTCACGCGCGAGAGCGAGAGCCGCAAACTGTGGCGCAAGCTCAGGCGCCTGTTCTCCTGGCTGCTCCAGCTGATCTTGCTGGCCATCGTGTGTCTGGCGATCGGCGATCCGCGCCCCGAGTCGTGGCTGCGCGAGCCCGCGACCCTGGCCATCGTCATCGACACTTCGGCGAGCATGGCCGCGAGCGCCGACGAAGACGGACACACCCGCCTGGCTCTGGCCATCGAGCGGGCCCGAGCCGAGGTCGAGGCCCTCGGTCCCGCCGACCGGGCGCTGATCATCGCCGCGGGCAGCGAGGTCTCGGTGCCCGCACCCCTGACCGGTGAATCGAGGACCCTGCTCCGGGCCCTCGACGAGGCCGTGGGCGTGGGTCCGGGCGAGGCCGACCTGTCGAGGGCCCTGCTCTTGGCTCAAAATGCGCTCGCTGATCAGTCTGACCAGGCCACAACCCGGATCTTGGTGCTCACCGACGGGGCCCTCGACCCGGCCGGGCTGTCCGCCGTCGCCCGCTGCACAGCCCGCTCCCAGCGCGAGGGCGAGGCGAGCTGCGAGGTCCTAGAGCTCGGTGCCGACCACGAGGTCGGAAACGTAGCGATCACCGCCTTCGCCGCCCGCCGCTACCCGAGCAACCGGGACAAGGTCGAGGTCCTCGTCGAGATCCAGAACCTGGGCGCCGACCCGGCCAGCTTCGAGCTTCGAGTCACGGCCGACGACCTGCCCGTGGGAACCAAGATCTTCGAGCTCGCCGCCGGTGAGCGCAAGCGCGAGGTCCTGCCCAAGCTCGACGCAGCCCGGGAGCGCCTCGTCGCCCAACTCCGGCCCCTGCCCGACGATCCCGACAGCGCCCGCGCCCTGGGTCCGGCCATCGACGATCTCGCCTACGCCGTGATCCCGCCCTTGGATCCCATGGAGGTCGTGCTCGTCACCGACGGCGGGAACCTGTTCTTGGAGGCCGCCCTCCTGACCTTGGACGACTACGTTCGGCTCACGACCCTGACCCCCGAGCAGGCCAGCGGCGAGGCCCAGGGCCAGCGGGCCGTCACCGCGGCCGACATCGTCTTCTACGACATCGCCGATGCTCCTCTGCCCGACACCCTGCCCGACACCAACTTGGTGATCTTCGATCCCCACCGCCTCGAGGACTCGCCGGTGCCGATCGCCAAGCTGCGCCAGATTCGGGGCCCGCGCATGTCCGAGCAGCGCAAGGACCACGAGCTGCTCGCGGGCGTGGTGTTCAAGGACATCAACCTGTTCACGGCCACCAGCTTCGAGCTCCAGCCGGGGGACCTGGCCCTGGTCAGCCACCTGGGTGAGCCGATCGTCGCCCTGCGCGAGGCCGAGCACGCCCTGCTCTTGATCGGCTTCGATCCGCGGCGCTCGGACCTGCCCCTGCGCATGGCCTTCCCCCTGATGATCGCCAACGCCGTCGACTATTTCGGCCGCCGCGAGGCGGGCTTCGTGGCCGCGATCCCGATCGGTGCCAGCCGGGAGCTGGCCCTGGCCGACTTCGGTGTCCCCGCCGAGGGTGTCAGCCTGCTCGAGATCACGCCCCCCACGCCCCAGCGGCCCGGAGCAGAGTCAGGATCCGAGGCGGAGGCCAGCACAGAGCCGGCCGTGCTGCCCATGCGTGTGCGCGCCCAGGACGGCCGATTTCGGATGCGCGCCCTGATCCCGGGCGTGTACAGCATCGAGGTCAAAGACGGAGAGGCCGCCGGTTCGACCTTCGAGGTCGCCGTCAACCAGGCCAACACGGCCGCCTCCAACCTCCAGTCGCGCCTCGATGAGAGCACCGTCCCCGAGGCCAACGCGGCCGGCGAGGCCCCCGATCCCGCGCCCTTGTCCGAGGGCCCGCTGTGGACCCTGATCATGTTGATCTGCGTGGGCTTGATCGCCGCGGAGTGGGCCAGTTACCACCGAAGGAAGACCGTATGAGCGACTCCCCCAGCAGGCAGACCCGCGCCCCCAAGGGCTCGCGCGCCAGCGCGGTCCGCCAGCGTGGCGGCGAGCTCGTCCGTCACCCCCTCGCCCTCCCCCTGCTCGCCCTGTTGCTCGGCCTGGTCGCCGC
>Ga0256845_1002170_pt1 | contig 14516 bp, 4 predicted proteins | sample RiftiametaG_FD_189101 | JGI IMG/M metagenome (GOLD analysis project Ga0256845, IMG submission 189101) | Tube worm associated microbial communities from hydrothermal vent at the East Pacific Rise, Pacific Ocean - Riftia | ecosystem: Host-associated > Annelida > Integument > Unclassified ...
GTCCAGGACCTGCGTCACCCGTGTCACCGCCGCGCGCTGTTCGGGACTGGGCCCAGGTGTGGACGCGAACGACCCTTGGTCGTCGACACAGGTCCGCGGATCCCCGAGCGCTCCGGACTGCCCGGGCTCGCCGGCCACGCCCGACTCTGCGAACTCGCCGATCGCCGCGCGGACCCCCGGGAGGCCGGCCGCATCGGTCTGCTCCAGAACCTCGAGCAGAGCCGAGAACTGCTGGCGAGCCCGGAGCAGGCAGGCGCTGTGCCGAGATCGGAGCAGGGCGTCCCCGCCCCCCCGCTCGGCCTCGCAGACCTCGACCTCGGCCTCTCGCCAACGCCCCGCCCAGATCCCGAGCGTGGCGAGGAGCTCCGGCGTGGCAGCTTCGGCCCAGCTCAGCTCGGTGGTCAGGAACACGGTCCGCAGCGCCTCCCTGCGATCATCATCCCAGGTCTCCTCGAGACCCCGAGCGAGCGCCCGGCAGCTCGCGGGCGCCCGCTCCTCCGTGCCCCCCGCCTGGATCCCCGCTCCCAGACCCACCCCGCCCATGGTCAGCGCGAGCGCCCCCACGGCCAGCCACCGGCCCCGGCGAGCCCGCGCCTGGGCGGCCCCTTCGAGCGCCCCGAGCAGGGCCTCCATGCTCTCCCAACGCGCGTCCGGATCGGCCGACAACCCGCGACGCAGCACCGACCACAGCCCTCGCGGGAGACCCGGGCGGGACTCCGCGGGCGGCGTCGGTGACAGGCCGGCCGAGATCGAGTCCAGGCGCTCGCTCAGGTCGCCGTCCGGGAACGGGCGCCGGCCCCAGAGGCCCTCGTAGAGCGCCACACAAAACGCGAACTGATCGGCCCGAGCGTCGACGGAGTCCGCGAGAAACTGTTCGGGCGGCATGTAGGCCGGGGTCCCTGCTCGCTCCCCCGTATGGCTGACGGTCACCCCCGTCATCCACGACTCGGTCCTCGACGACATCGCCCCCGGGGTCATCGCTCCCGGGCTCATCGCGACCCCCGATTCTCCCGAGCGTCGCGGCGGCTCGAGGACACTGGTAACCTCGAGCTCCTCGCTCGAGTCGACCTCGCTCGGGCCCAGGCCCAGGCCCAGGCTCGCCAAACCGAAATCCGCGACCAGGATCCGACCGTCGTCTCCACGCAGCACGTTGTCGGGCTTGAAGTCCCGGTGGGTCAGGCCCGCGCCGTGGGCTGCCGCCAGCCCCCTCCCCGCTTCGAGGTAGGCCGCGAGCACCACCCGCGGCGGTGGGTCCTCGCGCCCCAACCAAGCCCGCAGGCTCTGCCCGCGGACATACTCCATCGCCAGATAGACACGCCCCTCGTGCTCGCCGACCTCGTACACCCGGACCACGTTGGGATGGGCGAGGCGGGCGAGGGCTCTGGCCTCGCGCCGCAGACGGGCGGCCCAGCGCGCGTCGACGAGGTGGGGACGCACCAGCTTGAGGGCGACATCACGATCGAGAGCCTCATCCCGGGCCAGGAACACCTCGCCCATGCCCCCCGCGCCGATCCGCTTGGAGATCTCATAGCGCCCGACCTTCAGGGTCCCCTGGCCTCCAAACAGGCGGGCGCGCACGCTCGCGAACAGGCGGGCCTCCTCGAGGTCCGCGCCCGAGAGGTCGGGAAATGCCGCGGTGGCGTCGTCGAGGGTCCCGGTCGCCCCCCTCCCCCTGTCCGCGTTCACGAGCGTGTTCCCCTCCACGACGAGGGAGTGCAACTCGGGCGTGTGCTGACGACGGAGATAGGCAATTTTCCGGCCACAGGGACCGCGCTGTCAACGGCGAAGTGAGCATCGCGGCCCAGACCCGGACAGGTCGCGCAGTGCACCCGAGGAACAGCATGCGTGATCCGACTCGAGGGCCGCACCAAAACCGACCCACCAAACCTAGAAGTGGCCCAAACAGGTACGGCTGCACGCCTCCTGCCGACGAGATGTTCGTCAGCACTGACGAATATCTCGTCACCTGACAACAACACGCCACCTTGTTGTCACGAAAAGACTCAGGAACTCCATTGGCACAGCACGTGCTTAGCCTACCGTGCGTTCAAACGGGCTCGCCGGTCGAGCCGACACCAGCCCCAAGGCCGGTTCCCCCGAGGCGACCCCTATCTGCCGCCAGGTACGCGTCCTCTGAGACGCCACAGACTTCCTCATTCCCTCAGCGCTACAGGACCCCAAAATGCCTACATACACGATCTCCGGCCGCGTCGTCTCCACCGACGGTACCCCCAAATCCACCATCTCCATCTCCGTGTTCGAGCGTGTCGACCTGCTCACCGACACCCTCTTGGTCTCGGGCGGAACCGACACAGATGGAAGATACACCGTCACCTGGACGACCTCTGGGCCCCCCACCACCACCTGGGACCTCTTCGTTCGCGCCGAAGATGGATCCGAGTCGGTCGACTCCGCCCTCGTCAGCGATCTCGATGCGAGCGCGAATGTCGATCTGATCTTGGGGGCGGGTCCCTACCGGGGACTCAGCGAGTGGGACCGAGTCCAAGCAAAGATCGCCCCCCACCTGGGCTCGGCATCGCCGACCGAGGTGCCCCCAGACCGCCTCGAGTGGCTCGCGCGCCGTGCTGATGTCTACGCCCTTCACCTCGGCGCGTACCTGCAGGCCCACCGACTCGCGGACCAACGAAGCGTCAGCCCCGAGACCTGCTACGCGTTCTTGCGCGCGGGGCTCCCGGCCGACCTGCCCTCGCTCTTGGCTATCGGCGAGCCGGCTTGGGAGAGCGCGATGCGTGATGCCTGGGCCCGGGCGACCATCCCCCTCCCTGGACAGGGGACCCCAGCGGATCTCGATGGGCGTGTACAGGTCGAGATCGACGCCATGCGTGAGCTCGTGGTCGAGGCCGCGGTCACCCCCGTCTCGAGCGCGACCAACCAACGCGCCCTGTTCGACGCAGCGGGGCTCCTCGAGACCGAGCAGCGCGAGTTCATGACGCTGTGGCTGGGGCGCAGCGGGTCCCTGTCCGATTTTTGGCAGTCCGTCCGCGACTCGGCCACGCTCGGGGCGACCAAAACCGAGGACTTTCAGTTCGCCATCGCGGCCTCTTCCACCGTCGGCGACCACCCCTCGACGCTCCGGGGTCTCGCCCTCGAGCGCGGCGCCGGGAACATCTCGACGACCGCCGACCTTGCAGCCTGGACGAGCGCCGACTGGGACGGTTTTTTGGTCGCCCGCGTGGTCGAGATCCCCGATTGGGTTCAAGGGTCGACTCCCTCCGAGCGGCACCAAAACTACGCCCGAGGGCTGGCTCGCACACTCGAAGACGGACACCCGACCCTGTTCTTGCGCCACGCGCTGAGCCGCGATGGGGTCTCGGGAAGCGCCCCACCCAACACCGAACACCTCACCACCTTCCTGACCCAAAACCCCGAGTTCGAGCTCACCACCACCACCATCGCCCACTACCTCGACCAGGCCACAGATCCCTGGCAGGGCATCGCCGCCCCCGATCAGGCGCAGGCCCGGACCAACCTCGAGACCCTCCAGCGTGTGTATAGGCTGACCCCGCGCCTGGGTCGCTACGACACCGCCAAAGCCCTGCTCGACAACGGCATCAACGCCGCACGCGACGTCGCTGCGATGACGCGGACCGAGTTCATCGACGAGTTCGCGCCACTGATGCCCGGCGAGCACCACGACTCAGAGGCCCTCGCCGGCGGGGTCTGGGACGCCGCCTCCACGATCCACGCGAGCACCCTGGCCCTGGTCTCCTACTTCGGCATGGCGACCTCGGGCGCGGACTTCGGTCCGATCAAAGACGTGGGAGACTGGGCCTTCGACCAGGCCGGCGGCGGCCTCGAGGGCCTGTCGACGATCCTCGGCAACCTCGACTACTGCGCCTGTACACACTGCCGCTCGGTGTTCAGCCCCGCCGCCTACCTGGCAGATCTGCTGAGCTACCTCGACGACCGCCCTGCGCTGAGCGAATCATCGGCGCTCAAGGTGCTCGGTCTGCGTCGGCCGGACATCGAACACATCCTGCTCGACTGCGCCAACACCAACACGGTCCTTCCCTACATCGACCTCGTCAACGAGCTGCTCGAGCGCAAACTGAAGGGGCAGCTCGGCGCCAGCTCCCACCAGACCACCTGGGCCAGCAGCGAGCTGCGCCTGCACCCCGAGCACCTCGACACGTCGATCTACGACGGCGCCGAGCTCAGCGAGCGTGTGTACCCGTGGGCCCTGCCTTTTTCCCTGCCCGTGCTCGAGTCGAGGCTCTACCTCGAGCACCTGGGGGTCGAGCGTCACGAGCTCATGGCGCTGCTGGTCGACGACGACCTCCCCGCCACACCGACACCCCTGCAGATCGTCGCCGAGCATTTTGGCATGACTGCGCTCGAGGGTGAGATCGTCGCCGGCACCTACACCGGAAACAGTTCGCCCGACGACCGCGAGTATTGGGGGGTCGCCCCCGGTGCGGGGACAGACGGCTGGGTGGGAGCGCTCGCCGACGACATCCCCGCGCTCATGCGCGCGGGAGTGTTCAGCCTCGAGGCACTGCAGGAGCGCCTCTCCCTGACCTTCATCGACCCGAGCCACTACCTGCCTCAGGGCATCGAGTTTCAGTGGGCCGAGACCTGCGCGCTCGAGGACGCGACGCTCCTCAATCTCGACGCGGGCGCCCTCGATCGCCTGCATCGTTTCAGCCGCCTCGAGCGACGTTCGGGCATCGGCGCGCGCATGCTCAACGTGCTCGTCGACGACGTCGGCGGCGGAGTCCTCGACGCCGGCTTCCTCGACCAGCTCGGGAACATGCAGGCCCTACACAGCCGCTTCGCCCTCCCCTGGGACGAACTAGCGACCTGGTGGGCGACCCGCATCGACGCCCGAGTCTACAAGACCGGCACCCCCGCGCTCTACCAGCGGCGCTTCCTGGTCCCCGGAAACGAGACTCCGCCCCCCTTCCAGACCACCAGCGAGCGTGGAGACGCGATCCTGAGCGCGCAGAGCATCGCCCCCGGCGAGCTCCCCACCGTGCTCGCCGCGACCCGGCTCAGTGAGGCCGACTACGACCTGATCGTCGCCAGTTCACTCGCAGACGACGCCTTGAGCTTCAGCAACCTCACCCGCCTGTTCGCCATCGCCAGCTTCACCCGGGCCCTCGAACTCTCCGTCGCGGACTTCCTGGCCCTGCACAGCCTGTCTGGGACCGACCCCTTCTCCAGCCCCGCCGACGCCCTCGAGTTCATCGCCTTCGTCGACGCCGCCCGCAGGGCAGACCTCGGTATAGCGACGCTCGACTGGCTCCTGCGAGGACGCGGGGAGCCCCTCGTCGATGACCAGACTCTCTCCCGCTCGCTCGCGGAGCTGGCCCGCGGGCTCAACACCATCGAGTCCGAGGTCGCCCAGCTGGTCGACAGCGACGGCGAGGGCACCCGCACCAACCTCGACACCTCCACCTTCGACATCGATCTGGCGATGGGGATCGTCGACGGGAACAGCGCCCTCGACGAAACCCAGCAAACCACCTTCGTCACGGCCAACTTCAGCAGCTTCGTGGATGCCCCGCTCGCCATCGCCACGCTGGTGACCGCAGGAGGTGAACTCCAAGACGTCACCGAGCGCAGGACCTGGGTGCTGCGTGCCTTCGTCGGCGCTCGCCGCAAGCGGGCCCTGTTGCTCGACACGGTCGCCTCGACCTTCGAGGTCTCCGCTGCGGTGGCCGAGGCGCTGGTCTTCGACATCCTCACCATCCCGGCCCCCGGCGAGAGCGATGCCCTCGGGCTGACCTACGCGAGTGCCTTCGCCGACGAGTCAGAGATCGTCGCAGGCATCGACTTCGCCTCCCACCCCGACCAGACCTTGGGCTGGCGACGGCTGTTCAAAGCCGCGGTCTTGACCCGTGCCCATACGTTGAACGCCGACGCCCTGCGCTGGTACCCGGGCCACCTCGACCTGTGGCTGGACCTCGACTCGCTGCCCCTACAAGAAGGGGATCCAGACGCGAGTTTCTCGGCCTGGGCCCGGCTCAGCGCCGCCTTGAACCTGCGCAGCATGTTCCAACCAGGAGTGCTCGGGCACCGCGACATGGCCGCTGCCCCGAGCGCGCACGAGGCCCTCGACATCCTCGCCGAGCACACCGGCTGGGCCGCCGACGAGCTCAAGTTCATCGCCGACAAGGTCGGGTGGAGCTCGGTCGCTGACTTCGACGACGAGCTCGCGCTCACCCGCCTACGCAAGATCGGAGACGCCGGCCAGCGCATGGGGGTGGGCCTCGACGTGCTTTGGAGCTGGGTCCACGCCGCCCCCAGCCTCGCCAAGTCCAGCGAGATCAAAGCCGCCGCCCGAGCCAAGTACGGCGAGACCCAGTGGCCCAAGGTCGCCGCGCCTTTGCGCGACGCGATCCGCACCCGCCAGCGCGACGCTCTCGTCGCCGCGGTCTTGGTCTCGGACCCGGCCCTCCATACCCGCGAGGCCCTCTATGAGCACCTGCTCATCGACATCGAGATGAGCCCCTGCATGCTCACCTCGCGCATCAAGCAGGCGATCAGCTCGGTCCAGACCTTCGTCAATCGGGTGTTTCTGAGGCTCGAGTCCGAGGACCTGGTGTTCAAGTCCGACGCCGTGCGGCTCTGGGACTGGATGAAGAGCTACCGGGTGTGGGAGGCCAACCGCAAGGTCTTCCTCTACCCCGAGAACTGGCTCGACCCGCAGCTGCGCAAGGACAAGACCCCCCAGTTCGAGGCCCTCGAGTCCGCGCTGCTCCAAGACAGGCTCGACAACGATAAAGTCGAGCGCGCCCTCGCCGGCTACCTCGACGCCTTCGACCGAATCTCCAACCTGGAGATCAACGCGATCGAGTCGCGCTTCGATGATCTCTGGGTACTCGGGCGAACCCAGAGCGACCCCAGGGAGTGGTATCTGCGGACTCGTCTCAGTGGTAACCAGTGGCAACCCTGGGAGCAGATCCCCGTTCAGATCGACGGCGACAACGTCATCCTCGTGGCTCGAGATGGACGCCTGTTGGTGTTTTGGCTGACCACCATCAACACCGGCGTCCCAGGCAACGGCTTTGAGGACTCCACGGGCAACGCTCACGAGCTGGCGATCTCCTGGACCCAGCGCGGAGAGGAGGGCTGGGGGCGGACCTCGGTCTCGGTTCGAAGCGAAGCGATCCACAACCCTGGGGGCCCGAAGACCCGCCCCTACCTGCTGCGCTGTTTCAAACGCGACTCCGAGGTTCGGCTGATCGTCTATCGCTACAAGGAACCCAACATCAAGCCGATCGCGGAGTTCCGCTACGACGACCGATCTCGACATGTCGACTACATGGGCTCCTCCTTCAACCCGGAGGCCAACGCCTATATCGGCCAAGCGGGATATCTCTACAACCCTGCGATCCTCGGTAAACAGCCGAACTACGCCTTCGATGGCCAGCGCTTCGCCAAGGTCAAACTCGACGAGACCCCCGGCGGCGTCGATAATTTTCAATACTTGGATGACGACCTTCCGCCCTCCGCAGAGTCGACCTCCTTCGTGCAGGGGGATCTCAGCGCGCTGGCCTTCTCCCGGGCGCCCAACGCCGGCTACCGCAGCCTCCTTCATCAGGGCGACTACTGGCGTCCAGACCCGACCAAAGCCCTGCTGCCGGTCGTCTACGACGATCGCCAGCGCAAGTACCTGCTCCAGCCGTTCCCGAGCTTCGCCAACCCAGGGGCCGCGGATCAAGGCGACGGCGTGAGCCCAGCCCAACTCGGTGCCGCCGACACCAAAGCCTACTTCGGGTGCCTGGAGGTCGACCTTTTCAAGACCGTCCAGGCCAACCCACCGCAGGCCCGCGCCCAAAAGCTCAGGGACGCGGTCGTCGAGGTCGACGTCTGGCCAGCCGGTGTCCCCGGTGTCATCCCCGGTCTGGGACAGCTCAGCGGAATCAGCAACTTGGACGCCCCCCTCTTGCTCGCCCCCGACCTGCTCGCCAACGCGCAGCAGACCATGGGCGCCGGCACCCTCGCCGTGACCCCGAACGACCAGGTCGCCCCCCAACAAGCGGGGGTCTCCCTCTCCATCATCCCCCTCTATCACGCCCACGCCGGCGCCCTCGTCGATGCCCTGGCCAAACGCGGCGTCGACGGCCTCTACCGACCCAGCGTCTACGGTGAACTGTTCCGGCAACAGCTCGACTCCGACCCGATGGCCTTCGATGTCCTCGATCTCAACCAGGAGGTCCTCCGGGGCCCCTCTCCGCGAGAAAATTTCGACTTCGACTGGTCGAGCCCCCACGCCATCTACAACTGGGAGCTGTTCTTCCACATCCCCATGCTCCTCGCCGACAAGCTGAGCGCCGACCAACGCTGGGACGAATCGCAGACTTGGTTTCACACCATCTTCGACCCGATCGAGGTCGTCGACCTCCCAGGCGAGACCGAGACCTCGCAGTTTTGGCGTCTCAAGCCTTTTCACGAACAGTCCCAGGCGCTCGCCAAAGATCAGTTCGAAGCCATGCTCGGGATCGGTGTCTCCCAGGCCGAGCAACAGGCGGCTGTCGAGGCCTTCGACGATCAGGTCGAGGTCTGGCGCAAGAACCCCTTCGACCCCCACGCCATCGCCCGGGTCCGGCCTGGCGTCTACCAGCGCAATTTGTTGATGCGCTACCTCGACAACCTCGTCGATTGGGCCGACCAGCTGTTCCGCCGCGACTCCATCGAGTCTGTGAACGAAGCCACGGTCCTCTACGTGCTCGCCTCTCAACTCCTGGGCCCGAAACCCCAGGCGGTCCCCGGCCCGGACGAGGGAGGAGCCGAGGCCAAGAGCTACAGCCAACTCGCCGCCGGTGGACTCGACGCCCTCAACAACGCCGCCCAGCTGCTCGAGAACTGGGTGTTCACCCCGATCTCTGCGCTCAAAAAGCTGGGCTGCGAGAATGAGTTTCCCTCCCAGAAGTGGGTCAGCGAGCTGGTCACCCTGCGGTTTTGGTACTTCTGCTATCCGCCCAACCCCGAGCTCCTGAAGTACTGGGACATCATCGCCGACCGGCTCTGGAAGGTCCGCCACTGCCAGAACATCGAGGGCATCGAGCGTCAGCTCTCGCTCTTCCAGCCGCCCATCGATCCAGGCCTCTTGGTCCGGGCGACCGCCGCTGGCGTCGATCTGGGCTCGGTCCTCGCCGAGCTCGACTCCGGGCTGCCACCCTACCGCTTCCGCTCCGTCTACGGTCGCGCAGACGGCTTTTGTCGGGACCTGCGTAGCCTCGGGGCCGCCCTGCTCCAGGCAATCGAAAAGCGCGATGCGGAGGGCCTCACCAGGATCAGGGCCGAGCAGGAGCTGTCCCTCCTCGAGGAGATCCGCGCTGTTCGTGTGCGCCAGGTCGACGAGGCCAAGGCCGCGATCGCCTCGGTCCGCAAGGCCGCGACGCTCGCTGACCATCGCCAGCAGCGCTACTCGACGCTCGTCGACGACGGACTCTCCAAGGGTGAAAAACACGCCCTCAACCTCTCGCTCTCCGCAGGCATATTTCGTGCGGCCTCTCAGGCTGCCTCTGCCGTGGCGGGTCTGTTCCACTTCGTCCCCGATGTGACGTTTTCGGTCGGCACAGACAGCTCGGTCAAAACGACCTACGGGGGGACCCACCTCGGCGCGGGGTTTAAGGCGATCGCAGACTTCCTCGGGATCGTGCCCCCCGCCCTCGAGTCTGCCGCTGGATGGATCTCGACCAACGCCAGCTACGACCGGCGCGAGGAGGAATGGCAGCACCAGCAAGAGCAGGCCGAGCTCGACATCGACCGTATCGCCGCCGACCTCGCTACAGCGGAGATCCGCCTCGAGATCACAACCCGCCAGCTCGACACCCACGACCGGCAGATCGAGCAATCCACGTCGGTGGAGCTCTACCTGCGCGAGAAGTTCAGCAACCGCGAGCTCTACGACTGGATGGTGAGTCAGCTCTCCACGCTCTACTTCCAGACCTACCAGCTCGCCTTCGACCTCGCCAAGCGGGCTGAGCGTGCCTACCGGCACGAACTCGCCATCACCGGCGATGATCCGGTCATCAAGTACGGCTACTGGGACAGCCTGCACAAGGGGCTGCTCGCAGGGGAGCGCCTCGGGCACGACCTCCAGCGCCTCGACCTCGCCTACATGGATCGCGACGAGCGCGAGTTTGAACTGAGCAAGAGCATCTCCCTCGCCCAGCTCTCGCCCGCCGCCCTGCGTGACCTGCAAGAGACCGGCGAGTGCGAGCTCGAGCTCCCCGAGGCCCTCTTCGACCTCGACCACCCAGGCCACTACCTCAGGAGGATCCGCGGCGTCCGCCTGACGATCCCCGCCGTCGTCGGCCCCTACTCCAGCCTCGGTGTTCGTTTGGAGCTCGACCGGCACAAAACCAGGATGGAGAACACGGTCACCGACGCCGACGACTACCCCGAGCAGCCCCTCGAGGCCGACGCCCGGTTCCGCTACGGCTACGGGGGCGGCGAGGCGATCGCCACCAGCAGCGCCGTCGCCGACGGAGGGGTCTTCAACCTCGACTTCCGCGATGAGCGCTACCTGCCCTTCGAGTACTCGGGCGTCGCCAGCCGCTGGAAGTTGCGCCTCCCCACCGAGGTCCGCAGCTTCGACTACCGGACCATCTCCGATGTGATCATGAGCATCGACTACACCGCCCGCGACGGCGGTGAGGGTCTGCGGGATGCCGCCGAGGGGGCCCTGGCCGCACAGCTCAACGCCCTCTTCCAAGGTCACGAGCTCACCCAGTTGGTCGTCGTTCAGGACGCCATGCCGAACGAATGGGAGCAATTTCTCTCCCCGGCTGAGGATGCCACCAAGCAGAGCCTGAGCTTGCCCATCAAGGGCGAGTACTTCCCTTACTTCGCGCAGCGGCAGGGCTTCGATATCACCCAGATCGAGGTCGCCATGCTCCTCGACGAGGGGGTCGAGAACCCCGCATCCGAGACCTTCACGCTGAGCTTGGGCGCCTCCCAAGCACAAGTGCAGCTCAACAAGGTGAGCTCGGCCGCCTACATGGCTGGCGACTCGGGCGTGCTCCAACAGACCGAGCAACCCGGTACGTGGACCCTCACCCGCGACAAGGGCCCCAACCCCCAGCCCGGCGACCTCGATCATCCAGACGGATGGCTCGACCGCAGCAAGGTCGTGGGGATGTTGATCGCCATTCGATACACGCTCGTCCCTTGAGCGTGCCCGGTGGGGTGAGCACCACGCTCACCCCACCCTCGCCCCTCTCTCACCCGCGCACACACCATGAGCAACGACCCACAAAACCCCTGGCTCACCTCTGGCCCCTCGATCCCCGTGCACGGGCAGCAGCCCAGACAGGCATTCGGCGCGGGCGCGACCCCGGGCCGAGACCCGCGCGGTGCCGGTCCGAGCGCGACCGGCGAGAGCAACCCGTTCTCGGAACAGTTTCGCTCACCCTACGGCGACGCGGCGTCACAGGGCGAAACCAGCCCGACCTCGAGCTTCTCGCCGCTGCTCTCTCTGCCCACGGGTGGCGGCGCCCTGCGGAGCATCGGAGAGAAGTTCTCCCCCAATCCCTTCACAGGTGGCGGATCCATGTCGGTGCCCGTGGCCAGCTCACCCGGCCGCGGAGGCTTTGGGCCATCTTTGGCCCTCTCCTACAGCTCGGGCCTCGGGAACGGTCCCTTTGGCCTCGGCTGGATGCTCGGGGTCCCGGCGATCTCACGCAAGACCGACAAGGGTCTGCCCGAATATCGTGACACGCACCCCGACCTCCATCGGCGAGATACCTTCGTCCTCGCGGGCGTCGAAGATCTGGTCCACACCCTCGACCCACAGGGCCAAGTCTGGGAGGCCGTCCGCGGCGAGCACCTCGTCCATCGCTTCCGCCCGCGGGTCGAGGGCGGGTTCTCATGGATCGAGCGTTGGACCTCGCAGGTGACCGGGCAGGTCCACTGGCGGATCCTCTCTCCGGACAACGTGACGAGCTACTTCGGGTTGAGCGCGGTCGCCCGGGTCAGCGATCCGACGCAGCCCGAGCGGGTGTTTTCATGGTTGCTCGAGGAGAGCCACGACGACCGCGGCAACATCATCGTCTACGAGTACAAACAAGAGGATCTCGCAGGTGTGAATCAAAGCGCTCCCGAAGAGCGCGAGCGCTTGGTCGAGCAACCCATCCAGGCCCAACGCTATCTCAAGCGCATCCTCTACGGGAACACGACCCCCTTCCAAAAGGGGGGCTGGCTGTTCGAGGCTGTGCTCGACTATGGCGAGCACGGCACCTGGCACCCTCACGCCAGCGGTGAACAGCTCGAGGCCTCCACGAGCGAAGACCGACCGTGGCCCAGTCGCCTCGACACCTTTTCAACCCACCGCGCCGGCTTCGAGCTGCGCACCCGTCGGCTCTGTCGACGTGTGCTCATGTTCCACCACTTCGCCGCCGAGCTCGGCCAGAGCGCCTACCTCGTCGCGTCGACCGACTTTGAGCAGGACGAGCAACCCGAGATGACCCGGATCACCGGCGTCGTTCAGCGAAGCTACAGGCTCGACGGCCAGACCGGTCACTTCGAGGTCGCCCAGCTCCCTACCCTCGAGTTCGACTACAGCCCCGCGACGGTCGACGCCACCGTCCACGACATCACCGACCCCGGGACCTTGCGTCACCTCCCGGCGGGGGTCGACGGTCGCCAGCATCGGCTCGTCGACCTCGACGGTGAGGGGCTCCCGGGCATCGTCACCGAGCAGGCCGGCACCTGCCCCCTCCCCGAGTGGGGCAACACTGCGCAACAGGTGAACGCTATTCGAGTTCCGAAGGGCACGCGCGTATATGAAGGCGCAGCTGCACCTCAAGTCGGAACAACAGGAACCCGGCCAAAACTTCAGGGCGGCGACAATCAAGTGTACATTCCCAAAGTGGACCCGAAATGGCAGACAGATCCGTGGCCAACGTGACAACAGAAAAATGGGTGGATGCCTGGTTCCAGAGGACGGGTGGTGGTAGCCTCGTCCTGCCAGACGGATGGTTCGGGCGTCCTTTCGATAACCTGCACCAACTCACATTTTCGTGTGCGCGCCCCAATGCCATCCTCATCGAGCTCGATGACCAGCTTCATCTATTGCTGAACGGCAGCGTTCAGATTGTTGAGGAAGATGCGGCTCTTGTGTTGAAGGGCTTCACGAGTTGCGTATTCGTCTGGCTGGAGTACGGTGGGGGGCAGACCCATCGCCAAGTCTACGACACGGGGGAAGTACGATTTCAAGCTCCCCCAGGCGCTTGAGAAGCGATGGCCATTGGGCCGCCCCCGGTTTCGTGGACACCTCTTGAACGAAGGCTAGGGGGTGTCCCTAATTCGATGGGAGCCACTGCATCGCACAGGCCAGATCCCCCTCTGTCAGGATAGTTGCCACCTAAACCGGCCTCGGCCGGGCGCGGTCGGGTCTACGACGGCACCAGCGTAGCCACCACCCTCGCCTTCGACTTTAAGGGGCAAGCAGCCCAAGAGCAGCGCCAGCTTGTCGCCAGCACCTCCGCCCAGCCAGACTGGAGCCCCCTGCTCCCCCACGCTACAATTCCAACCATGTCCGCCGCCGCCGCGCCCTTGCTGAGTACCGAGACCTTCTCGGCCAGCAACCAGCGCGACGCCCTCGGCCGGGTGCTCACCGCCATCTCCCCCAGACGGCAGCCTCGTCTCCTACACCTACCGATCTTATGAATAGAATTCGCGTATTCCCCTTGGGGCTGACTTTATTGACATCCATTTCTGGCTGTCACCCGCCTGACTATCATGAGACAGTGTTCGCCAATTCCGTCAGGGGCGAAGGGCGCCGCCCCGTCTCAAATGGACAAGTATCGAAGGGCAAAGAAGATGTCTCTGCGGGGACGTCAATAGTAACATTTAAAAATGATGTGTATTCGGCCTCGCTGACTCCGGCGGCCGAAATGGGCGCTCTACTGGTTTCCGTTTCGCTGAACGAGTCTGATACTTTTACCACATATCTCTCCGCTTGCGAGCAGCCGTACCTCTTTTTGAACGGCCATGGTGCGCGTCAGGATGTGCTCATACTTCATTTTGGATGTACCGAAGGCGAGGACGATCGTCGCATCGTGGGCGAGGTCATGCTGCTCCATCTTGAGACTGGGGGCCCCCGTATCATTTGGAGTGCTGGCGAAACGACACGCGTACTTCACGATGAATGCTGGGATGAGTCATATATTGAATTTGTCGATACTTCAGATCTTGAAATCAGCGCGATCAGGGTTACGCATAAATATGACTCAGACCCTGTTTACACTGAGAGGACATGTCCAGAAGTTTCTCGGGCCGAGAGGGTTGAGCGGGTGATTTCTCTAGAGCCGAGCAATCCGATCCCTACCAACCCTGCCCCAGGGTACTATCCGTGAGGTATAGGGGGCACGTTCCTGCACGCCCCTTCGCTCCGTTTTCCGCTGAATCAACACTATTCATCCGGGTGTGTTTTGTCCCGACGAGTGGAGAAGATCCAAGGCGCCGAGTCGGCCGATAGACTATGGTTCTCCCGTTGGCTGAGGGCCTCAGCCAACGGGAGAACCATGGGCAATCAACGA
>Ga0256845_1002171_pt1 | contig 14515 bp, 12 predicted proteins | sample RiftiametaG_FD_189101 | JGI IMG/M metagenome (GOLD analysis project Ga0256845, IMG submission 189101) | Tube worm associated microbial communities from hydrothermal vent at the East Pacific Rise, Pacific Ocean - Riftia | ecosystem: Host-associated > Annelida > Integument > Unclassified ...
TGATAGAATGAAAAAAGCACAAAGTAAAATATTGAAAATATAATTAAGCAATGACTCGAATACTTAGCTAAATTTGATTTTGGTCAATTGACATTTTTGAAATCAAGCGTAATATAATAAATATTAAAAAGGGAACCAACGATTCATGATAGAAGAACAAAAGGAACACCTCGTAAGCCATCTATGCGGAATTGCTAATTTTTCAAAGGAAAAATTGGTGTGGGTGATTTTGAAAGCACTATTCATTGCTTTAATTATTTATATAACATTACAAATAGCAAATTAGTATAATGCAAATTCTAGATAATATGAATTCTCTTTGGGGAGATGATTTAAAACAGACTCTCAAATCTGGTTCAAACCTAAAAATAATAGCATCATGTTTTTCAATTTATGCATTTGAAGCACTTAAAAAGGAACTTGAACAGATTGAATCACTTGAATTTATTTTTACATCTCCGGTTTTCCTACCAAATGAAGTAACAGATAAAATTTCTAAAGAACGTCGAGAATTTCATTTGCCTAAGAATCGCGGTGAGCTTGATCTTTATGGAAGTGAATTTGAAATTCAGTTGAAAAATAAGCTCACACAAAAGGCTATTGCAAAAGAATGTGCTGATTGGATACGAAGAAAAGCAAAGTTTCGTTCAAATTCAACAAAAGCACAAATGCAAAAATTCTCTTGTATTGATAGAGAAGTAGCCTACGCACCAATTGATGGATTTACTGCCGTTGATCTGGGTTATCAACAGGGAGAGGCGGTTTCAAATTTTATAAATAAATTAGATGATGCATCAAGTGCTTCGACATATATTGATTTATTCAACCAAATTTGGGGTGACAAAGACAAATTGGCAGATGTGACTGAAGCAATATGTAACCACATTGAGTCAGTATATAAAGAAAACTCACCAGAGAAAATATATTTTCTAACTTTGTATAATATTTTTAATGAGTTTTTGGAAGACATAAATGAAGATGTACTTCCAAATGATTTAACGGGATACAAAGAAAGTGTTGTATGGCAAAAATTATTTAACTTTCAAAGCGATGCGGCAACAGGAATTATTAATAAACTGGAAACCTACAATGGTTGTATACTCGCGGATAGTGTTGGTCTAGGAAAAACATTCACGTCACTTGCCGTCATAAAATATTATGAACTTAGAAACAAATCAGTACTGGTACTTTGTCCAAAGAAACTAGCTGATAACTGGCAAACCTATCGTAGTAACTATAAAACAAATATTCTTGCAGAAGATCGTTTCAACTATGATTTATTATTTCACACAGATTTAACCCGTGAAAAAGGCGAATCAATGGGAATAGATTTATCAAAAGTAAATTGGGGCAATTTTGACCTTATAGTTATTGACGAATCACATAATTTTCGCAATGCAGGTCGCAACCTTAAAGACAAGGAAACCCGCTATGAACGTTTAATGAATGAAGTATTAAGGGCTGGAGTAAAAACAAAAGTTTTGATGTTATCCGCCACACCAGTAAACAATAAGTTTAACGATCTAAAAAATCAATTAGCCCTGGCTTATGAAGGAAAGTTTGAAACTTTAAGAGATAAGTTGAAAACTGAAAACACAATTGAGGATATATTTAAACAAGCTCAGACAGTCTTTAATAATTGGTCAAAACTACCAGCAGAAAACCGAACACCTAAGGCAATATTAGAAGCACTAGATTTTGATTTTTTCAAAATTTTAGACAGTGTCACGATAGCACGATCACGAAAACACATAACCACCTATTATGATATGTCTGAAATAGGTAATTTCCCCGAAAGAAGGAAGCCTATTTCGTTTAGAATGCCATTAACGAATCGAAATAATGTACTCAGTATAAATGAAATTTACCAACATTTAAGCGAAGTTAAACAAGTAGTCTATGCACCGATGAGTTATGTGCTCAACAGTCAGTTACAGAAATATGAAGACTTATATGGTACAGATACAAAAGGAGCCCGTCTGACTCAGGTTGATCGTGAAAAAGCACTTAAATCATTAATGACCATTAATCTTCTTAAAAGACTTGAAAGCTCCGTTGAAGCCTTCCGTATTACATTGACAAACATGGGAAATAGAATTGCATTGACACTTGATCAAATTGCCAAGTTTGAAAAAAACAACAGTCAACAACAAGCCTTAGAATTTAGTGATGAAGATAATGAAACGGTTGTTGATAATGAAGATTTCGAAAACGCAGATATTTTTACTGAAGGCAAAGTCAAAATTGATTTTGCAGATATGGATATTCCTTCTTGGAAATATGATTTAGAAACAGATCATACGCTAATAGTCATGTTGCGAGAAGAAATGGAAAAAGTATCAATAAAAGATGATGCGAAACTTCAACATCTAAAGTTACATATTACTGAAAAAATTCAAAACCAAATTAATGCAGGCAATAAAAAAATACTAATATTTACAGCTTTTGCAGATACCGCCAATTATCTCTATGAGGAATTAGCTCACTCATCACCTGAAAACAGAATTGAAGTTGCAAAAATAACAGGCAGTGGTAAATCCGAAACAACTTTAGGCAAAAGTTTTGATTATCAAAAAATCTTAACTTTCTTTTCCCCTGGCTCTAAAGAAAAAGAACTGATATATCCCGATGAACCTGGTGAAATCGATATATTAATAGGAACCGACTGTATTTCAGAGGGACAAAATCTACAAGATTGTGATTATCTAATCAATTATGACATTCATTGGAATCCAGTACGTATCATTCAAAGATATGGTCGTATTGATCGAATTGGTTCGCCGAATGACTCTATCCAATTAGTGAACTATTGGCCTGATATTTCACTAGACGAATACATCAACCTCAAAGAACGTGTCGAAAATAGAATGATAATTGCCGATGTTACCGCAACTGGAGATGACAACGTACTTTCAGCACAAGCAAATGATGTAAGTTATAGAAAAGAACAACTCAGAAGGTTACAGGATGAAGTGATAGAACTAGAAGACTTAAAATCAGGGGTCAATATAACAGATCTAGGTCTAAATGATTTTCGTATGGATTTGCTCAATTACATAAAAGACAAAGGAAATCTAAATCATCTCCCCCTTGGTCTTCATGCAGTAGTGGCCAGTAATTCAAATAAAGGATTGACACCAGGAGTTATTTTCACTCTGAGAAACAGAAATTCAGAGGTAAACATCAATCAAATCAATCGACTTCACCCATACTACTTAATTTATATAAGTGATGAGGGTCAGATTATTACTGACCATACTGAAGTTAAACACCTACTAGATATCATTAGAAACTGTTGTAAAGGTCAAACAAAGCCAAACAACATACTTTGCAAACAATTTAATAAAGAAACAAAAGATGGGCGAATGATGGAGAAGTATTCCAGTCTACTTGGTCAAGCGATTCAATCAATTATAGATATTAGATCAGATGATGATATTGATAGTTTATTTACAGGCCATAAAACCTCTGCTCTAGTTGATACCATTCAAGGATTAGATGACTTTGAGTTGGTGTCTTTTCTGGTTATAAAGGATGAAAAGGATTGAAAAAGCGCTATCAATTTCCTAAATCGGCAGCATTTGGTCGTAATCTTGCAAAATCCAAGATCTATGAATACGCAACACCTAGTACCAAAATAAAAAACCTGTTTGTAAATGAAGTGGAAAAAATCACATGGTCTTACAAGCTCTCACAGATAACAATCAACCTTCCTCCTGCTCAAGGAATTCATGAGATCCAAGTTTTTAGCATTGGCTTGAAAACAGATAAACTCTCATATGAAATCCTAAGTACCATTGACAAAGCCATTCCATCCCCTATACTTTTCGAGTTGAAATACAAGTCATCTATCCAATATATAGCCTGTTACAAGCGACCCAATAAAGTAGATAAAGAGAAATCGGTAACAAGTAACTATTTTCATTCAAATTGGATAAAGGACGATGCACCAACCAGGGAACTACCAATAGTACTGAATATAGCAGCACTTTATCAGTCTTTATTAACAAGTATAAGCCCATTACCACTTAGGAAAGGTGAGTCCTTAGAAGATTTAGTGGCTAGATTTGATCTACTACAAGCAAAAGAAAAAGAACGAATAAAATTAGAAAACCAAATAACAAAAGAAAAACAATACAATCGACGTGTTGAATTGAATCGAGTGTTAAATACAATTAAGCTAGAAATCAACAATTTAAAACTATAAGCAATAAAAAAACAAGAAGAGCCAAACTATGGAAAAACTAAAAATGCACAGCCCTAATTTTGTTGATGAAAACATCGATAAACTAGCGCAGCTATTTCCGAATTGCGTCACCGAATCGAAAAATGATGAAGGAGCATTGAAAAAGTCTATCGATTTTGATTTGCTAAAACAAGAGCTATCCAATTCAATCGTGGATGGACCACAAGAACGTTATCACCTGAATTGGCCAGGCAAACGCGAAGCCTTGCTGACAGCTAATGCCCCCATCGCCAAGACACTGCGTCCATGTCGTGAAGAAAGTGTAGATTTTGACACGACAGAAAACCTATTTATCGAAGGCGATAATCTGGATGCTTTAAAGCTTTTGCAAGAAACCTATCTTGGCAAAGTCAAGATGATCTATATTGATCCACCTTATAATACTGGCAAGGACTTTATCTATGCTGATAACTTTGCAGAACCCACTGAAGAGTACTTGCTTGATTCGGGACAGAAAGATGAAGAGGGAAATAGACTTGTTGCTAATACAGACTCTAATGGGCGCTTCCATTCTGATTGGCTGAGCATGATGTATTCACGCCTCAAATTGGCAAGAAACCTCCTTAAAGATGATGGTGTGATATTTATTAGTATAGATGACCATGAACAACCTAGTGCAAGAAAAGTGTGTGATGAAATATTTGGTGGGCAAAACTTCATTGCTAATGTTATTTGGCAAAGAGCTTTTTCCCCTAAAAATGATGCAAAGCATCTATCTGAAAATCATGATTATTTACTAATTTACGCCAAGAATTCAGAGTTGTTTGATGCTGGACGATTGCCAAGAACAAAAGAAGCGAATGCTCGATACAAAAATTTCGATAATGACCAGCGTGGGGTTTGGATATCAGATAATTTAACAGTAAAGACATATTCTGATAAATACGATTATCCAATTACAACTCCAAGTGGTCGAGAGGTTTATCCAGTTGCAGGAAGATGCTGGAGTATGCCTAAAGAAAAAATTCAACATTTAATTAAAGATAATCGTATATGGTTTGGTGCTGATGGAAGTAATGTGCCTCGATTGAAGAGGTTTTTATCTGAAGTACAAAACGGAATGGTTGCAACAACACTGTGGATGCATAAAGATGTTGGACATAATCAGGAAGGGCGACAAGAAGTAAAAGCTTTGTTTGATGGTAAAGGATATTTTGATGGTCCTAAACCAGTACGTTTATTACATAGAGTGTTACAAATAGTAAATCCAAAACCTAACGATATAATTCTTGATTTTTTTGCAGGGTCTGGAACCACTGCCCATGCCGTTATGCAACTCAACGCAGAAGACAATGGTAAACGTAAGTTCATCATGGTGCAGCTGCCTGAAACCTGTGATAAAAAGACTGAAGCATTCAAGACTGGAGGGTATGAGACAATTGCAGAAATCAGCAAAGAACGCATACGAAGAGCTGGTAATAAGATCAAAGAAGACAATGCTAATGATGTAACCGACTTAGACATCGGTTTTCGCGTTCTAAAAATAGACACAACAAATATGTCAGATGTCTATTACACTCCAGACGCCATTAATCAAGACGATCTTTTCGCATCCACTGAGAACATCAAAGAGGGTCGAAGTGCTGAAGATTTACTTTTTCAAGTCTTACTTGACTGGGGCGTAGATTTAACTCTACCAATATCCAAAGAAATAATAACCACCAAGGACTCCAATGGCTTAGACAATGAATTCGAAGTCTTTTTCGTCGATAGTAATTCGTTAGCAGCTTGTTTTGAAAAGAACGGTAAAATCACCGAAGACTTTTGTAAAGAGTTAGCAAAAAGACAACCATTACGAGTAGTGTTTAGAGATTCAGGATTTGCCAGTGACGGTGTGAAAATCAATGTCGAACAGATATTCAAACTGATTAGTCCTCACACAGATGTTAAGACGATATAAAATGTGGTCAACATGAATAATACAACATATTTAAAAAGCTTGATCGATGAATTGCGCCAACTCCCAAAAGAGTGTGAATGGGTGGAGTTTAAGTGTAATAATTACAACCATGATGATATTGGTCAATACATATCCTCACTATCAAATTCTGCATTGTTATCAGGCAAAGATAAGGCTTATATGCTGTGGGGAATTGCTGATGAAAATCATGAGATTGTGGGTACTTCCTTTAAACCATCTCAATACAAAATTGGCAATGAAGAACTTGAAAATTGGTTATTACAAAGATTGACCCCAAAAATCAATTTTCGATTTTATCAAATTGACTATAATGAGAAGTCGGTTGTTGTTCTTGAAATAAATGCAGCCAGCAAACACCCAACAACTTTTAGCAATGAAAAATTTATTCGAATTGGATCTTATCGAAAAAAACTTAAAGATTTCCAAGAAAAAGAACGTGAATTGTGGAGGCTTTTGGATAAAACTCCTTTTGAAGTGCATTTAGCTTTGCAACATATTGGTAAAGATAAGGTATTTGAACTGTTGGATTATTCTACTTATTTTGATCTTCTGCAAATTCCAATTCCTGATGGTCATACAGCTATTCTCGAAGCTCTGGCAAATGAAGAATTGATTTTAAAAAATGATGCCGGTCTCTATGATATTACTAATCTAGGAGCAATTTTATTAGCAAAAGATTTAAACAAATTTTCTGGTCTAAAACGCAAAGCCGTTCGTGTTATTCATTACAAAAGTAAAAACAAACTAGATACTATACGTGAGCAAGAAGGTAACAAAGGCTATGCTGTTGGGTTTGATGGCCTCATTAAGTTTATTATGACTTTAATGCCAGCTGAAGAGAGTCTTATTTCCCCCATTAGAAAAGAAATGACCATGCTACCAGAGCTGGCTGTTCGTGAATTGGTGGCAAATGCTCTGATACATCAGGATTTTTTTGAATCAGGTTCTGGGGTTATGATTGAACTCTTTGCAGATCGATTAGAAATTTCAAATCCAGGTTCACCGTTAGTAGATATCGACCGCTTCTTAGATGCACCTCCTAAGTCTAGAAATGAAAAATTAGCTTCATTAATGAGGCGCCTAGGGATTTGTGAAGAAAGAGGATCTGGAGTTGATAAAGTTGTTTTTTATGTGGAAATCAATCAATTACCTGCTCCCTTGTTTGAAGCTTTAACTGGATTTACTAGAGTAATATTGTTTTCTCACCGTGAGCTGAAAAATTTAACTAAGCAAGATCGAGTACGTGCCTGTTATTTTCATGCTTCTCGTAAGTACATTGAGAGAGACTATATGACCAATACAAGTTTAAGGAATAGGTTTGGAATTGAATCAAAAAATGTTGCAATGGCTTCTCGAATCATAAAAAGTGCAATTCAAAGCAAATTGATCTGCATTTATGATGAATCTGTTGGTGCTAAGGCCAGAAAATACATCCCAATGTGGGCGAGGAAATAAAATGTTTGACTGTTGTTTGACTGAGCCGGCTACTAAATCACCCGTTAAAGCAATAATTCTTTTTAATTTCAATAGGATAGAATACATAAATTTGTTTGACTGGTGTTTGACTGCGCGCCTATTAAAAAAGCATTATCCTATAATATTGATGTTTTATCATTGTATATCAGTACTACCAAGACGGTTCTTTTTATGAAAATCATATTTAAAAAACAAGATTATCAAACCCTTGCTGTAGAAGCTGTTGTGGATTGTTTTAAAGGACAGCCAAATACAAAAGGTATTAGCTATCGGGTAGATCCTGGTACGTCGACTAAAAGAGATCATCAAGGTCAATATCAAGCAGGTTCATTTGATTCTGATCCAGGATTTAAAAATGCCGAGTTGTTGCTAACACAAGAACAAATTCTTGAAAATATTCAAGCAGTACAACGCAATCAAAACTTGTCGCAAAGCCAAGCAATAAATGAATTTAAAACCCTTAAAAAAAATGAATATGTATTTGACAAATCTTATACAAAAAAAGCCTTAGATATTTCTGCTTACCATTTTGATATTGAAATGGAGACAGGTACAGGAAAAACCTATTGTTATATCAAATCCTTTTTTGAAATGAACAAACGCTATGGTTGGACCAAGTTTATCGTTGTGGTTCCTAGTATCGCTATCCGCGAAGGTGCGTGTAAATCATTAGAAATTACTGCCGGTCACTTTCAAGAAACTTATCATAAAAAAGCTAAGTACTTTATTTATAACTCCAAGCAGCTGCATAATCTTGAAAGTTTTTCATCAGATGCTGGTATCAATGTGATGGTCATCAATGTTCAAGCATTTAATGCTAGGGGCAAAGACAATAGAAGAATATATGAAGAGCTTGATGATTTCCAAAGTCGTCGCCCCATTGATGTGATCAAAGCCAATCGGCCCATTCTGGTTTTGGATGAACCACAAAAAATGGAAGGTGCAAAGACATTAGGTTCTTTTAAGGAATTCAATCCATTATTTGTCCTAAGGTATTCGGCCACACATAAAAGCTTACATAATAAAATCCACAGATTGGATGCTCTAGATGCTTATAATCAGAAACTAGTAAAGAAGATTTCTGTACGAGGCATTTCTGTGAAAGGCCTTTCAGGAACCAATGCTTATCTATATCTTGAATCAATTGAAATCTCAAAGCTGACTCCTATTGCCAGATTAGAGATTGAAATCAAACAGACCAACGGCATCAAACGGGTGATTCGTAAACTTAAAACAGGTGACAATCTTTATGATTTATCTGGAGAGTTGGATCAATACATAGGATTTGTTATTTCAGATATTAATGACAATACAAGCACTATAGAATTTATCAATGGTCATCAATTACAAACGGGAGAAGTAACAGGAAATGTCAATGAAGCAGCTCTGAGACGTATTCAGATTCGAGAAGCCATTAAAGCTCACTTTGAGAAGGAGCAAGTACTTTTTCAGCAAGGTATAAAGGTTTTAACATTGTTTTTTATCGATGAAGTTGCTAAATACCGTGTTTATACAGATGCAGAAGAAGGAGGAGAATATGCCAAGATATTTGAAGAGGAATATAATCAAGCTCTAAGTGAACTGAAACAAGATTTGTTCATGAATGAAGATTATAGAAAACACTTAGAAGGTATTGATGTTAGCCAAACTCATAAAGGTTATTTCTCAATAGATAAAAGAGGTAAGATGGTAAATGCCGTCAAAGCGACCAAAAGTGAACGAATTGAAAGCACAGATTCAAGTGCCTATGACTTGATATTGAAAGACAAAGAACGATTACTTTCATTCGAAGAACCAACACGTTTTATATTTTCTCATTCGGCTTTACGAGAAGGCTGGGACAATCCTAATGTCTTTGTTATTTGCACTCTTAAGCACAGTGATAATACCATTTCACGTAGGCAAGAAGTCGGTCGAGGTTTGCGTATCGCAGTCAATGATAAAGGCGAGCGGCAAGATAATCCAGCAACAGTTCACCAAATTAATGTATTGACAGTTGTAGCGAGTGAAAGCTATAAAGATTTTGTAACAGGTCTACAAAAAGACATCAGCGAATCACTTTCAGAACGGCCAAGAGTTGCAGATGAAGCCTATTTTAAAGGCAAAGTAATAAATGTTGATGGTACTCATGTTGAAGTAACTCAACAGATGGCTAGACAGATATACAAGTATCTTCTTAAGAATGATTATACTGATGATAATGACAAAATCGCACAGGAATATCATGACGCAGTTAAGAATGAAGAACTAGCACCTCTACCAGTAGAGCTTCAACCTTATACTGACCAGGTATTTCAATTAATTGAAAGCGTTTATAGTGATGCTAAGTTACCACAAATAGAAGATGACCGTGGCGCTAAAACAAACCCATTGAACACTAACTTTGAGAGGAAGGAATTTAAAGAACTGTGGAATAGAATTAACCGAAAAGCAGCTTATAGCGTACACTTTGATTCTATTGAATTGATTAGCAAATGCATTCAGACACTCAATAAGGAGTTGAGAGTCACACCTCTTCAATATACTATTCAACGAGGAGAACAATTTGATAAAGTCAGTTTTGATCAAATGAAGACAGGAGATGGATTCAAAATAAAAGAAACTTCTACAGAATATAATACTAAGTCAATTCACTCCGCTGTGAAATACGACTTAATTGGAAAAGTAGCGAATAATGTTAAATTGACTCGCAAGACAGTGGCTAAAATTCTATCAGGAATTAATAAACCAATATTTTCTCAATTTAAAACCAATCCAGAAAATTTTATATCCGAAACAACACGATTGATTCATGAACAGAAAGCGACAGTTATTATCGAACACCTGAGTTACGATGCCGTGACTGACAAACATGATATTGATATCTTCACCAATGCACAAAGTAAACAGAATTTCAAAAATGCTGGTGAACCACTCAAACGCCACATATACGATTATGTCATAACAGACTCCAAGATAGAGAGAAAATTTGTTCAAGAGCTTGATACTTCTTCTGAAGTTGCTGTTTATGCAAAATTACCAAATGGTTTTTCCATACCTACACCAGTTGGTAACTACAACCCAGATTGGGCAATCACCTTTAAAGAAGGCACGGTTAAACATGTATACTTTGTCGCAGAAACTAAAGGCTCTATGTCAAGCATGGATTTACGTAAAATTGAAGAGACTAAAATAGAGTGTGCTCGAAAGTTTTTTGATGAAATTAACCGCAAAATAACCCCAAAGAATGTGAAATATGATGTGATCAACAGCTTTGGTAAGTTGATGGATATAGTTGGAAAGGGGATTTAATAAATTTAGTTTCGAAATTAAAACTCCCTTTAGTTGTAAGGAAATACAGGGGCACCCATCTTAAATTCTACAACCACAAGACCACTGGCTATAAAAATGCCATTGAAATCAGCCGATTGTTGTTATTGAAGTATCACCCTGATGTCAGTGCTGGCAATAACAATGTCTTGGCTATTATGTTTGATATGAATACACTTTGTGAGATGTTTGTTAAACATCATTCAATCAACAAGGTACAGGTTCTTTGTGTTGATTGAATCATAGTTGTTGTAAATAGCATGGATGCCGTGCTACCATGTCACAATGATTGTATCCTTTAAAAATATGGCAACTGAAGATATATTTAATGGTATTAGTTCAAAGAAAACCAGAAAAGTATGTCCTGACTCGATATTAAGGATAGTGGTTAGAAAATTTGATCAGCTTGATTCTGTTATCAGTATAGTTGAATTAAAAGTTCCTCCTGGTAATCGCCTTGAAAGTTTATCTGGAAATAGAAAAGAAGAGTTCAGTATAAGAATTAACAATCAATTTAGAATAGGCTTTAAATGGAGCGAACCAGGTCCATTTGATGCGGAAATTACTGATTATCATTGAGTAAAAATTATGAGAATACCAACCCATAGAGAACCAACACATGCAGGAGAAATGTTGAAAGAAGAGTTTCTTGTACCGATGCAGATTAGTCAAAGAGATTTGGCAGATGCAATTCATGTTTCTTATCAAAGAGTCAATGAGCTTATCAATAAAAAAAGAGGTATTACACCAAGCACTGCTCTTCGTTTGGCTAAATATTTTGGTACTTCGGCAGATTTTTGGCTTAATTTGCAAATTCGCCACGATATATTTAAAGCACAACAAACCGAAAAAAACGACATTGAGTCCATTCAAGCATATATAAAAACGGCTTGAAAGTTATTAAGGAAAATACTGTGAGAATAAATACAAATAAACGGGCAAATAAACGGGGACACCCATCTTAGATTTCATGATTAACGATTAAGTATAGATGTGGCAATATATGTATTTCATAGTGTGGATTAAGCACAGGTGACAAAACCATTTGTCAAAGGCAATAAAAATGACACGTTCAATAGACAGCCGTGTTTTTGATATTCATTGTTTTTAATCTTTTTGCCTTTTTGAGATTGTCGTGTCACTTATGCACCTCGCAATGACGGCTTTCTTTTTTAAAACATGTTGACTAAAGTCAACTTCCCAAATCTGTTTTTCCTATTTATTGAGCTATTCAACCATATTCTGTAGTGTAGGGGCGGAGATTTATCGCGTCAACATAAACATGATTCTGCCAAATCTCTTTGATTAATATGCAGATTTATTAATTTTACTTTGTTAATTTCGCTAGGGATTTAATAAGAGAATACTTTATAATCAAACAAAAGCAGGTTTATAAATTTGGATACTAAAGGGTTTGGATTGACTGGATTTATTGAGGAGCGCTTGAGCACTTGACACACAGGTCCCACAATTTGAACCAACTTTAAGTTGTTGATTTAAATCTTTAAGAGATTGAGCGCCATTTTTAATGGCAAGCTTAATATCTTTATCGGTGACTGCGTTACAAATACAAATATACATTTAAACTTAATGCTAATGAGAATGATTATCATTATATAACAATAATTTAATCTGTCAATATACAATGAGATAATTATGAAAATAGATAACAATATAAACCAGTCCTTAAATGAAGTACTGAAATCTTCTTTAACGATGATAAACCAATACTTTTTACATGCCAGAATGCTAAATGATTGGGGGTTTGATGAATTGGGTGGAAAAAACTACAATTTTTCAATAAAAGCCATGAAAGAATCCGATCAGATTATCAAAAGAATTCTATTTTTAGAAGGCCTGCCTAACTTACAGGCATTAGGAAAGTTAAATATTGGTGAAGATGTGGCGGAAATTTTAACCAGTAATTTAGTCATGGAAAACCAATTTCGTTCAGTTCTTCAGGCTTCAATATCAGCCGCGGAAATTGAAAAAGATTATGTTAGCAGAGACCACTTACAAGAGTGTCTAGAAGAATGTGAAGAGAGGTTAGATTTCTTTGAAACACAAATCCACATATCAAACCAGGTTGGATCAGAAAACTACCACCAATCTATTATTTAGGAGTGTTAATATGCAAGGTAAAACAAAAGTAATCGAACAACTGCAATTTTTATTAAAAGGTGAATTGGCAGCCAGAGATCAATATTTTATCCATTCACGCATGTATGAAGATTGGGGATTAAGCAAACTTTACGAGCGTCTAAACCACGAAATGGAAGAAGAAACAGGCCATGCAGATCAAATCATAAAACGATTATTGTTTTTAGAAGTAACGCCTGACCTGTCCATACAAGATGGACTAGAAATCGGTAATGATGTGAAAACGTGCTTACAAAATGACTTAAATTTAGAGTACAAAGTCAGCAAGGATTTAAAAATAGCCATTAGCATCTGTGAGCAGGAAAATGATTATGTAACCCGAAAAATGTTGATAATACAGCTAGAAGACACTGAAGAAGATCACATGTATTGGCTAGAAAAGCAATTGGCATTGATTGAAAAGATAGGTCAACAAAATTATATTCAATCACAGATTTAATTAAAAATCGGGTTCTTAATTAAAAATGATTGAAAAACTATATCCATGTGAGCCAAGCACGGCACCAAAAACAGCAATCAAACTTAATGTTAATAATGTTTTATGCATCGTATGTAACAACTTAAATGCCCGATCACTATTTTTGGTTGCTTGATCCCTAAACCAACGGTGCAATACCAGAGGCTCCAATACAAATAAAACCAAACTAAACACAAACCAGATAAATGTCATCAAATGCATCCACCAAAACTGTAGTTGTTGATATCGATTCCATGCATCCAGAAAATCAAGCATATACCAACCAGATACACCAGTTACCACGGTTACTAAACGCGCTTGAAATGCAAATTTTCCTTCCAACTGTTCAAACAAATCTAGCCTGTTTTGCGTGTCAGAAATTTTCTTTAATGCTGGAATTAAAATAGTGGTAACAAAAGCCACGCCCCCAATCCAAAGTACAACGCATACTACATGTATAGCCCGTGCAAAAACAAACAAATCAGGACTTTTCATTTCGCAGCTCTTTTACGTCTAAATCGCATGCCAAAAACAATGTGTGTTATGAGCAAAAGAGGAAAAACAAAGCCATTAAATGCATGGATATTTGCAATAATAATACGCCATTGTTCATCTCCCATATAATAAAGCAGATAAGCAGTAATGACTTGAACACTCAAAGCGATTAACATGGATATACCAAGTTTCTTTAATCGGCGGCTCTTCCAGCCTGAAGGTATGTGGCTGGTCAATAATGACCCATAAAAAATCATCATCCCAAATGCGGCAGCACCATGGGTCATAAGGACATTGTATTGCCATGGGTGTTTTTCAGGTCCAAAATCTCCTTCGACTATGACATAGTTGTTAAGAAGGTAAAAAGTAACACCACTAACCCAGCTAACTAGAAGAATGATGAATAGTAATATCCTGAAATTTAAAGGTATTTTTATACTAATAAACGCCA
>Ga0256845_1002172_pt1 | contig 14511 bp, 8 predicted proteins | sample RiftiametaG_FD_189101 | JGI IMG/M metagenome (GOLD analysis project Ga0256845, IMG submission 189101) | Tube worm associated microbial communities from hydrothermal vent at the East Pacific Rise, Pacific Ocean - Riftia | ecosystem: Host-associated > Annelida > Integument > Unclassified ...
CGAATTGTCCGTCTATCTTTAAATAGTCAACGGGCAATGTTTTCAGATAGGAAAAAGAAGACATGCCGGTACCAAAATCGTCCAAAGCAAAGCGCACGCCTAACGCCTTTAAATTTTTCATTAAAGGGAGAACGGAATGCACATTACCAATTGCTGCAGTTTCTGTAATTTCAATACAGATCTTTCGAGCAATCTCTTTATTATCACAAAATTGTTGATTGAGAAAGGGCAAAAAATCGTGGCGTCCAATTGTTAGTCCTGACAGATTAAGACTAAAAAAACCGCAGTTTTCGTATAGGCGGGGGTGGTTTTGTAAAGTAGCCAACAGGTTTTCTACCACCCAGCGGTCAATCTGCTCAATGAGCCCATATCGCTCGGCACCAGGTAGAAAAGCACCGGGAGAGAGCAGAGTTCCGTCTCGGTTTTGCATACGAATAAGCACCTCATAATGTTTATGACCACTATTTTTGCCTAAACCACGGATTGGCTGGGCATAGAGAACCAGGCGATTCTCATCAATTGCTCTACTGATAACGGCAATTTGGCCCATCTCTATTTTTTGACGATTAAGGTGTTCATCTTCCTTATTAAAAATATAGTACTGATTTCGTCCGCCTTCTTTGGCAGCATAACACGCGGTGTCTGCATGACTGAAAAGGGAAATGATGTCATTTACACCGGCATCAATTGCAACCATTCCGATTGAAATGCCTATTTTGAAAATTTGATCGTCCCAGGTAAAGCGGAATTGAGAGAAGCTGGAAAGAAGACTTTCGGCAATTATGCATGCCTGTTCCATGGGGCAGTGGTCAAGAAGAATACCGAATTCATCACCTCCAAGCCGGGCAAGATAATCGCCTGAACGAACTTTGGATGCGAGTAATTGACTTAATTGTCTTAAAAGGGCGTCACCAGCGAGATGACCACAGGTATCATTGACAACTTTAAACTGATCAAGATCCATATAGACAAAAACAGAATCGATATCATCTTCGCGGCAATGGTTAACCAGCTCTTTTAGCCGCTGTTCAAAGGCAAAACGATTTTTCAGACCGGTCAGACTGTCGTGGGAGGCGCGGTAACTCAATTTCGTGTTTGCAGCGCTGATAGCCTTCATCAACTGATTAAAGCCTCTATTTAATATGCCAAATTCACTCCGATCATTTTCATCGAGACGCAGAGAGAAATCCTGAGTTTCTGTTACTTCAGAAACAGCCCAGGTCAGGTGCAATAAAGGTCTGGTAAAAAAGCGCTGTAGATACATGGCGGCCAAAATAACAAAGACAAGTGCGCAAGGGATGTATATCGCCAGCAAGATATACATCTGTTTGATCATATATTGCAGCTTTTCAGTGGAGATGGCAAACCGAACATTGCCAAGTTGTGTGCCTTGAATAATTACAGGGTAATGGATGTACATACGGGTTCCATCAAATAGAGTCTGCGGATTATTCGGGAGTATTTTATTGTCATCTTTTTTTCTTGCATAACGGAGGCGGAGGTTACCGGTTGTGTCATAAAGGTCAGCCCTGAGAACCATGGGGAACTCGGACAATTTAAAAATGACATCCGAGGCAATATCCTGGCGATCAAAAAGCAGTACTTTAGCGAAATCCTGAGCCATTACCCTGGTGGCGACATTGGTTTCCTGTGCCAGTTGCTCGCGAATGCGGCCATAGTCATAATCAATAAGAAGAACTGCACCAATAAATACCACACAGAGTGCAGTACTTACCATTATCAGAGTGAGCCGTTTCTGGATGGAAAGATTGAGGAGAAATTTTCGCATGGGTAAAGAATTGACTCGGAAGTTAGCAACCCATCGTTTTATGGAGAGATAAAAATTATTCGATGGGGAGGGTGGGATCATTTCCCCATTCAAACCAGGAACCATCATATGCGGCAACATTATATCCCAGGGTTCGGAGGACAAAATAAACCAGATCAGATTCTTTCCCTTTATTACAGTATGTTATTATTTTTTTGTTTTTGTCCAGTGTGTTGTATAGTATGGACAGATCGACGAGTGGTTTCAGGCGGCCACTTTTTGGGTTCGATTGCAAATTATTGTACCAGGGCCAGCTGAGTGCAGTTGGGATATGGCCGTAACGTTTTGCAATTGAAACCTTTCCTTCATATTGTTCCTTCGCCCGGGCATCCAGAATGGTTGTACTCTTATCTTTGATGGCAAGCAGGGTGCTAAAAGAGGTGGCAGCCCGCGTTGCCTGTATGGAAGGCGTAAACACACTTTTGGGTAAAATTACAGGTTCTGAGCTTGTTGGTCGTTTCTCATTTTTCCACATCTGGTAGGAGATATTCAGAATTGAAACATTAGTGTGACCGAAAACTTCGAGTATCCAGAACATGCGGGCAGGGTTAAGGAAATCATCAGCACCGTATAAAACCACATGGGAGTCCTGACGAATTCCGGTTGTGCTGAAGAGTTTTGTAATGACGCTTATTGGAGCCAGAAGATCGTTTCTTGGGCCTGGATCAAACGTCAGGTTTACGGATAAATTAACGGCGTCAGGAATATGTCCCTGTGCATATTCTTCGGGAGAACGAACATCAATCACCGTGATAGATGGTGCGTGCAGGTGGGAATTGAGCCAATCAGCTGAAAGGATAAAGTTGTGATTTGTGGCACTGTAGCAGGTGATTACGTTTATTAATGTTTCTGCAATCAAGATAAAAAATAGTAACTCTGCTTGTCGCTTGTGCACCACGTTTACCCTCCATTACAGTAGGATAGAATTCCTGGGGAATAATGACTCTCCCTCCACGGTATCATACTTTAAACTGACTTACCATAGCGGTGAGTTTTTCGGCAAGTGTATTCAGATTCGCAGCGCTTTTGGTCACCTGTACACTGCTTTCGTTGATATCATTTGATGCTTGGCCCACCTGGGTTATTTCGGCTGCGACTTCTCCGGTTACGGAAGATGCCTGGGCTACATTTTCATTTACTTCCTGAATCCCCTGGGAGGCCTGGGACACACTATTTGAGATCTCCTGTGTTGCATTGGACTGTTCTTTTACTGTGGAAGAAATTTCTGACACCATAGTGTTAACTTCACTGATAATTCCTGTAATCTGAGTTATTTCTGTCACTGAATTTTGGGTTGCATTTTGAATTTTTGATATCTTGTCTTTAATTTCTCCAGTGGCCGCAGAAGTTTGTTTGGCAAGATCTTTTATCTCATTTGCAACAACGGCAAATCCTTTGCCGGCCTCTCCGGCCCTTGCCGCTTCAATAGTTGCATTGAGTGCCAAAAGATTTGTCTGTTCGGAAATCTCGGTGATTGTTTCTGTGACCTTGCCAATTTCCTGGGCGGCCATACCAAGTTCGTTGATTTGCTGGGATGCATTTTGGGATTGTGTAACTGCCGTTGTTGTTATGGTTTGGGTCTTATCCGTATTGAGGGCAATTTCTTTGATAGTGGCAGACATTTCTTCAGCTGCTGAGGCAACCATATTGACATTGACGGACGTTTCCTCGGAAGCGGCCGCAACGGAATCCATATTGGCAGACATTTCTTCAGCTGCGGTTGCAACTGTATTTGCTTTGCCAGTTGTCTGTTCGGCATTTGCGGTCATCTGGTTGGAGATTGCAGACAGTTCACCTGATGCGGACGATAGTGTTTTTACACCCTCACTAATATCCTGGAACATTTTTCGTAAATTGCTGCCCATTTCGTTAAGGGCGATAGCCAGTGCCCCTATTTCATCTTTTTGTTGGATATCAATCTGCTGGGTTAAGTCACCATCTGAAATGGTCTGGGCAAAAGCCACGGACTGGGTGAGAGGTTTAGCTATTTTGGAGGCCATCAGAAGGGCAAACAGGGCGATAAGCAAAATAGCAACGATGGCTATAGTGATAACACTCCAGATGAGGCTCTGTATTGGTCGTCTGACTTCGGTTCTGTTAATTTTAACTATGAGTGCCCAGGTGGTGTCGCCAACGTGCAGAGGGGTATAGGCGGAAAGAACTGGATTGCCATTATAGTCAGTAATTATATCAGCACCACTCTTTCCGGCCAGACCATTGTTGCTGGCTTGAGTGTCAACACCGTTTTTGGCGACGGTGCCTGCAAAAGATGCTTGTACCGAATGTCTCTGTGGATCAAAAAACGAATCGGATCGCATCCGCTTGTCCGGGCCGACGAGGTATGTTTCTCCAGTTTCGCCAAGGCCATCCCGCTCCTGCATGATTTGATTAAAAGCATTTAATGAAAGCTGCAAAACAACTACACTGAGGAGCTGGTTGCTGTTATCAAAAACAGGGTAGCCAATAAATGCAGCCGGTTCGTTGTTGCTGGGTGCATAGGGCTCAAAGTCCTGAAACGCTGCACTTTTTGTCTCAACAACTGTTCGCCATAGTTTCGCGAGATTGCTATCTTTGTAGGAACCATGACTGAGGTTTGTGCCCAGGTCAGATTCTTTTGCGGCGGTGTACATAACATGACCATGTTTTGCGCAGATGATAAAGATGTCATAATAGCCGTAGTTGGTCATATATCCGGCCAGATCGCCACTCTCTTCTTGCCAGATTTTTTTATATTCCGCTGTAGATACATCAAAGGGAGCATCTGCCTGAATATTATGTTCATGGTGGTATTGTAAAAATCTATCAATTATTATATGAGTGTCTGCACTTTTTGATAATATCTCAATGTCCTGCATGCGTTCTTTTAAAAAGGCCTCAATCGCATTTTTTTTTGCATTTCGTATCGCTTTGAGTTCGTTAAATGAAGCGTGCATAAGTGCATCTGTGGCATTCCGGCTTGACCACCAACCAACTATAGCCAATGGAATAATTCCAGTTAAAATGAAAACAGTTATGAGCTTTGGTTTCATTTTAATATCGTTTAGGCGTACCATCGCTTCTCCCTGATTTCTTATGGTATTTTTACTGTTGTTTAAAAAGCATTCTCTTAGGTGCTATCACAGCAATTGTGTAAATGTAAAGGAAATAAAGTATTTTATTTAACCTGATTTTTTTGGTTCCCCTGGGACAGGGGAAGAGGTGTAGGTGCAATGATATCTGTATGTTGTCGATTGACGTTGCGGTGAGGAGAATCTGAGTTTAACAGGTTTTTTCAGGAACAAAAGAAGACTAAAACGAAGAACAATACGACACGCTATTACGTTGTCGTATTCGTTTTTCGGCGACGGAGCTGGATCGGTTTTTGTTCCCGTTTTCGTTCGAGCCAGTTTTGGTATAAATCCACAGTAAACATAAGCAGCAGTATGAATATAACGATCCATTGGGGTATGTACGGGAATGAATTGCCATTTATGGTGAGATGGGCCACATGTCCACCTTCGAGAATAAGGACAAAGCCGATAAGCAGCAGGACAAAGAGGCCCAGAATCTCAAAATCGGGATTTTCGTTCATGTAATCTGAGATGGTGCCTGCAAAAAAGAGCATAATGGCAACAGAAATAACCACTGATCCGGCCATGACCAGAAAAATATCCGTCATTCCCACCACTGTCAGGATTGAGTCGACCGAAAACAACAGGTTCATACCGACTATTACGAAGAGAACGCGATAGAAGCTGTCAGCGGATTTCACTTCCTGTTCCACGCCTTTTGACTTGTGTCTCAGTTCTTTTACACCTTTCCATATCAGGAAGAGCCCGCCAACAAGTAAAATAATTGCCTTGCCGCTCAGTTCTCCCTGAGCGGTGAATGCCGAGGTAAAAGTGAAATCCAGATGATGGAAGACATCGGTCGCATATTTCAGAATATAACTGACCATGGAGAGCAGGATGATACGGAATATCATGGCCAGAAACAGTCCCAGGTGTATCGCTTTTTTACGCTGGGAGGCCGGAAGTTTGTTGGCAAGTATAGTGATGATGATCAGATTATCCGCTCCGAGAGCGATCTGAATCAATGTAACTGAAAAGAGATTGAGCCAAAAGGTGCTGCTAAAGACAACGTCGAACATGTTACGCTCCGCATAGTTATGGTGAATCAATTTTTTCTGTAACTGATAACCATCAGCATTCTAGCATATCATATTGTCGGGACTCAAACAATGAATTCGAAAAGGTAACTATTCAGCACCACACTGGGAATTACGTATAACTGAACAGTTATTCGAAAAGTGGATAAATGTTTTTATTGGGGCAGGTAACGTTGTGTTTGTACATCATATTGTATGTCGTTAAGTACTAAAAAAAATGACATATGTATTGCCCGTCTGTTTTTTGTGTGATTAGATAAATAATAGCCAGTGTTGGTAAACGGGAAGGGGCACAGAATATGAGGAAATTACGCATCAAAATTGTGAACGAATTTATTTGACCACAGACACTGGTGGGACTTCGAAGACATATTTTTCTAATATTCTGATACAGGATTTAGGTAACATATGATTTTGACACGACGAAATATTATAAAACGGTTTGCGGCACAGAGCCTTGCCTGGGCTTTTTTGCCCGCCCTGTTGTCTGTGGGTAGTGAAAAGAAACCACCCCCTTTTATGCGGGGAATCAACACATATTATCTTCTGGTTGAGGCGTATCGCTACGTGGAGGCTAAAGGTGGAACTAACATTTCTGCACTTGTCTATGAATACCTGGTTGATAAACTCAAGTTACCAACTGTTCAGGAACGGTGTAGTATTAATGCTATCCGTTATTGGGCGTTTAATGATTACCCTGATCCGGGTGATGGGATTCGTCTTCACACCACAGATGGACGACTCTGGAAAAACAGTCAACATCTTGACCAACAAGCCTTTGCAGTACTGGCTTCTATAACTGAAGTGCTTGGCGACTTAGGTTTTTCTCTTATTCCTGTGCTTTCTAATTACTGGCCTTCCTTTGGAGGTATCTTGCAATATTTGGTGTGGACTGGAGAGGTAAGCAGGCAGGAATATATTGAGGTGCTCTGTCGCGGCAGGGAGGCAGAACTCTATCTCGATTATACACTTCGGTTTTTTTTATCGCCACAGGTGGAAAGTTTATACAGAGAACATATTAATCAAATACTTCCGTTGTTTAGCAATAACAGATCTGTTCGTATCATTGAACTTATGAATGAACCCCGAGGGAAGAATCCCTACAGTCTTGCAAACAAACCGTTGCCAAACGGTCGTATGAGCTCAGATATTGTTGCTACCTGGCTTAACCGGCAGGCGATATGGCTACAAAAAAACCCGAATCTAAAAAATAGATGCCCTCTTATTTCCAGTGGAGAAGAAGGCTGGCTCGAAAAGCCTTTGCAGGGGATTTCTCTGAAATCCCTTGCCCGGGGGGGACAGTATTACGAAGGTATTGACCTTGCAAAAAATATTTCCAGACAGACCGGTGGTATTAACATCGCTTCGATTCACATGTATACCCATATGGCTACGAAACTGAAGGCAATAAACAGTTGTGGCGATCAATTCATCGATCAGCGAGGGTGGGCACATCTCTCAAATAATGCCGAAAAAACTGGTAGTTTTAATGATGTTGATCTTGCGGATGACTGGATTCTCAGCAGAGCACATGTTCTGCAAAATGAGCCATGGTATATCGGAGAAATGGCGTGGCCATGGCGGGAGGCCAAACAGTTTTCTGATGATTTTAAAAATTGTTCATCCTTAAAAACATATCATGCGCTTTATCAGCACTGGGAACGGCTTGCCAGGGAAAATGGTGCTCAGGGGATCTTTTTGTGGATGCTTGACGGCTTGCAACATAAAGATCGTTTTTACGGTATGGATCATGTTGAGCTCGCGCAAATGATGACAGGCAAATCTGTTTGAGAGAAATTGAGTAAAGAATCATAAAAATTATGTGGGAGTGTGACTATGAGGGTGGTAACATCAATCGCATTAAGCGTTGTTCTTTTGTTCCTGCTGGCCAATCAGGCATTGGCTAATAATTTGTTTACTGTGCGCGTGGGTCAATCGGTTTCTCGACCGAATATCCTGATTGATAACCTGCAAAACCAAAAGATTAACAATCTTTGGCTTAGTAAAAAAAACAACGCCTATGTGTTGAATGCAGGGATTTTCCCCGACCGAAAATATGCGAAACTGCTCTTGGATCAGCTACGTATTTTTGCCCCTCTGGCAGAAATTGTTTCGGCAGAGTTGCCCGCATCGGAACAATGGGTCTCTCAGCAAAAGACTATTTCGCTCCGGGAGATCGGCTATGAGCAGCCAGTGCTTCTTCAAGGGGTTCAACCCTATTATGCTGTCCATTTCCCATGGAATAACAGTATGGATATTAAGAGCAGCTCTCTTAATATTGGCCTTCGTATATCCCCTTCTTTAAAAACAAATTCTACCGTTACTATTTTAGCAGAAGGTGTTCCGTTAATGACCTTTTTAAAGCGGGAGATAATTAATAGAGAATTTGTTTCAATACGTCTTGATGCTTTGGAGAATCTCAATATTGGTTCGACGCTGGATATAGAAATTTCCGGTTCTTTTCGTGCAACGGAAGATTATTGTGTTGATATGAGAAGTAAGAACCTCTGGTTAAGTCTTGATAGTGCGACGTATCTCAGGTTTACACAATTGACACCATCTTTATCAGTAAAGTCATTTTTTTTAGATGCAGCCGCCATGTTTCATTTTGTCTCTTTTGCACAGGATAGGAACTCGATTGAAGCAGTAACGAGAATTGCGGGTCTCATTGGCAGTCTTAGCTTTTCTAAATACTCCCGCATCCAGTTTGGCTCTTACTCGCTGGCCGGGAAGAATATTTTCGTTGGTTCTTTCGCTAAAGATATGACGGTTTTGGGGAATAATATTTTTATTACTCCTGACGGGAGCAAGCTCCTCAAAGACACCATTTTCCCAGCGTTAATATTTACCAAACTCAGTGGAAAATCGATGGATTCGTCTCCTGTAACAGTTTTAAATGACAGTAGTTTTGAAATGCTTGGATACCGTAATCGAACAGCCCAGGGGATTGGTGATCTCCTGTTTTCAACACAGTTTTCTGCCTTGCAGCTTGGTGGCTGGCCAAAAAAAATTCTTGCAACGATTTTTTATACTCATAGCCCTGTTTTAGCAAATGATCGTTCTTCTCTGCGTATTCGTCTTAATGGCGTTCTCGTAGAGTCACGAAATATCTCTGGTGATGGAGGGGGGCATTCTTTAACATTTACTCTGCCTTCACGTGCTATTCAGGTAAAAAATAACCTGGAAATTGTTTTTTCTTACTATTTGAATACCGGGGAATGTATTGGCAGTTATCCTGAGTTTGAAGTTGCCCTCATGAAAGAGTCTTTTCTCTCTGTTGAAAGTTACAACCCGAAGCCACATCTTACTTTATCTAACTATCCTGCTGTGTTTAAAGGCAGGGGGGCATTACTTCTTAGTAGGTTCAACAGTGAGTATTACGAGCCGTTGGCTCGTCTCATGGAGATTCAAGGCCATCTGCAACAGGCAATTCCTGATATTGCAATAACTGAACTCACCCATTTGGATACGACGGAATTTGATTATGCTGTCATGGCTCTGGACCCGGAAGAAACGACAGTGTTTATGCCACCGGTAGATCTTGCTCAACGGCTTAAAATCATCAACCCGTTGAGCAATAAAGTTCTTGTGGATCTTGAGACGAAAGAGTCCATCACAGCTCTGCAGACTTTTTACTTCGACAAAAAGTTGCCAGCCCTTTTGTATCAACAACGGAACATTGTCCGGTCACCACTGGACTTTGTAACGGAAGTTCTCTCAAGCCATTCACAGGCAAATATTGGGATTATCAGCGATACAGAGTGGTATGCAATGGAAGTTGGTAAAAAAATACATGTTGTGTACCCCGACAAAAAAAATATCGCCTACTATTGGCAAAAATATCGCTTCATCTTTTTTCTGTTAATCGGTGCTATTCTGCTGTTGTTTCTTTTCTATGTATACCACCGCCTTGCTAAGGAAAAATAGATGATAATAAATATTCGTATGTTACTTATTATGGCCACTGCAGCAGCGATTTTTTATTATCCTTCATTGCTGTTTGCAGGTGCGCAGGGACAGGAAAAAGGAGCTCTTTTCCTGTCATTGCAGCCCTATTATTATAGTACAGATCAATATTTTGACGAACACGGGAGGTTGCATGACCGGGGAGGAACTTTCACAAAGTTCGAGGTAAACCCATACCTGGAATATGGTTTAACAGATAATGAAACGTTAACTATTAATATTTTTTATAATTGGCTGACTGATGATGTTTCCGGCAGAGAGAGACAGACTCAAGGTTTGACAGATCAGGAAATTGGATTGCAACACAGAATTGCTACAGGTGTCAATGGAACAATAGCTATCCATGGATTGATGATTATTCCAACGGGATATGTGTTGGAGGATGACCCGAGACTTGGTTACGATTGTCTGGGTGCAGAAATGAGTCTTCTCTACGGTCAAAGTTTTCAAATGTTCCACAAATATGGTTTTGTTGATCTGCGGCTGGGCTATCGTGATTATTTTGGCTACCCTTCAAGTCAGCTTCGGATAAACACCGTGCTCGGATATGATATTTCCCCCGGATGGCAAATATTTGCTTTGGGTGAATTGCAGTATGGATTAAAAAATGGTCACGAAAAACAGTTATCACTCGGCTCATCTGTACAACCTGATTACCGCCTTCTGAAAGTTACGATTGCTGCTCGCGTGCATATCAGTAAACACTATTCTTTGGTTGCAGGCGGATATAAACATGTTTGGGGGGAAGAAACAGGTGGGGGGGGAGGTGGCTATGTCAGCCTATGGTATTCCAACTAACCCCCGCCAACCACAGCAGCTTGGCTCTATTTTGGTTGAACAGGGAGTTATTACCGATACACAACTTAATGAAGTTCTTGCTTTTCAAAAAGAAAAAGGTGGTCGTCTGGGCTGGCTCCTTCTAACCCTGGGAATGATTACACGATTGGAGCTTTTTGGTGCTCTTGGCAGACATTTTTCCCTCACATTTCGTAAATATTCTCCTGAATTATTAGTAGAAATTGACAAAACAGTTCTTGCCAGGATCGACTATAAGGAAGTAATTGAACAGCATGTTATTCCTTATTCAATTGCCAATGGAACGTTAACAGTTCTGACAGATTTTCCAGATCATCAACAACTTATTAATTTCTGCACGAAACGGTTTGGAGTAAAGCGTATACGGCGCATTGTTATTACGGATCTTGATTTTATGCAAATTATACAAAAACTGTATGATAAAGATCTAATAGACCAGTCGATTAATGGTCTGTTTTATAGAAACTCAAGTGAATCTGCATACAGTGTCTTTACCCAAAAGCAGGTGCTGTTTATGGGTGTGTTTGGTTTCAGTGGACTCACCTGGCTCTATTTTGATGCGTCCTCATTTCTTATTGCTGCATTCTCACTATGTCAGCTCACCTTTTTGGTGGGTGTTCTCTATAAGGTGATTTTGAGTCTCGCCGGTTCCAGATTTGAGCAGACAGAGTTCATCAGTGAGGCTGAAGTTAATAAACTTAAAGATGATGAGCTCCCCGTTTATACCGTTCTTGTTCCAGTATATAAAGAACCTGAGGTCGTTCATATTCTGATTAATTCCCTGAAAAATCTGAATTATCCTCAGGCGAAATTGGATATTTTGTTACTTCTTGAAGAAGAGGATCTGCTCACGTTTGAGGCAGCCAAAAAAGCTCATCCTCCTGGAAATTGGCGTTTTATACGCATCCCTGATGCACTTCCAAAAACGAAACCTAAAGCTTGTAATTATGGTGTCTTTTTTTGCCGGGGTCGCTTTTTAACTATTTATGATGCTGAAGATATCCCGGATCCGGATCAACTGAAGAAAGCTATTGTCGGATTTCAAAAATATGGCGAATCTTATGCCTGTCTCCAGGCAGCGTTAAACTATTTCAATGCGGATGAAAATATAATCACCAAGCTTTTTACTCTGGAATATTCGTATTGGTTTGATTATCTGCTGCCTGGCCTCGATCATCTCAATCTTCCAATTCCTCTGGGTGGAACCAGCAACCATTTTCGTGTCGATGTTTTAAAAGAATTGGGTTCATGGGATCCCTACAATGTGACAGAAGATGCTGACCTTGGCATTCGTGCCAGTGCCAACGGTTATAAGGTCGGCATTATTAACTCAACGACTTATGAAGAGGCAAATACCAGGTATGGAAATTGGCTACGCCAGCGATCCAGATGGATTAAAGGGTATATGCAAACATTTCTTGTACACAATCGTAATCCAATTAAAACATTGCGCACTATTGGTCTGGTGAACTGGCTGTCATTCCAACTTTTTATTGGTGGAACGCCACTATTATTTCTTATGACACCTGTTGTCTGGTGCATATTTCTCTTCTGGTTGATTACTCAGTCCGTTGCTCTCGATCCGTATATTCCACCAATTATACTTTACGTTGGCATATTTAATCTCCTCGTAGGAAACTTTATGGGCATTTATCTTAACATGATGGCTGTCTATAGGAGAGGTCTGTTTTCCCTTCTTCCTTATGCTATGCTCAATCCATTGTATTGGCTCTTTGGGCACTCAATATCTGCCTATAAAGCTCTATGGCAGCTTTTCAGTAAACCATTTTATTGGGAAAAGACGCAGCATGGAATCAGTAAAATTACAAAATAACAGACGGACAGCATATCTGTCTGTGCGCAACGTTTTCCCTGTATTGATCTGTCTCTTGTTGTCAGGTCTTTTCGTCCTGTTGAACAACTACCTCTATCAGCATGGTTTTGCGTCAAAAATACTATTGTATCTGGGTGAGAAAACACTTTTGACATACTCTGGTAATCCGCCGCGTATCGAAAATATGGGTTTTGCAAACCCGCCCTTTCCTTACTTTTTCGCCTTGCTTTTTAGAAATCCTTTTATAGCCACAGCCGCTGTCGGTGGTACTATTGCGACCTCAATTTTGATGGTATTATATCGTGCACATCGGGAAAAAAAGGTGTCACTTTTTCTTTTTCTTCTTCTGTTTGCCTATGTCACTCTATCGCCATTAACACTTTTTTTACTGAGTCAGCAGATGCCAACTGCTATTTTGATTGGCTTGCTTCTTCTTATTTATCATCACCTTTACTGCTACTGCAGACAAGATGTCTCCTACCATCTTTTTATGTTTGGCCTTCTTTCAGCGTTGCTGTTTCTCACAGAATTTCAGGCTATTTTTCTTATCCCTCTCTTTACTTTTAGTCTTGTGAGTAATGTTATTGGAGACAAGCCATTGATGGGGGTCAGTATACTTTTTACCGGTTTGTTTCCCATCGTATTTGTAGCTTTCTCCTGGTGTTATTTAAATTGGCTTTTTCTTGGAGATCCTTTTCATTTTATTTCTTACTGGAGTTCTGCGCTGGAGCCATTGCTTTCGTTTCCCGATAAGTGTGTTTCGTCTCAAACTGCGTATGATGCTTTACTTGTCGCTATTCGATTGTGTTATAAAAATTCTCTGTTATTGATGCCTTATTATCTTCTGGTCATCTGGGTTCTCACCTCGTTTAGGTTTATGAAGATAAGGGATTGTGTTACAAAATCTATCCTTATTGCCCCCTTTCTCCTTCTCTATGTTCAGATTTCCACAAATTTTGTAGAGCTTAACCAATTCTTTTTTCTCTCCTTTGTTGTTTCGGCTGTGTCTGTTCGTATCCACTTGTACGAACAGTTGCAGGGGACGTTTTTTCAACGTGTATTCACTTTATCAATACTTGTTTCCTTATGCGTGAGCTTCTGGTTGCCTTTCCATCATTCATCTTCGGAAGAAGAGATCTTTGTAGAATTTCTTAGTGGCAATGAAACAAATGGTAATCTCAACCATTTTCGCAGTCTTATTGCCGAATTAGATGTCGATGCAAAAATTCTTCTGGATGATACAGTAAATTACCCCCTTGTGTTTTTGGTGAATAATCCCAAACGGTTTGTGCTCCCTTACGAATATGAGTTTGATATGGTGTTATCTTTCCCGGTTCAATTCGTTCGTTATGTCGTCGTTTCGGATCTTAGCACTGTTGATGCAGTTCAGGGGCGATATCCTATGGCAATAAATGGTTATATACCGAACTTCTCATTGCGAGGCCAATTTCAGAATTTATTTTTATTTGAAGTCTCTTTGCCGGCAAATAAGCACAAAAACGAGGATTATTTTCGCCCAACGAGGAATCATTTGTTTCGCAGTAACTCGATAACTAACTTATTGAATTAATGGTATTAGGTAAAAGTATTCTACAGCGAAGAGATAGGGAAAAAAGGTCGTTTCCGGACGGGTAGCAGGTAACAGCAAATGATATGAGAAAATTGTGTGTGGTTCTGGTCGTGAGGTCGGGTAGTATGGAAATTCTGTTGAATAGTTAAAAAAGAGACAAAAATATATGAAACAACTTATCACACCCCGGATGGATCAATGCATTGGTTGCCACTCATGCTCCCTGGCCTGTGCGCGCCTGATTCATAAAAAAATATCATGGAACAGTGCAGGTATTCGTATTCATTCCTCGGGTGGACTTTCCACGGGGTTTGTGGCCAACAGATGTTTGGCCTGTGACCCGGCTCCCT
>Ga0256845_1002173_pt1 | contig 14510 bp, 15 predicted proteins | sample RiftiametaG_FD_189101 | JGI IMG/M metagenome (GOLD analysis project Ga0256845, IMG submission 189101) | Tube worm associated microbial communities from hydrothermal vent at the East Pacific Rise, Pacific Ocean - Riftia | ecosystem: Host-associated > Annelida > Integument > Unclassified ...
GACCAAAGGAGAGTTATTCTATTTCAATAATGTCAAACAAAATAGCATCAAAAAATTATTGTATATTTGACTATTGATTAACTAAATAATTATAACGCTTTGTTGCGTTGAATCCTTGAATCCAAGAAAGGTGTTCATTTTGAAAATATCACGCCAATAACACAGCGAGGATTGGAAAACCAAGCATTGGTTGCTTCAGATGGGTTGCATCCTTCAGAATTGGCTTATAAAAAGTTTGTTGAGCAAATTTTTTCGTTCGCAAAAAATATTCTGAAATAATTCGAAAGAATTTATAATGAATTTATAAACTTCAATAAATCTTCCCTTTCAGAAGTAGAAAGATTCTTGAATATGGTTTTTGCATTTTCTGCTTCTCCACCGTGCCACAGAATGGCTTCTGTAATATTTTTTGCCCTTCCATCGTGAAGAAAATCAGTGTGGCCGTTTACAACCTTTGTCAAACCAATTCCCCATAATGGCTTTGTTCTCCATTCTTTACCATCTGCTAAAAAATCAGGACGATTATCAGCTAATCCATCGCCCATATCGTGCAGCAACATATCACTGTAAGGATAAAAGGTTTGGTTTGCAACCTCAGCAACTGAGAAGCTCCCAGAAATCATTTTAGGAATGTGACATTTAGCACATTGCGCCTGCTCAAAAAGTGCAGCACCGCGCAGCACCGAATCATCATCCAAATCTCGGGGAGCAGGAACTCCCAAGGTTTGGCAATAAAAAGTTATTTCGTCTAGTAAAGCCAGAGAGATTTCAGCATCGTCATTAAGTCCATCATCACCATTTGTTTGTCCATAACCTGTTTCAAAAGGAAAAATAGGATTTGTTACCCCCATATCGCCCACATAGGCACCTGCACATTGCTCCATTATGGTAGCAGTATTTGCTTTCCATCCAAAACGACCCAGTCTAACTTCTCCAGAAACATTATCGAAGACATAGTTAGCTTTTCCTGAAATACCGTCGCCATCGGCATCGTTTACATCTTCATTATTCAAAATATAATACTCTGGAATAGCTTCCAAAAGGCCAAGTCCGAAAACAGGCGATGCCAATCGTGACGAAAGTAATGCTGAAGCTGGAAAAGGAATATAAGTATCTATTAAAGAATAGGTTGGTTTTTGAAGGGTTACTTGCGAACCATCCGCTAAAGTTTCAACAATTGGCGTGTAAACCACATTAAACTTTGCTTCAGGTTCAAAACCAAAAATAGCCTGATTCTGAATTTGACCACCGAATCCAGGGACAGGAATAGGTGCATTATAATTGCCAACTCCGGGCATACTCGTTCTTAAAAAGAAACCGCTTAAACTATTAATATTCGTAGGAAAAGCACTGCGCCCATCTTTGGGATGACAGCCAATACAAGAAGAATTATTGAAAATAGGACCAACTCCACTATTTACAGGGGATGGAGCAGTCACAAAAACAGTTTCAAACTGAAAATCGCCATCTAAATGAAAGTCTAATTTAGCCCCTGAAAGATTCGCTGCCGGTGTACTAAAGGCGTTACTAGAAGTCAAAAAAACTGTGGTTTCTCCACCAGCTAATAGACGTTCTTGTAAAATGGGCAAAGATTCATATATCGAATCAGAATCATTCGCACAGGAAGAAAACAAGAAAATAAAAAGTAAAAGACTAAAATAATAACGCTTCATCTTTAAAAAGTTAAAAAACGGGGCACCATTAAAGTGGTGACCCATTATAAAATTATTATTAATTCAAATTTGAAATAAGAGGTACTAACTGTGAAGTTAACTTAGTTAAAAGAGCAAGTACTTTTGATTGTGCAAATTCCACTTCGGTGCGATTGTTAAAAATAGCTTGAGTGAAAGTTCCTGGAATAGCTTCAATAGCTACAATAGCTTCTGTAATTGCAGATTTTATTTCCGCGTCAAGCACAGCATTTTGAATACTTACAATATCCGTAAGTCCGCTACCTTGAACACCATTAAAATCTCCTAAATAGATGTGTTGAATACTGCGAATGTTGTTCGCAAAATCCAATTTTGAATTATTGCTGAAACGTGATTCCTCAGCCTCTGGTCTTGGACCGCCATTGTTACCGTTTAGTGGCTCTTCAATCTTACCGTTTGCAACTTCATCTGCGATTATTTCTATTCCTTCAGCGATTTCAGAAAGTGCATTTTTTTTAGAAGTATATATAGAACCTGTTGCTCCAGCATTAATAAAGTTTGCTGCAAAATTACCTTGAGATGGCAACCATCCAAAATATAATTGTTCGGTTTTTGAACGCAAATCGGAAGAAGCGGCTTTAATGTATTCTATTTCACGAGCGGTAAGGTCGGCAGCAGTTTTGTCGCCATTCAGGCCCCAAAAGAAATATTCCAAAGTATGAAATCCTCGTGCTTCGTTATTACTTTCAAGCAATGTTTGAGTTATAGGGCTACCACTATTTAAAATATTATTGATGGCATTAACATCAACTGGCCAAGAGTCTATTGCAGGATCAATTCCTTCTGTATCTACTGGTCCATAAAGAAATCCTTCAGATTCTTCCCAAGGAGCTCTTGTGGCTTGCCATACGTTTTTTGCATTTTCCAAAGCAGACTCATCACCTATGGTCATTGCATTTGCTGCTTGCTCTAAATCAACTGAGTTATTGTAAAGTTGACTATACGTTTCAGTGATAACATCTAGAGACAGGTCTTTTAGAACTTCTTCGTATAGTTCCTCATTGTTTTGTTGAGTTTCCTCTGGTGGGTCGTTGTCGCTACAACTGTTAAACCCAAAAGGTATAATAGTAGCTAAAGCGATAATTAAAATTGATTTTTTCATTATTTATATATTTAAAGGTTTAAAATTTAAATCCGATACCTGCTGAAAATGTTTTTTCGTGCTGTTTTTCACCAGTAAATTCAAGGGTAGAAGGGTTGTAGTTTTCTGAACCCAATTTTCGGTCAGAATAATGCGTTTTCACAACAATCTGTGGGTGTACAAACCAATTTATACCACCGGTGATAGTGCTTCGTTCCCAACGGGGGTTTTTTATAATGACACCTTCAACATCTTGCATCGTGTCATAGTAATCATACCTAAGGAAGGGGTACAACATTTGTTTCGTATTGCTTAAAAATAAAGGCAATACATTATAGCCAACTTCTACCGAAACACCTAAAGCATTTTTGCCAACAGGTGTTCTCTTTACTCCTAAATTGTTAGAAAGGTTTGCGTTTTTCTGGGAAACGATATCTGAATTTTCAAGATTACCGTATAAAGCAATGGCATTAAAACGAAGGTTTTTTTCGTTATAACTAACGTGTCCTTCAACAATAGTTACATAGGCACTCTCTTGCATATCGTTTTTTGGACGATTGGCGGCAGCATTATTTACATATCCCGCAACACCAATAAAGGTGTCTTCGTGTGTGTCAAAATGATAATCCACACGTCCTGCAAAAGCAAAAGATTCTGCATTAGACATTTCAAAACGTTGTTGATAACCATTCTTTATCCAACCTCGTGAAGAAAATCCAGAGGCATCCAACCCACTTACTATATAAGCTTTATAACTAAAGCGTTTTGCAAAGGTTCCGTAAAACTCAAGACCGTTTTCATACCAACCTAATGGAATGATTTCATTTTCCACCTCTTGACGGTATGTAGTAAAATAAGCGGTGGGTTCATCTAGGGTCTGATGAAGACCGAAGTATACTTTCATTCTACCAGCGCGAACGTTGAAATAAGGCGCAATTTTAAAATCGATATATAACTGTTCCAGTTTTACAGAACCTCCTTTTTCAATTTCCTGTTCAAACTCGCCAAATTCTTCTTGAGTATCGTAAGCTATAGAAGCTCCTGTTCCACCGTGTTCAAATTCAATTTCAAACTTTAAACTAATTTTTTCTGTAAAGTTATAGCCCAAATATAAGTTGAGTCTTTCAAGGTCTATTTTGTTTTTAAGCGTAGGATCTGTATCAAAATCATTGTTGTAATAATTCATGGCACCATAACCCTTTAAACTAAAATTCTGAAAGCTGAAGACTGGGATTTTATTAAAACTGGTATCGGCCTTTAGCTCCTCACGCAATTCTTGCTTTATTTCTTCTTTTAATTTTGCGACTGTAATGGAATCATTTACAGTTTGTGAAAATAGTGCGCCAGTTATCAATAGACTGAGCGATAAGATTAACCACTTCATTTTTTAGATTTGGAGGCAAAACTAATCTTATTTAGACTAAATACAAATAAAATTGAATATTTTTTTAAGAAATTATTAGGAAAGTATTTAAACCTCTGGAGCTAGCTCAACTTCCAGACCGTCAAGCTCTTCTTTAATAAAAAGTTGACAACCTAGACGGCTGTTTTCTTTTACATTAAAAGCTTCGGCAAGCATTAAATCTTCATCGTAACTCATTTCGGGAAGTTCGTGATCGCTTAAAACATAACATTGGCAGGAGGCGCACATCGCCATACCGCCGCAAATGCCTATTGTTCCTTCAGGAGCTAGTTCATAAGAACGAACTATTTCCATAAGGTTCATATTCATATCTGTTGGGGCATCAACTTCATGTTTTTTACCTTGGCGATCTATGATGGTAATTTTGATGTCTGTCATCTATTAATCAATTGACTTAATTACAGCTTTAGGAGCTTCTTTTTTACTGCCATCAAAACCTTCTACTCCACCAACGGTAGTATATTTCATAACGTAGCGTTTATCTGGAAAAATACGCTGGAAGGCACTTTGACACATTAACGTGGCTTCATGAAAACCACAAAGAATAAGTTTCAGTTTTCCAGGATAGGTGTTTACATCACCAATTGCATAAATACCAGGAATGTTAGTTTGATAATCTAAAGTATTATCAACTTTTATAGCATTTTTTTCAATTTCAAGTCCCCAATCTGCAATTGGCCCTAATTTTGGAGATAAGCCAAACAATGGAACAAAGTGATCGCATTCACGGTTAAAAACTTCAGCTCCTTGTTTTATAACTACTTCTTCTAAAGCATCTTTTCCAACTAAACCAATAACTTCTGCAGGTGTAATCAATTCAATTTTACCAATATTTTTTAATTCCTGTACTTTTTCAACACTATCTAAAGCACCACGGAACTCATTTCTTCTGTGAACTAACGTTACACTTTTTGCAACATCTGTCAAGAAAATACTCCAATCCAAAGCAGAGTCTCCTCCACCTGAAATAATTACGTTTTTATCTCGATAAAGTTCTGGATCGCGAATTATGTATTCCACACCTTTATCTTCAAAGTCTGAAAGGCTTGTAATAGGTGGCTTTCTAGGTTCAAAACTTCCCAAACCACCAGCGATTGCAACAATTGGGGCGTTGTGTTTTGTGCCTTTTCCTGTTGTAACGACAAAAGATCCGTCGTCTAATTTTTCAATGGTATCCGCACGTTCGCCCAGCGTAAAACCGGGTTGAAAGGGTTCAATTTGTTTCATTAAATTGGTTACCAAATCACCAGCAAGAACTTCTGGGAAACCAGGGATATCGTAAATAGGTTTTTTAGGATAAATCTCGGAACACTGTCCGCCAGGTTGTGGAAGTGCGTCAATTAAATGACATTTTAATTTAAGTAATCCTGCTTCAAAAACGGCGAAAAGCCCCGTAGGACCAGTACCAATTATAAGAATATCTGTTTTTATCATGAAAAAGGCTCTCTTAAATTTTATTGCAAAATTAGTTATGAAAATGCTCAAAATTTATGACGATTGTCATTATTATGAAAGGTTTACAACTTTTTCAATTTGTGGAGCGTACTTTTTAATAGTCATTTCCACTCCGCTTTTAAGCGTCATTTGGTTTATGGAACAACCTACGCAGGCACCTTCAAGCTGAATATTTACCACCTTATCATTTTCAATAGACACTAATGAAATATCGCCTCCGTCGCTTTGTAAAAAAGGACGAATTTCGTCTAATGCCTCCTGTACTCTTGTTGTTAATTCCTGCGTTGTCATATTATTTTTTTACGGCACTGCAACCTGCCATTGTTGTAATCTTTATAGCTTCAGTAGGTGGAAGGCTTTCGTTTCTGCGAACGGTTTCTTCTACTACTTTTTTTGTAATTGCTTCAAAAGCTTCTTCAATTTGAGTTGCTATTTGCAATGCTGCGGGTCTTCCTGCATCGCCAGCTTCGCGAATGCTTTGTACTAACGGTACTTCACCTAAAAACGGAACTTCTAAATCTTCGGCTAAATGTCTTGCACCCTCTTTTCCAAAGATATAATATTTGTTTTCAGGAAGTTCAGCAGGTGTAAAATATGCCATGTTTTCAATAATTCCCAAAACGGGAACGTCAATATTTTCTTGTCTAAACATTGCGACACCTTTACGCGCATCAGCCAACGCAACATTTTGCGGAGTGCTCACTACAACGGCTCCAGTAATTGGCAACGACTGCATAATGCTTAAGTGAATATCGCCAGTTCCGGGTGGAAGATCTATTAACATAAAATCTAATTCGCCCCAAGCAGCATCAAAAATAAGCTGGTTTAATGCTTTGGCAGCCATTGGACCACGCCAAATAACAGCTTGATCGGGCTGTGTGAAAAAACCAATAGAAAGAATTTTTATTCCGTAGTTTTCTACAGGTTTCATTTTGCTTTTACCGTCAATGTTTACTGAAAGTGGTTTTTCTAATGCCACATCAAACATTATAGGAATAGAAGGTCCGTAAATATCGGCGTCCAAAATACCTACTTTAAAACCCATTTTTGAAAGAGTAACGGCCAAGTTTGCAGTAACCGTAGATTTACCAACGCCTCCTTTTCCAGAAGCCACGGCAACAATATTTTGAATTCCTGGAATTGCTTTTCCTTTTATAAGGTTTGGATTTTGTGCTTTTGCAGGTGCTTCAATTTTTATGTTTACTTGCACTTTTGCATTTGCATCCACTTTTTCGTGAATTGTTTTAATAACATCTGCCTCTGCGCGTTTTTTTATGTGAAGTGCTGGTGTGGAAAGTTTAAGATCTACGATAACTTCATCTGCAAATGTTACTACATTTTGTACCGCACCACTTTCAACCATATTTTTACCTTCACCAGAAACTGTAATGGTTTCAAGGGCTTTCAGTATATCTTGTTTTGAAATGCTCATTTTTTAATTGTAATATTTAGATTGATTCTAAAGTGCAAATATACTAAAATAAGTTGGCAGTATTTAGTCGCAATTGACAGTAAATAGGATGAAAATTATTTGCAAATTTCTATAAAATTAGGAAATAATACTTTATTCAACTCTTATAGTGTTTTGAACACTGGAATGATTAGCGCTAAAGCTCTTTCATAGGATCCCAAAAAAGCCTTTCAAAATTTTGAATTTTATTCTCAACAACTTCAACCCCTTCACTTTCCAAAAGCTGCTGCATTAAGTTTGTGCCTTGAAAATGGTGTTTTCCCGTAAGTAATCCGTTTCGGTTTACAACGCGGTGTGCGGGAACGTCTTTAGCTACACTTCCATTCATTGCCCAACCTACCATTCGGGCACTCCCCGTTGCGCCTAAATAGTTTGCAATTGCACCATAGGAAGTTACTCTTCCGTGAGGAATAAGCTTTGCAACTTCGTAGACTTTTTCAAAAAAACCTTTGTTAGCCATTTTTAAAATTCTTTTAAAACTTTAAATAAGGTTATTATTGAAATTGCTGCAGTTACTAGCCCAATAACATAATTCATATTCAGCTTTAGTTTACGCGAATGTTCTTTCGGCCTAAAAAACTGAATATATAATGCCAAGCTTGCATACGTACCCAAGCCAGAGCCAATTACAGCTACCCAAAGTTCAGGTTGCGAAAAAGTAAACACTCCAAATGCCGATAAAGTGATGCTAAGGTAAATCCAATATGGAAGCGGTAGAAGGTTAAGCATTGCAATAAAAATACCTAAAAAGAACCGATTTTTTTTTGAGTGTTTCGCATCATCAGGAATCTCTCTACGTGTATCTTTTGCTATAAATATGAAGTAAATAGTAAGACTAATAAAAATACCCAAAGCCACTTTTTGAAGCAGGCTTACCACTTCTGGATGCCCACCAATGTAACGTGCTAAAATTAGCGAAACGTAGGTTTGGAGCATAACAGTTATACAAACACCTATTGAGAAAAGAAAGGCTCTTTTCCTGCCTTCTTTCATACTTATTTTGGCGGCATACATATTTATCAACCCTGGAGGAAGCACTCCGACAAATGACCCAAAAAATCCTATTAGTAAATTGAAAAAAAATGCCATTTTAGGATGATTATTTTTGTGAATATACTCAATTTAAGCCTAACGGAACTTAAACCGAATGTAGGTTATCTTTTTACCTATTTCAAGATATTGTTGTTCGTAAAATGTTTGAATACTCGTCACTGCTTTTGGTGCGCCATCGCTACCGTATACATCGTGAGCCGCAAATTCAATAGTTTCGCCCAAACCGTGTAGCAGCCCAAGGGTGTATCCGTGCATAAATTCACTATCCGTTTTTAGGTGAACAAACCCATCTGGTTTTAAGATTTTTCTGTATTTCTGAAGAAAATCTTCATTGGTTAAACGATGCTTTGTCCGTTTGTACTTTATTTGTGGATCAGGGAAGGTTATCCATATTTCATCTACTTCGTTTTCATCAAAAATTTGATCTACAAGTTCAATTTGGGTTCGCAAAAAACCTACGTTCTTCAAATTTTCTTCCAAAGCAATTTTTGCGCCGCGCCAGAAACGTGCGCCTTTTATGTCTATTCCCAAAAAGTTTATATCAGGATATGTTTTTGCTAGGTTTACAGAATATTCGCCTTTACCACAGCCAAGTTCTAAGACTAAAGGATTGTTATTTTTGAAGAAAATTTTACGCCAATTTCCCTTTAGCTTCAACGAATCATTCATCGCTTCTTCTCTAGAAGGCTGTACAACGTTTTTAAAAGTTTCGTTTTCTTTAAAGCGTCTTAATTTATTTTTACTTCCCACGGTTTAATTCTAGAGTTTAAAGTTCAAGATAGAAATAATGAAAACAAATTTTCCATTTCAATTTCGAAACGGTAAATTTAAGGAAATATGCCACCATAGCAATTATTGCTACCTTTGTTTTTATGCTGAAGAAGAAAACAATAATAGTTGCTCCCTTGCATTGGGGTTTGGGTCACGCTACTCGTTGTATACCCATTATTCGCGCTTTGCTTGAACACAACTTCAATGTTTTGTTAGCTTCAGATGGAGCGGCTTTATTACTTCTTCAGAAAGAATTTCCAAACTTGGAAGCTGTTGAATTACCTTCTTACAACATAACGTATCCTAAAAATGACCGCAATTTTAAATGGAAAATGCTACTAAAACTTCCGAAAATTCAAAAAACAATTTCTGAAGAAAAACAAATTATAAAACAGCTTATTGCAGAAAAAAAAATAGACGGAATTATAAGTGATAATAGGTTTGGTGTAAGAAATTACGAAATTCCCTCCGTTTTTATTACGCATCAAATGAATGTTTTAAGTGGCCGCACCTCTTACTTCAGTAGTAAAATACATCAAAATATAATTAAGAAGTTTGATGAATGTTGGGTTCCAGATGCTGATAATGTTGCAACAAACCTCAGCGGAAAACTGGGTCATTTAAAAAACGAACCCTTCCCAACTAAATATATTGGTATTTTAAGCCGAATGGAAAAAAGAGAAGTTCCAAAAACCATAGATATTTTAGTTTTACTATCAGGTCCCGAACCACAACGCACCTTATTTGAAGAAACGCTAAAAGAATCACTAAAACACAGTGAAAAAAAAGTTTTAATGGTTTGCGGAATTGTCGAAAAACATCAAAAATGGCAAGATTATGAAACCATAAAAATGGTGAATTTTATGACAAGTACAGCCCTTGAAGATACCATAAACAAAAGTGAAGTCGTTATTTGCCGCTCAGGTTATACTACAATTATGGATTTGGCTCTACTTGAGAAAAAAGTGTTTTTCATCCCAACGCCCGGACAGTACGAACAGGAATATTTGGCAATACGATTAAAAGAACTTGAAATTGCTCCTTCTTGCAAACAAGAAGACTTTGAATTGAAAAAACTTGAAGAAATTACAGAATATAAAGGTTTTAAAAGTATGTATCAAAAACCGCCAGATTACTCAAAATTATTTTCCTTTTTCGAGGGTAAATGAAAATTCGGAACCAATCCCGAACTGACTCTCTACATATATTTTTTCGTTATGGGCTTCAACAATATGTTTCACTATTGAAAGCCCCAAGCCGCTACCGCCCTCTTTTCTAGAGCCGCTTTTGTCTACTCTATAAAATCGTTCAAAAATACGTGATAGATTTTCTTTTAAGATTCCTTCGCCGTTATCGGTTACACGAATTAGCATTTTGTTTTTTACTAAATTTTCAATACTAACTTCTGAAGTTCCGTCTTGTTTTCCGTATTTAATAGAGTTTACTACTAAGTTTGTAACAACTTGTTCTATTCTTTCTTTATCGGCGTTCACAAAAATTGGTTCAGGATATACTTTGTCAAAAACGAGCGAAATATTTTTTTTAGCGGCTTTCATTTCAAGCAAATCGAAAATATTTTGAACTAATTCCAAAATATTGAAATTTTCCTTATTCAACTCCAAACCTCCCACTTCTAGTTTGGCAATCATGTCTAACTCTTTCACGATATAAGTTAGCCTTTCTACTCCTTTGCTGGCTCGTCGAAGGTATTCTTTACGCACTTTTTTATCTTTCATTGCGCCATCCAGCAATGTTAAAATATAGCTTTGTACTGTAAATAATGGGGTTTTTAGCTCGTGCGAAATATTACCCATAAATTCTTTTCGGTAATTTTCACGAACATTTAGGGTTTCAATTTCTAATTTTTTTACGTTTACATAATTCTCTACTTCTAATGTAAGCGCTTCCAAATCTGTCGTTACAGAAGGTTTTGGAAAATCTTTTTCATTTAAAACTCGAACATCTTTATATATTTTTTCAATGCTGAAGTAGATAAATTTTTCAACTCGATATTGAAGAATAAAAAAAGAAATCAGAAATAAAACCAAAAATAATAAAAGCAACCACCCCGAAATTGTTTCAAATAAAAAATAAAGAAACACACCCATTGCCAGTGAAGAAAACAGCGCAATTAAGAAAGCTGTAGAAGCTGCAAATTTATATTTTTTAGAAAATTTCATTTTTTAAACCACAAATTTATAGCCAACGCCTTTTACGGTTTTAAACCTATCGTCGCCTATTTTTTCACGTAGTTTCCTAATGTGAACGTCTATCGTTCTACCACCAACTACAACATCGTTCCCCCAAATACTATCAAGTATATCTTCGCGCTTAAAAACTTTTCCAGGTTTAGAAGCTAACAATGCTAAAAGCTCAAATTCTTTTCGTGGTAATATAATTTCTTCTTTACCAAGTATAATTTTATACTCTTCACGGTTTATTACCAAATTCCCAAGCTTAATCTTTTCATCTTCTTCTGTCTCTTTAAACCTTCTTAATAAAGCCTTAACTTTACTTACGAGTACTTTTGGCTTAATGGGTTTGGTGATATAATCATCTGCCCCAGCATCAAAGCCAGCCATTTGAGAATAATCTTCACCTCTAGCTGTTAAAAAAGTAATTACAGTTTCAGATAATTCTGGAATCTTTCTAATCCTTTCGCAAGCTTCTATACCGTCCATTTTTGGCATCATAACGTCTAGTATAATAAGCTGTGGTTTTATTTTTTTAGCAACCTCTATAGCATCAATGCCATTTTCGGCAATTTCTACTGTGTATCCTTCTAAAGTAAGATTGTAACGTACTATTTCAAGAATATCCGGCTCATCATCTACTAATAGAATTGTAATTTCCTTTTTTTTCATGTCAAAATTGAAAGTTGATTTTCCTTTTCAAAGATACTATATTTAATAGCAGTTAATGTTTAGCACACTATTTGTTAACCACTACGTAACCTTTTAATAACGTTGCGACATATTTTTGAAAATTCAACTTTATGTTTTGGTAAAAAAAATATTTTACATACCTTGTTAAAAAGCAAAGATTTACATATCTTTATAAGATAACTTAATACACTAGCTATGAAAAAATTAACTTTATTTACGGCTTTTTTAATGGGTGCTGTATCCTTTGCACAAGTTGCAAAAACTAGCTTTGAGGAACCCGAAGCACTCTCTGGGGAATATACCGATACTGGCGATGCCAATGTGGCTCACGATCTTATCAATAATACAGATGAACCACTAGTTGACTTTTTATCTACTGGCGATGAAATGGGTTTTAATGCCACATATACGCCTTATGATACTCCAGATGTTGGTTTAACTGATGGTGATCTTGTGGGTGTAACAGATTCTAAACCATCTTCAACAGTTACATTTACTGATGGTGCGAAAGGATACCGAATGAGTGATATTGACGGAAATATGAAGTTAGAATTTGACCAAGTAGATTTAACAGTTATTATTCTCGCTTCAATATCATTAGATTTTCTTTTGTCCATAAATAGTAATGCAACCAACGGAAATTATGAAGGCGATGGAACAGTTAATTCATCTGGTTCGGATAGATTACGCATCTATGTAAAGGATATTACAAATAATACAGAAATAGATCTTTTTAACTCCACAGGGCAAGATCTTGATGAGTTTGTTCCTTTTTCTAATGGAGAGTACCAACTGCAATGGCAAAACATCACAGAAAACACCCCAAGCAGTATAGTACAACTTGTTATTGAAGGTAGAACAAACGCAGGTACAGAATCTTTTTGGTTTGACAATATTTTCATTGACGGTCTAATTGGTGTAAACGAACAATCAGCAGAACAGTTTGCAATTTATCCAAACCCTGCAACTAAAGGTTATGTAAACATAACTTCAAAAATAAGCGGCGCAAAAAATGTTTCAATATTTGATATACTTGGAAAACAAGTCGTAAAAACATCTTTAAGCGGTGACAGATTAGATGTTTCAGGTTTAAAAAGTGGTGTTTACATTGTGAAAATAGAACAAGGAAAAGCTTCAACTACTAAAAAACTGATTGTTAAGTAATTCTTTTCAAGAATATTTTTAAAGCTCCTGTTCACGCAGGAGCTTTTTTATTTATCTATTTTTGAAGTGAAATTTCAAAGTCAAAATTTATGCTAAAAAAGGACATTTTTAATATCAAAACTTCGGAAGATTTTGAACGGCTCGCGCTGGAAATTTTCCGTTTTCAATATGAAAATGTTTCGCTTTATCGCAATTTTTGTAATCTCTTAAATACGAATGTTTCTGGTGTAAAAAAAATTGAAGACATTCCCTTTCTTCCTATCCAATTCTTCAAAAACCATAAAATACTTGCTGAAGGATTTTCTGAAGAAACAATCTTCACCAGTAGTGGTACAACGGGAAGTATTACCAGTAAACATTTTGTGGCCGATTTAAAATTGTACGAAGAAAGTTTTCTAAATGCTTTTAAAAAACAATACGGCAACCCTTCAGATTATTCAATTTTAGCACTACTTCCATCCTATTTAGAACGTGAAGGCTCTTCTCTAATATATATGATAGAAAGTTTAATTGAAAAAAGCAACAACCAAAATAGTGGTTTTTATTTATATGAAGTTGAAGCACTTATTGAAAAGCTGAAATTTTTAGAAGAAAACAATCAAAAAACGATTCTTATTGGAGTTTCTTATGCTTTGTTAGATCTAATTGAGAAGAAAAGCTTTCAGTTAAAAAATACTATTGTAATGGAAACTGGTGGCATGAAAGGCCGCCGAAAGGAAATGATAAAAGAGGAACTGCACGAAATTTTACAAAACGGCTTTGGTGTTGAAAAAATACACAGCGAATACGGAATGACGGAATTATTATCTCAAGCATATTCTAAAGGCGACGGAATTTTCTCGTGCCCTCCATGGATGAAAATCTTAACGCGCGATACTGAAGACGCTTTAACATACACTGTCGGAAAAACAGGCGGCATAAATGTAATTGACCTCACAAACCTTTACTCCTGTGCCTTCATAGCAACCCAAGATTTAGGAAAAACCTTTAGTAACGGAACTTTTGAGGTTTTGGGCCGTTTTGATAGCAGCAATATTCGTGGCTGCAATTTGATGGTTTTATAAGGAAATATTTAACAGAGTTTTGCTAAAAACGAGCGTAAGTTATTTAGTAAACCTACGACTAAACTACTATGAAAAAGTGATGATTTTTCATAATTTGGTTGGTTAGTTAATCAGAAAATCCCCGCGCAAACTTTTGTTGGGGATTTTTTAATTTAACTTTCTGCAAATTTTTCAAATTCTTTCGGATCCTTTTTATTGTTCCAAAATAATAATAAATCTATTGACTTAGGCACTTTGTAAATAACAGTATATTCAGTATTTTAGGGTTAATTAAACAACTAATTATGAATCAAAGATTCAAAAGCCTCTCTATTTTCGAATTTCAAGAGCGTTATAGCACATCTGAAGATTGCCTTAAAGACCTATCAAAACTTAAATGGGATAATGGATTTAGATGTCTAAAATGTGAACACGATAGGAGTTGTCAAGGT
>Ga0256845_1002174_pt1 | contig 14504 bp, 8 predicted proteins | sample RiftiametaG_FD_189101 | JGI IMG/M metagenome (GOLD analysis project Ga0256845, IMG submission 189101) | Tube worm associated microbial communities from hydrothermal vent at the East Pacific Rise, Pacific Ocean - Riftia | ecosystem: Host-associated > Annelida > Integument > Unclassified ...
TTATGCAACACATAACAGAGCAGGAGAAATTACATATCGTTACCTTGGTGGTACAACCTACGAGGTAACAATAACAACATTCACAAGTATTGCTAATGGTGTTTATGCCGATAGAGATGAATTAATGATTTATTGGGGCGATGGTGACAGTGCGATATTAAAAAGAACAGCAATGTTTGATTTTTCCCCATTTAGAAGAAATAAATATGTAGGACAACATACTTTTCCTGGAGCAGGAGAATACACTATTTTTATGGAAGACCCAAACAGAAACGAGGGCGTAGAAAATATACCAGGTTCTGTAAATGTTGTTTTTGCAATAAAAACTACACTTAAAATAAGTTTTGTAGAAGGAAACAACAGCACCCCTGTTTTATTAAGCGAACCAATTGATTTTGCTGCAAAGGGTCAAATTTTTATCCACAATCCTAGTGCCTACGACCCCGATGGCGATAGTTTAGCATATAAACTCACTACTTGTTTAGGTCAAGATGGTGTGCCAATAGCAAATTATTCTTTACCACCTGCTGCAAATTCCTTAACAATAAATGTTTATACAGGCGATTTAGTTTGGGATTATCCTATGGAAGTAGGCATTTATAATATAGCCATTTTAATAGAAGAATGGCGTGGCGGTATAAAATTAGGGCAAATATTGCGTGATATGCAAATTGATGTGAAAGAAACAGATAATCTACCTCCTGAAATTACAGGAGTTTACGACACATGTATTGTTGCAGGAGACACCTTAGAGTTTGATGTTATAGCAACAGACGACAAGTGTAATAATATAAAACTAACCGCAACAGGACTTGGACGAGAAGATATAACTGATATAGGAAACCCATCTTTTGGAAATACTATAACCCAACCAAATAAAATAACAAAAACATTCCGTTGGGTACCACATTGCGAAGATGTTCAGAAACAACCGTATATAGTTGTATTCAAAGCAAAAGATGAAGGTCAAGATAATGATAATAACCCAAATAATAATATTAGCTTAGTAGATATAAAATCGCAAAGAATAAAAGTGATTGCTCCTGCACCAGAGATTGATTCAATACTGCCATCAACAAAAAGTTTTAAACTTTATTGGTCTGTTTCGCCTTGCACCGAAGCCAAAGGTTATTATATTTATCGCAGAAAAGGACATTATGGTTTCAATCATGGATATTGCGAAACAGGTGTGCCAAGCTATACCGGATACACAAAAATTGCAACAATAAATGATGTTTACGAACGTCAATTTAGAGATGATAATAACGGAAATGGTTTAGAACAAGGTTTTGAATATTGCTATATGGTAGTTGCCTTTTTCAAAGATGAGGGCGAAAGTTATGCCTCGCAAGAAAAATGTGCGTTTTTAATATTAGGTAATCCTATAATAACAAAAGCAAGTGTTTTAGAAACAGCTCTCGATACAGGAAAAATTGAGATAGAATGGTCTAAACCAAAAACTTTTGACACAATTGCAGCTCCCGGTCCATATAAATATTTAATTTATCGTGCAAACGACGAGTGGGGAACAAATATGCAATTAATAGATTCTCTTTCCGATATTAATGATACAACTTATATAAACACTAATTTAAATACTATTGATAGCATTTATGCCTACAGTATTGCCTTTTACAACGACGAACCAAACAACAGATTTTTAATAGGCGAACCAAGCTTAGCCTCATCAATATACTTAGAACCAGAGGCATCAGATAATCAAATAAAAATAAAATTTAAAAGAAATGTACCTTGGACAAATAATCAGTTTGTAGTTTACAGAAAAAACAATTCCAGTTTAATATTCGATTCTTTAACCACTGTAACAAGCGATTATTTTATTAATGACAGCCTACCAAACGGAGTGGAATATTGCTATAAAATAAAATCTATTGGTACATATAATAAACAAGAAATAATTGATCCGATAATAAACTATTCTCAAATTATTTGCACCGAAGCTATTGATACAATAGCCTCTTGTCCTCCGGTTTTATCAGTTACAACCGAATGCGACTCTATGTATAACAAACTTGTTTGGACAAATCCTAACAACACTTGTGCCGACGATGTTATTTATTATAATATTTGGTATGCCCCCGAAATGAATACTCCATTCAGAAAAATACAAACAATAAATAACCCTAACGATACAATTTATTATCATTATCCAGAACTTAGTTTGGCAGGTTGTTATAATATAACTGCCGTTGATTCTTTTAACAACGAAAGTAATTATGGAATAAAATATTGTGTAGATAATTGCGATTATTACAAATTACCAAATATTTTTACACCAAATGGCGATGGACAAAATGATTTGTTTAAACCTGCTCCGTATAAATTTGTTAATAAAATAGATTTAAAAGTATTTAATCGTTGGGGAGTGCTTGTTTTTCAGACAGAAGACCCTGATATAAATTGGAATGGAAAATTAAACGGAACAGGTAAAGATTTAACCGATGGATATTATTTTTATATTTGTGATGTTTATGAATATAGATTAATAGGTGTTACACCTAGGAATATAAGAGGATTTGTACATATTCAAAGAGGAAAAGGAAATAATAATAATGATGAATAAATTTTTTATTGCAATACTTGTACTAATTAGTACAATATCATTTTCACAAGGAGAATTATCCTTAGATTTATTAAAAGCAAAAGCATACTACAATCTTAAAATGTATGACAGCACTATTGTTTACACCAACAATGTTAAAGATAAAGATTTAGTTTATAGAGCAATAGAACTTAGGGCTTTAAGCTATTTTTATCTTAAAAATTACGATAAATCATTAGTTTCGTTTAAACAACTTAATGCCAATTTAAAAACAAAAAATTCAATTTATTTTGCCGAAATATATGCTTATAATAAAGATTGGGAAAACGCAAGTATTTGGCTTATAAAGCATTTAAAATCTAAATATAAAAAAAATCCCGGTGCAATTAAAATAGACAAATTTTTTAGCGATTTTAGTACTACAAAAGAGTGGAACAATATATGGATGCAAGATTGGTATTCTGAATTAGAAACTAAAATTGCCGAAGCAGAATATCTGGCATATAAAGAAAAGTATGATAGAGCTTTAGAGGTTTCAGACGAAGTGCTTGAAATAAAAAAAGATTGTCATAAAATTTATTTTCTTAGAGCAAGAATTTATAAAAAAATTAATGATGCAAGCAACAGAACTTATTCATTAAAAATGGCAAATAAATTAGTGCCTGATAATTACACATACTCTTTTGAATATGCAAAAGCTTTATTAGATGATGGTAAATTTAAAAAATCATTGGCACAATTTGAAAAAACTATACCTTTAGATGAATATGAGCCTAAATTATATTATTATTTAGCATTAGCATATTATAGATTTAACGATTACGATAATGCTAAAAAATATGCACAATATTACAGAATAATATCGCCTAACAATGGCGATGGTATTTGGCTTGCAGGTTATATATATAAAGACAATGGCGAGTTTGAAAAAGCAATAGAAGAATTTGAGTATGGTATAGAATTACATTTAGGTAGGGTAGGATATTTTATAGGAAAAGGAGAATCTTTGTATAATCTTAAAAAATATGGTTTGGCAGCAAATGAATTTACTCAAGCATTAGACCTTAGTCCAAACGATGGAAAAATATACTACGAAAGAGGTTTGGCTAACTACGAAAGAGGAGATAGAGTAAATGCTTGTAAAGATTGGGGCAAAGCTAGTAAGTTAGGCTATTTTCAGGCAGATGATATGACTTTAATAAATTGTCAGTAAAACTCTAAAACTTAAACCCAATAAAAAGAACATCATCTGTTTGTTCATAATGTTTAGAATTAAAATTACGCCAATTTTCAAACTCGTTAATAATTGTGGCTTTTTGCTCGTCAAAAGAAAGCTCTTGTATATCGAAAAGCAAATTATTTAATTTTTTAGATTTAAACTTAGTGCATTTCTTCCCACCAAATTGGTCAACATACCCATCAGACATTAAATAAATAGTATCGTTTGGCAAAATTTCTATAACAGTAGAGTTAAATTTTTCATGCTCTCTTCGTGTAATTCCTATTGGCATTCTATCGCTTTTAAACTCATAAATTGAATGTGTTTTCCCTTCAATAATTTTATTACTTTTTAAAGCACCAAGAGAATTATTTCTTAAAATCTTAATATTTGTATTTGCTCCCGAAAAATATAATTTATGTGCCTTGTCATCAATAATACATAAAGCCATATCAAAACCATCTTTAGCTTCGCCCTCTTTTCCACTTTGCTTTAACGCTAAAATAACTCTATCTCTAAGAGTATTAAGTATTTCTGCGGTATTTGTATTATCTATATCGCTATTAAAAATATCTGATAGAAACGAAATACCTAGCATACTCATTAAAGCACCAGGTACGCCATGCCCTGTAGAATCTACCGAAGCTATAGCTCTATATGTTTTGCCGTTTGTTTTATATTTTTTAAACCAATAAAAATCGCCACTAATAATATCTTTTGGTTGATAATAAACAAACGAATTAGGAAATATTGTTTTTATTTCATAATCTTCGGGCAACACCGCCTCTTGTATATGTTTGGCATACTCAATACTATCGGTTAATTCTTTCTTTTGTTTTTTAATTAATTTTAAATGCTTTTCTACAACATCTTTTTGATGTGTTATTTCATCACGTTGAGTAATGATTTCTTCTTTTTGTTGATTTATTTCTTGGTTTCTTTCAACAAGGAGTTTGTTTGCTAGTTTCTTGGCTTTTATTTGTTTTAGCAATAAAAACATAAAAATAATTACAAGTGCAAACACTAAAACAATTGCAAATATTGTTATTCGTTGATTTTTTACAGTGTTATTTTTATTAATTATATTAAGTTTATCAATAGATTTTTCTTTTTCTAAAAGCTTAATTTTTGTTTCTTTTTGCAGAGTTTGATACACTACATCAAATTCATTTATTTGTTTTAAACTTTCATTATTAAAAATACTATCTTTTATAGAAATATATTTATTCAAATATTTTAAAGCCTCTTGGTTATTACCTAGTTTTTTATAAATATTAGATAAATATTGATAATTTTCTGATAAAAGTGGTAAAATCCCCAAACTATCGGCACCTATAATTGATTTTTTATAAAAATTTATTGCCTCTGCATTATTATGAATTAGAGCATAAGTATTTCCAATCTGACTATAAGCTTTTAATACTTTATTAAAATCTTTATAATCTTTTGCTGTTTGCAAAGAATTAAAAAATATTTCTAATGCTTTGTCATATTTTTTTTGTTTAATATAAACATTACCGATATTGCCATTTACTGTTGCTGCATAATTTAACAAGCCTTTCTGTTCAAAAATTTCTTTCGATTTTGTGAAATAATAAATTGCAGAATCAGGCATTTCTAGTTCTTTGTATGCCGATGCAATATTATTATACTTTATAGCAATATCAGTGCTATTATTCAATTTTTTATCGTAAATTAATGCTTCGTTAAAATAATCTAGAGCTTTGGAATATCTACCCCAATCTTGATATACAACACCAATATTGCTTAAGCAAGTTGCCATGCTTTTGTAATTATTAGATTTATTTATTACTCTAAGTGCAAAATTAAAAAACTGCAAAGCTTCGCTATATTTTCCTTGTCGGCGATATGTTGATGCTATATTATTGTAGCTGTAATAAATATTTATGCTATCTTTTATTTCTATGTAAATATCAATACATTTATTAAAATAATCTATTGCTTTATTATAATCGCTAACATCTAAATAAATATTCCCGATATTATTATATCTAGTAGCTATTTTGTCTTTATTTCCATATTTTTGATCAATAGCCAATGCCTTAAAATAATACTCCAAAGCACGAGTTTTATCACCTTTGTCGGAATATACTAATCCAATATTATTATAACCACTTGCAATTTCTTGTTCATTATTTATTTTTTTGTTCATTTCAAGCTCATTGTTATAATATTCAAGAGCTTCCTCTAAATTTCCTGCATAGTAATTTGCTACGGCTATTTGCCCAAATATTTTAGCTTTCTGTTTTGTAAATAATTCTTTTGGTATTTGCGATGATGCCTTAAATAGTGTTAATAAGGATATGTTCGCATACTTTAGCATTGTATCTGCACTCGAGGTATTATCAATTATAGTATCATTTTTACTTATTTGCGAGAACACATATGTGGTATCGTTTTTAGAAAAAACAAAAACACTTGACAATAACAATAATATAAGTATAAATATTTTTTTCACTATCTATTTATTTAAAAAACTATAAGCTAACCAAGCCATTAATCCACCCGAAATTTTAAGAGCATCTTCATCTATATTAAAATTCTCTGAATGTAGAGGATAATCTGCTCCTTTTTGTTTGTTTTTTGTTCCTAAACGATAAAATGTACTAGGATATTTCTCAGAAAAATAAGCAAAATCTTCTGCTGTCATTCTAATTTCCATATCCTCTATTTTTTCTTTGCCAAGATATTCTTTTGCAAAACTAACTGCCGTATTTGTTACTTCATCATCATTAATTAAAGCAGGATATCCACCAACTATTTCCACATCACAATCGGCTCCCATAGCTTGTGCTATTCCTTTTGCTATCTTTTTTATTTGTTTATGTGCTTGTTTTCGCCAATCTTCGTCCATTGTGCGAAATGTTCCCTCTATATGCACTTCGTTAGGAATTATATTTGTTGCTCCGTCGGCAATAAATTTACCAAAAGAAAGCACTGCAGGTATTCCCGATTTTGTATTACGACTAACAATTTGTTGTAAAGATGTTATTATATGCGATGCAATCAACACAGTATCATCAATTTGATATGGCATTGCTGCATGTCCGCCTTTTCCTTTTATTGTAAGATAAATTTCGTCGGTAGAAGCCATATACATTCCCGATTTAAAACCTACATTACCCACAGGCATTGTTGGCATTACGTGCTGACCAATAATCATATCAGGTTTTATTTTATCAAAAACGCCTTCGTCCATCATTAGCTTAGCACCACCGGGTAGTTTTTCTTCTGCTGGTTGAAAAACTAATAATACTGTACCGCTAAATTTATCTTTTATCTTATTTAATATTTTTGCTGCTCCCAGCAACGAAGCCATATGTACATCGTGTCCGCAAGCATGCATCACGCCTTTGTTTGTTGATGCATAATCAATTTTATTTACTTCAACAATTGGCAAAGCATCAATATCAGTACGCAAAGCAACAATTTTACCTTTGGTTTTGCCTTTTATCACACCCAGAATGCCTGTTTTTACATAACCATCAGTATATTCTATGCCATACTCATCAAGCTTTTGCTTAATATATGCCGAGGTTTTAAATTCTTGAAAAGATAACTCAGGATTTTTATGTATGTGTCGCCTTATCTCTAAAACTTCGCTAAAATATTCTTGCGATAATTGTTTGATGGTTTCTTTCATTTTTTAGTACAATTTTTTATGTAACGAAGGTAAGCTTTTCTTTTAATTTATTGAAATTATTTTTTTTAAGTCTAAACCAAACAAAGCTTATTCACTTACCTATCAACATTTTAATACCAACTGCAATTAATAGCACTGCAAATATTTTTTTAAGAACATCAGCCGACAATCCAAGAGCTACTTTTGAGCCAAAATAACCGCCAACAATAAAAGTAACAATCATAATTGCTGCAAATCGTAAATCGACATAACCTTCTTTGTAATAGTTATATGCAGCAATTAATGCAACAGGAAAAGAAAGAACAGCCAAGCTAGTACCTTGTGCTTCTTTTTGACCTAAGCCAACAAAAAACATTAATGCAGGTATAATAATTATACCACCACCAACTCCCATAGAGCCACCAACAAACCCCGCAGCTATACCTACTATTGCTATTAAAATAAATTGTGTAATATCCATAAAAAATGCTTTTTGTAAAATTAAGTATAAAAATGTAAAAGCAAAAACTATCCACATTATAAGTTTAAAAACTTTTAACCATTCAAACTTTCAACTTGTATTTGTAATTATTACATTTGCACAAAATCGGAGAAGATATGTATGTATTATTTAAAAAAGAGTTAAGTAGTTTTTTTAGTTCCTTAACAGGATACATTGCAATAATAGTGTTTTTGGTGCTTACAGGGCTTTTTCTTTGGGTATTTCCGGGCGATTTTAATATTTTTGAAAATGGATTTTCGAGCATAGAAGGCTTGTTTATTATCGCCCCTTGGGTATTTCTTTTTTTGATACCAGCTATTACAATGCGTCTTTTTTCCGAAGAAAATAAAACAGGAACAATAGAACTTTTATTAACAAAACCATTGTCAGACTACAAAATAATATTAGCAAAATACTTAGCAGGGCTAACTGTTGTATCCTTTGCTTTGCTACCAACTTTAGTTTATTTTCTATCGGTATATCTTTTAGGAAATCCTGTTGGAAATATTGATGTTGGCGGAACTTGGGGTTCGTATATTGGCTTATTCTTTTTAGCTGCAATTTATGTGGCTATTGGTGTTTTTACTTCGTCGCTTACAGATAACCAGATAGTTGCATTTATTTTCTCGATGATACTTTCGTTTATAATTTATATAGGTTTCGATTTTATTTCGGGATTAGACTTTTGGGGAGGAAGCTCATATTTTGTTTCAAAACTTGGCATTAATTTTCATTATTCCTCAATAAGCCGAGGAGTGATAGATTCACGAGATTTAATATATTTTATTAGTGTTATATCGCTATTTATATTTGCAACAAAGCTAAAACTCGAAAGTAGAAAATGGTAATTAATTAAGGAAAATGAAAAAAGGCATTATAAAAAATAATATAATAGGATTTTTACTTTTATTACTGATAGTAATTGTTGTAAACATACTTTCTGAATTTAAATTCTTTCGTATAGATTTAACAGCAGAAAAGCGATATTCTATAAGCGAAATATCTATAAATCAGTTAGAAAAACTAGATGATATAGTTTTCTTAAAAATATATTTAGATGGCGATAATTTACCACCAGGTTTCAAACGATTAAAAAACAGTTTAAAAGAAATGCTAAATGAGTTTATTATCTATGGTGGCGATAATATTCAATACGAGTTTATAAACCCAAATGCCGAAAGCAGCAAAGACAAAAGAGAGGCAATACACAAAGAATTATATCAGCGTGGGCTTGTGCCAATAACACTTTACGAAAAAGACGATGAAGGAAACAGCTCCGAAAAAGTAATTTTTCCGGGAATTATAGCAACATACAAAGGGCGTGAGTTAGCTATTGATTTATTAGCAAACAATCCGCTAAAATCGCAAGCAGAAAACCTTAATAATTCGGTTAGCGAATTAGAATATAACCTAAGTAGCACAATAGAAAATTTGCAAAAAGAATATATCCCAACAATTGGTTTCACAACCGACCACGGCGAACTTTCTAATGCACACACATATAGCATGAAAAAAGCACTATCCGATTTTTATAATGTGCAAAATATTGCCATAAACGAAAATCTTAGTAGCTTATCGGAAAGAAATCAAGTAGATTCTGCGTCTAATAAAATAAGATATAGAAATAAATTTGAACTTTTGTTTATTGCTAAACCAACAAAACCTTTTAGCGAAAAAGACAAATTTATACTAGACCAATTTGTAATGCACGGTGGCAAAATAGTTTGGCTAATAGACGGAACTACTGCAAATATGGATAGTTTAGCTCATTCTAGCTCTAGTATGGCATTGCCAATTAACTTGAATATGAACGATCAGTTTTTTAACTACGGAGTTAGAATTAACAACGACTTAATTCAAGATTTATTATGTGCCAAAATACCTGCAAAACCTGTGTATTCAGGCAAAGGAAGATCGCAATTAGTACCCTTCGATTGGTTATATTTCCCTTTGATTAACCCAACAATTAATCACGAAATTACCAATAATTTAGATATGATTTTTTCGCAATTTGCAAGTAGCATAGACACCGTTCACCCCGACCCACTTATAAAAAAGACCATATTACTAACTACATCAAAATACACAAAAACAATAGAATCGCCTTTGCGTGTAAGTTTAGATTTATTAAATATTACTCCTGATAAAAATTTCTTTACAAAACAAAACATACCAATTGCTGTAATGCTCGAAGGTAGTTTTCGCTCTAATTTCTTAAACAGAATACCTGTTGCTATAAAAAACAGCCCATTAATTGATTTTAAAGAACAAAGCAAAAATACAAAAATGCTGTTTATTTCTGATGGAGAAATAATTAAAAACCCTACAAAAACAGTTAATGGCAAAGAAATGCCATATCCGACAGGATACGATATTTACTCGCAAGTAACTTATGCAAACAAAGATTTTATTTTAAATGCAACAAGCTATTTATTGGGTAATTCAGGTACAATATATCTAAGAAACAGACAAATAACACTTAGATTACTTGATAAAACAAAAATTAAAGAAAACGGAAATATGTGGAAAATGATAAATACTGCCATTCCTGTATTTTTGATTATCTTTTTCGGAATAATAATAAACTTTATTAGAAAACGTAGATTTACAAAATAGTTTTGCAATGAAAAATAAATATCTATACATAATACTATTAATACTACTTGCTATTACATCGTATTACGTTGTAAATAACAGTAATACAACAATAAAAGGCGAATTTAGTAATTTTGCTTTTGCTGATACTGCCTCAATAACAAAAATATTTATTGTTGATAAAACAGGCGAGCAAGTTATATTAGAGCGTAACAAAGGATACTGGAAAGTAAACAACAAATATAGAGTTAGAGTTGATGCAATAGATATGTTGCTAAAAACAATAAAAGATGTTGAAGTAAAAGCCCCTGTTTCTAAAGCAGCAATGAAAACACAGATAACACACATAGCTGTTAAATCGGTGAAGGTAGAAATTTATGCAGGTGGTAATAAACCGGCAAAAGTATATTATGTTGGCGGTGCAACCGACGATAATCAAGGAACATATATGTTGATAGAAAACTCTACAAAACCATATATAGTACACGTACCCGGATTTTTTGGGTATTTAAGCACTCGCTATTTTACTGAAGAAAAACTATGGCGACAATCGTGGATTTTTCGTAGCAATTACGCAGATATTGCAAGCGTTAGTTTAGATTATCCAAAAGATGAAAGTAAAGGTTTTACAGCAGTTAATCTTGGTAACAATAAATTTGAACTTTACCGAAACTTTGATAAACAAAAAATTAGTATATTTGATACTATTCAGGTTAAGTTGTTTATAGGCAATTTTATGAGTATTGGCTACGAAGCTCCTATTGTTAATATGGCTTCGGAAAAAAGAGATTCTTTAGTTAAGGCTAAACCCGAAAAAATTTATACCGTTAAACTTAAAAATAATACAGAACAAACTTTAAGACTATATTTAGTAAAAGTCGAAGAAGGTAGAACAGATACTTTTGGTAACGAAATAAATAATGATCCTGACAGATTATATGGTTTTTATAATGGCTTTAAAGACCTTGTTACAGTACAAACCTTATCAATAAATCCGGCAACTAAAGAAATTAACGATTTTTTACCGAAAAAATAATACTTTTTTTAATTGGCATAAGAATTGCCTAAGAGTATCCCATATTAAAAAACAAATATTAGTATGTCTTTTTGACATTAAAAAAATAAGAATAAATGGATAATTTTAAATTACTAAATATACAAGCAAGCGATGTGTTAGACGAAGAACAAGGGTTTTTTCCTATTATGTCAGACGAAGACGAAGAAAGATTGTCGAGTAGTGAAATTCCTGAAACACTGTCAATATTGCCTTTGCGAAACCTTGTTTTGTTTCCGGGTGTTGTTTTTCCAATAACTGTTGGTAGAGATAAATCCTTAGCATTAATAAAAAAAGCATACAAGAATAAAGAAATCATTGGCTGTGTAGCACAAAAAGATTTAAGCATTGAAGAACCAACAGCAAAAGATATTTATTTAACAGGCACTACTGCTAAAATAATTAAAATGTTTGAAATGCCCGATGGTACAACATCAATAATTATACAAGGGCAAAAGCGTTTTTCTATTGACGAAATACTAACAGAAGAACCATTTTTTACTGCCAAAGTAAAAGAACATAACGATGTAAAAAATCCTAAAAATACCAAGGAATTTATTGCAATTATAGATTCTTTAAAAGATTATTCTTTTAAAATAATTAAGCTATCGCAGAATATACCTACCGAAGCAACATTTGCAATAAAAAACATTGAAAACTCTACGTTTTTAGTAAATTTTATTTGTTCTAATATTGACATCAGTATTAAACAAAAACAAGAACTTTTACAAATTGATAATTTAAAAACACGAGCAATAAAGCTTTTAGAATATCTAACAAAAGAGATACAAAAACTTAAGCTAAGAAACCAAATAAAAAACAAGGTAAAAGCCGATTTAGATAAACAACAAAAAGAATATTTTTTAAACCAAGAAATTAAAACAATACAAGAAGAACTTGGCGGAAACCCCATAGAAAAAGAAGTTGAAGAACTTTTATCTCAAGCAAAAAAGAAAAAATGGAACAAAAAAACAGGAGAGTATTTTAAAATTGAAGTAGAAAAACTTAGAAGAATGCACCCCTCTGCACCAGATTATTCTATACAGTTAAACTACGTTAAAACAATTATAGAACTACCTTGGAACGAATTTACAAAAGATAACTTAGACCTTAATCACGCAAAAAAAGTTTTAGACAAACATCATTTTGGTTTAGAAAGTATAAAAGAACGTATTCTTGAATATTTAGCTGTAATTAAATTAAAAGGAGATTTAAAATCGCCAATTATTTGTTTAGTAGGACCTCCGGGTGTTGGGAAAACATCGCTTGGTAAATCTATTGCCGATGCACTAGAAAGAAAATATGGTAGAATTGCTCTTGGTGGTTTGCACGACGAAAGCGAAATTCGTGGACACAGAAAAACATATATTGGTGCAATGCCAGGTAGAATTATCGAAAATATTAAAAAAGTAAATTCGTCGAACCCTGTGTTTATTCTCGATGAGATAGACAAAGTAGGAAACGATTTTAGAGGCGACCCAAGTTCTGCTCTTTTAGAGGTGCTAGACCCAGAACAAAATAATACTTTTCACGATAATTTTTTAGAACTCGATTACGATTTATCTAATGTAATGTTTATTGCTACGGCAAACTCGCTTAACACAATTAACCCTGCCTTGCTCGACCGTATGGAAATTATTGAACTTAGTGGGTATTTGGTTGAAGAAAAAATTGAAATAGCAAAACGTCATTTAATCCCTAAATTATTAAAAAACCACGGTGTTAAAGCAAAACAAATTAAATTTGCTAAAAAAATATTAGAAGAAGTTATAGAAAACTACACTAGAGAAAGCGGTGTACGTCAATTAAACAAAACTTTAGCAAAGCTTATCAGGGCAACTGCAAAAAAAATTGCTTTCGACGAAAAATACAATATCAACCTAACAAAAGAAGATTTATTACAAATATTGAAATCGCCACGTTTTAGTAGCGAAAAATACGAAGGAAACGAGTATGCAGGAGTTGTTACAGGTTTGGCTTGGACATCGGTTGGTGGCACAATCCTTTTGGTAGAAACAAGCCTAAACAAAGGAAAAGGCAAAATTACTTTAACAGGAAATCTTGGCGATGTAATGAAAGAATCTGCAACAATAGCAGTGGCTTACCTAAAAGCAAATCATAAAAAGTTTAATATCCCTATCGAAGCATTTAGTAACTGGGATATAAATATTCATTTTCCCGAAGGTGCTACACCAAAAGACGGACCATCGGCAGGTATTACATTAGTAACATCTTTAACTTCGGCATTTACACAATGTAAAATAAAGAAAAATCTTGCCATGACAGGCGAAATTACTTTACGTGGAAAAATTTTGCCTGTGGGCGGTATAAAAGAAAAAATTCTTGCTGCAAAACGTGCAGGAATTAAAGAAATAATTATGTCGTCAGAAAATAAAAAAGATATTGAAGATATTAACGAAATTTATACCAAAGGATTAATTTTTAATTATGTTAAAGAAATAAGCGAAGTTCTTGATATTGCCATATTAAAACAAAAGGTTGTTAATGCTAAAGTTATTGAGTAGAAAAAAATATAAAAAATTATCATTTAAATAACGAATAACATTATCTTTGTTTTTCAATTTTTAAAACAAAGTATAGTGAATACTAAAATAGCACAAGCAGGTAGCTTAGGACCAAAAACACGTTCCGATTGTGAAATAATATTAGAATTAACTCAATCGGGCGGTATCAAAATTGATTTAAAAAGTAAAGTTAATGTTCTTTTTGGCGATTCGATAAAAGAATTAATTAACGATGAGTTAAAATTCTTTGGCATTACCAATGCAAAAATTTCTATGATAGATAAAGGAGCATTACCTTTTGTTATAGCTGCCAGAATTGAAACTGCCGTAAAAATGTTGATAGATACCGATAAAGAGTACCTTATCGATATTATTGAAGCTAACAAAAATACTACAACAAAAG
>Ga0256845_1002175_pt1 | contig 14502 bp, 16 predicted proteins | sample RiftiametaG_FD_189101 | JGI IMG/M metagenome (GOLD analysis project Ga0256845, IMG submission 189101) | Tube worm associated microbial communities from hydrothermal vent at the East Pacific Rise, Pacific Ocean - Riftia | ecosystem: Host-associated > Annelida > Integument > Unclassified ...
AAATCGAAAAAATTAAAAATTAAAATTAAAGCAGCAAAACTCCCTTCCAATAACAAAGCAGTTTCTAACGTTAAAACCTCTGGAAAAGCAAGGTAATAGATAACAATATAGGCTATGAAGGCAAGGTAAAATACTACTGATTTTGTAATGTATCTTGAATGTTCCGTTTCCTTTTTCTCCAATAAATTATTTCCGCATTTAGCGCAAAATTTTACGGACTCATCAAACAATAACTCACAGTTTGAGCACAAGAAATTACTCATTTACTTCTCTTCTTTTTGAACTAAATTTGCAGAATACAACCCTTTCCCTAGATATGAAATAATTATAACCTTCCAAATAACTCCTTGGTATAACGTTTCTGGTTCAAAAACACCATTTATTACAATTACTGTAATATATAAAAGTAACCCTGATAATAATGCCGCTAAAGGTTTTTTGGTTGACCAAAGCGCTAATACTACATATATTGCTGCAAGAATTACATTTGTAACTAAAATAGCTACATCTGCTAATAAAAAATATGATCCTATTCCTATAAGCCCTGTAAAACCTCCAACAAAATATAATGTATTTCTTGCTGATTTTACTTTTTTAGTAGCATCATTCTTATTGCTTTTTTTCATTACAACCCTAGCATGAAACTTTGCTTGCTCTTGACTTGTTCCTTTTTCTGGAAATCCACAAGAATTACAAAAAACATCATTATTATTCATTAATGATGAACATTGTGAGCATGATAAAGATTCTGTTTTTTCAAGATTTAAGACTTCTTTTTTTTCTTCCATATATAGAAATTTTACACAAACAACTTTTTCAGTTCAGTAGCATCTGCTGGTTTCATTTTACCTGCTAAAATCAAACTCAATTGTCTTCTTCGTAAAGCGCCTTCGTATCGTTTTTTCTCTTCTTCGGTTTCTGGAATTAATTCTGGAGCAGCAATTGGGCTTCCCATTTGGTCTACCGCAACAAACGTATAAATAGCATCATTACATTTTGTTTTAGCACCTGTTCTATGATCCTCAACAAAAACATCAATAATAACTTCCATCGAAGAATTAAAACATCTAGAAACTTTCGCTTCAAGCGTAATAATATCTCCCAATTTAATTGGATGAGCAAAAGAAACATTATTTACCGCAGCAGTCACTACTATTCTATTAGAACAACGATGAGCAGAAATTGCCGCACAGATATCTAACCAGTGCAAAAGTCTGCCTCCCATTAAATTCCCTAATGTATTTGTGTCGTTTGGCAATATTAACTCGGTCATTATTGCCCTTGTAGATTCTGATGTTTTTGTTTTCATGTGTCTTTTGTTTAAATTATTTTATCCTTCGATAAACTCAGGATGACAAATAATTTTCCAAAATTAAGTACAAATCATTTATAAAAATGATAAGAAAGAAAATCATTTTATTCTCGATACGCTTCGTACTCGAACTGACAATGATTATAAGCTATCTACAAAATCACGAATCAATCGAAAAGTCTCATTAAACTTAGTTAACGGTAATGTTTTTGAAACATCATCAACATCATGGTAGGCACTTATTCCTCCCATTAAATACATAAAAAATGCAGGAACTCCTTTTTCCGAAAACCAATAATGATCGCTATTGGCTGCTTTCCCTCTTTTTTTAATAATAGGCAAATAATTATTCTGGCTATTAATTTTTACTAATCTATTATAATGCTCTTCATCTATCCTTCCGTTTACAATCATTGCCCCTTCACTTCCAGTTCCCATCAAATCCATATTAAATACAAAGTTTATTTGAGTTAAAGGAATGGTTGGATGATTAACAAAATATTTTGAACCAACTAAACCTGCCTCTTCTGCTCCAAAAGCAATAAATATAATTGTTTTTGTTGGGGGTTCTTTATGCGAGTAGTGACTGGCTAAATTTAACAACATGGCAACTCCGCTCGCATTATCATTTGCCCCAGGAAAATAAACTTCTTCTCCCATTTTTCCTAAATGATCATAATGTGCAGAAAGCACAATAAAAGAATCGGGATATTCAATTCCTTTAATATATCCTATTACGTTTTTCGATCGGTATCGCTACTTAATTCTTGATCTATTACTACCGAAATGGACTTGTATGTTTGTTTTAGAACACCTCTTTTTACATGTAGTATTGCATAGTTTTTAGCTGTCGCAGATAAATGTTGTGTTAATTTATCTTCCAAAAAAATAACCCCAACAGCCCCAACCTTATTCAATTTTAATTGTTGAAATAGGTCGCTCTCATTTTCTTCTACATTATTATCTAATATTATAAACTTATTAGCAAAAAATCCCTTTTTCACTAATTTATCCAATTCTTTTTGATCTGAAAATTGTCCTGTTTTATACCAAATTAACTCAAACGTTCCTTTTATACTTCCAGAGGCAGCACCAACAATAAAATCGGAACCTGGAGTAATTTTATTCCCATCAAAACTTACACTTACTGTTTTTGGAAAAGTATTTAATGGTGAGTTAAATTCTTGAAAAAAAGAGTTTTCGAACTGTTTTAAACCCTTCTTTTTAAATTGATTGGCAATATAATTTGCTGCTTTTTTTTCGCCATTATTAATAACTCCTCTCCCTGCAAAATATTCAGTAGTTAGCGTGTCAACAATTTTTCTAGCATAATTTATGTTTTGAGAAAAAACTGAAAATAATGTAAATTGAAAACAAAGAAAAATTAATCCCTTTCGCATTTTAAGAGAACCTTCTTTCAACTAAATTAGTAAACGACACAACATGTTCGTTATCAATTTCCCAATCCTTTGTTGAATATAATGCAATTGCTCCATCTAAAGAAGAACACTCATCAATCGCTTTTACCAATTCATTAAAAGCATTCATATCTTTATCAAACAACTCATTAGCAAACAAATACCTATCGTTAAGTGTTAATCCATCTGATAATTTAGAGATAGATAGCTGCTCTAAGTTTTCTTTTTCAGGGGATTCCTCTTCAAAAACGGGCTCTGTAGTTGGTTCAACCTTAATCGATTCCTCATTAATAGGCTTCTCTTCTTCCACTTCTAAATTTTCAGCATTGGGTTCTTCCGAGCCTTCAACAGCTCCGTTATAACTATTACTAAATTGCTTTGATAGATTTTCTTGCTGCTCCAATAAATATTTAAAAACAATCAAATTCTCCTTCAATTTGTTAATCTTCTTTAACACAAAACTGACCTCTAAAGAAGGAATAGGTCTTTCTGCACTATATTGATCAGAATGATCAACAATATTTTCTAATAATTGATTTAACTCTTGTCGTAATTGTTCTATTTCCATAACTTCGAGACCTATAAATTTATTCAGATAAAAATAAGAAATTTTAGTTTCAAAATAACAATTAACCATGTTTCTTGAAGATACCATAAACCCCAATAAGAAAAAAGGCTGGATAGAGGTTATTTGCGGATCTATGTTTTCTGGAAAAACTGAGGAGTTAATTCGCAGAATGAAACGTGCACAATTTGCCAAGCAAAATGTAGAAATTTTTAAACCTGGTATTGATACGCGTTATGATGATGAAAAAGTTGTTTCTCATGATGCCAATGAAATACACTCTACACCAGTTCCTTCCTCATCAAACATTCCAATATTAGCAACTAATGTTGATGTTGTTGGTATTGATGAGGCTCAATTTTTTGATGATGGTTTAGTTGCTGTTTGCAATCAATTAGCAAATAGCGGAATCAGGGTTATTGTTGCTGGTTTAGATATGGATTTTAAAGGTGTTCCCTTTGGTTCGATGCCAAGACTAATGGCTTGTGCTGAATATGTTACAAAGGTTCATGCTATTTGCATGCATTGTGGTGATTTAGCCAATCATTCTTACCGAAAAGTAGAAAAAGAAGAATTAATCCTTTTAGGCGAAATTGATGAGTACGAACCACTTTGCAGGTCATGCTATAATAATGCAACAAAAACAAAATCCCCTCAACCCTCTTCATAAGAGGGAATAAATATGAAAGAACTCGTTTACGATACCACCCTAGAAATTCACATGAATAATTTAGTCACCAACCTAAATTATTTTAAATCATTACTAAAGCCTACTACTAAAATAATGGTAATGGTTAAAGCATTTTCTTATGGATTAGGAACTTATGATGTTGCTAAACTCTTAGAAGAAAATAATGTAAATTACTTAGGCGTTGCCAATACTTTTGAAGGAATAGAATTAAGAAAAGCAGGAATTAATTTGCCCATTATGGTAATGAAACCTGAGGTCGACAGTTTTGATTTAGTAGAAGAACATCAACTCACCCCTACCATCTTTTCGCTTTATGCATTACAGCAATTAATCAATTCTGTAGATAATTCTATCCCATTTCCTATTAGTTTAAAAATAGATACAGGGATGCATCGTTTAGGTTTTGATATAAATGATATTCCTGAGTTATTAAAAATGTTAACGACTAATTCTTTTTTAAAAATTGAAAGTGTATTTTCTCATTTAGCTGCTCCTGATGAAAAAAACCATGATGAATTTACTAATCATCAGATTAAAAATTTTACAGCTATTGCAAGTACAATCTCCAACCATGTAAATTATCATTTTGACAAACATATTTTAAACACCAATGGAATTGTTCGATTTATAGATGCTCAGTTTGAAATGGTTCGTTTAGGTATTGGGTTGTATGGATTTTGTGCTGATGAAGAAACACAAAAGAAACTATTACCTGCAAGCACCTTAAAATCTAAAATTGCTCAAATAAAACACATTAAAAAGGGAGAAACGATTGGTTATGGCAGAAAAGGAATTGCTTTTAATGATATAACAATAGCAACCATTCCTGTTGGTTATGCTGATGGATTAAGCCGGAAACTTAGTAATGAAAATTGGAGCATGATTGTTAACAATAAAAAAGCTCCAATTATTGGCACTGTTTGTATGGATATGGTAATGATAGATGTAACTAACATCAATTGCAAAGAAGGTGATGACGCTTTTATTTTTAGTATCAACAACTCAATTACTGAAATGGCAAAATGTATCGGAACCATTCCTTATGAGATTTTAACCTCATACTCTCCTAGAGTGAAGCGTGCTTTTAATTACTAGTAGCCTAACCTTTCTCTAACTCGTTTAAGAACATCTCTTGCTACTAAACGAGCTTTATCAGCACCTATTTTAAGCTGCTCATCTAACTCCTCTAAATTTTCCATATAATAATTATACTGCTCTCTTTCTGTTTTAAATTTTTCACAAATCAGCTCAAACAATTCTTGTTTTGCATGACCGTAACCATAATTTCCTCCAGCATAATTTGCTTTCATTTTAGTAATTTGATCATCACTTGCTAACAGTTCGTACAAAGCAAAAGCGTTACATGTTTCAGTTTCTTTTGGGTCTTCCATAGCTGTGCTGTCTGTTTGTATAGACATCACTTGCTTTCTTAATTTTTTATCCGACAAAAAGATATTAATCAAGTTTCCTTTTGATTTACTCATTTTATCTCCATCTGTCCCAGGAACTAACATCGTATCTTCCTGTACAACAGCTTCGGGGAACACTAATGTTTCTCCAAGTTTATGATTAAATCTACTGGCAACATCTCGCGTCATTTCCAAATGCTGCATTTGATCTTTACCAACAGGAACCAATTCTGCATCATATAATAATATGTCTGAAGCCATCAACATTGGGTATGTAAATAATCCTGAATTCACATCTTCTAACCGATCTGCTTTATCTTTAAACGAATGGGCTAGTGTCAATCTTTGATAAGGATAAAAACAACTTAGATACCACGTTAATTCTGCACATTCTGGCACATCAGATTGACGGTAAAAAACAGTTTTATTTACATTTAAACCACAAGCTAACCAAGCAGCAGCAGTACTGTAAGTATTTCCCCTTAATTCTTCTGCATTTTTTATTTGTGTTAACGAATGCATATCCGCAATAAATAAAAATGTTTCATTTTCAGGATCATTCCCCATTGCTATTGCTGGTAAAATTGCTCCTAATAAATTCCCTAAATGCGGTGTGCCTGTACTTTGTATCCCTGTTAAAACTCTAGCCATAAAACAAAAGTAATATTTATTTTTATTCATCGGTTAAATTGAGGTTATTCGATGAATCATTTTTAATATCTTTACCTGCTCAAATGAAAAAGGTAAAAGAAATATTAGGTAGTTTATGGAAAATTTATGTTTTTCTATGGTTCATTATTTTGCTTTTAATCCTCTACCCTTTGTATTTAATTTTTGTATTAAATGAAAAACATTTTCACAAAGGCTTTCATCTACTCCGCTTCCATACAGGGTTACTCATGTACCTTTCAGGTATTTTTATTTCAGTAAAAAACAAACATTACATTAAAAAAGAGCAGGCTTATGTTATTGCTCCAAATCATTCTTCTTTTTTAGACATCATTATTTTATATCAAACCTTTCCTCAATATTTTGTTTTCATGGGTAAAAAATCATTAGCAAAAGTTCCCATTTTTGGAATTTTCTTCAAAAAAATGAACATTACTGTTGATAGAAAAAGTGCCAGAGATGGGAAACGTTCAATGGATAAATGTGGAAAAGAGTTAGATAAGGGACATAGTGTTGTAATGTTTCCTGAAGGAACAATTTCTGCTAACGTTCCTGAACTGTTAAGATTTAAAAATGGAGCATTTAAATTGGCAATAGAAAAACAAGTCCCTATAATTCCTATCACTTTTTTTACCAACTACAAAAGACTAGAAATGGCTGGATTATTTTCTGGAAAAGCTGGTCCTGGAATGGCAAAAGCAGTAATTCACAAACCAATTCCAACCACAGGAATGACCGAAGATGATGTAGCTCCTTTACGAGATAAAGTTTTTAAAATTATTAATGATGAGTTATTGGCTTATGCCAGTAAATAAGAAAATACAACTTAACTGGTCTGCATTTTTTTTACAGACGTTCTTTTGTCTTTATTTTCTTATTACCCCACTTTTCCTTGCTTATTTTTTTGATGTAAATAACCCCAACAATACCGCTTATAATATTGACATTATTAGCAAACATTTCCTTAAGATAAGCGTAGTTATTATATGCTTTTCATACCTAATTAGCCTGCCCTTCCTTTTTATAAAACAACACTTTCAGAAAACCCTTTTTATTTTACTTTTTCTACTATTTTATAGTGCTTCAATACTCGATTTTTTGCATGTTATTTTATTTAAATCAAGAGCCAACTCTTCCTCCTATTTTTCAATTTTCTCCTCTAACCAAAATGAAAGATTAGAGTTTGTTTTAGATTATTCCTCAAGTAGTTTAATACTAGGGCTGCTCTCTTTATTATTATTTCCATTCCTAATTTATTTCATTCAAAAAAGAAATTACGGAAGCCTAATTAGAAAAGTTATCGCAGGTTTATTTACAGTATTATTAATTATCTCTACTTACGTCACTTTAACTCGTTCTGATACTACTTTTTATAAAGAAATCTCCATATTTAAGTTAACTCAAGAGTTCTCAAATTATAAAAAAGAAATAAATTTATTAAACACACTAAATACAAAGGAGGCTAAACTGAACATTAATAAAACAGTTATTAAAGAGCCCGAAACCTACATTTTTATTATCGGAGAATCTACCAGCAAATTTCATATGCAGTTATATGGTTATGAACGAAATACAACACCCGAATTAATGAAATTTAAAAAGGAGTTAATCCTTTTTAATAATATAAAAAGTAGTGCCGTACATACTGTAGAATCACTCAAAGACATGTTTGTGTTAACAGATAAAAACAACAATTTCACCAACAACACCTTAATTGATTGCTTTAATGAAGCTGGGTTTTCTACCTATTGGTTAAGTAATCAGTCTTATTTAGGTGAAAACGAAACGCCAATTAGCGCCATTGCAAAAAGAACAACACAGCAAGTTTACATCAATACTGCTAACTCTAATAAATTAGATGAAGAACTGTTGCCCGAATTAAAAACACTCCTAAATAAAAAAGATAAAAAAAGAGTTCTTTTTATTCATTTAATGGGAACACACCTCAGTTATCAGGATAGATACCCAAACAGTTTTAACGTGTTTACCAATAAGAATATTTCTGTTTTTGGGGATCATGCGGATAGTCACATTAATCAATATGACAATGCAATTTTGTACAACGATTATATTGTTTCTGAAATAATTAAAACAGCTAAAAATATAAAAGGAATTGCTACTGTAACTTACCTTTCTGATCATGGTGATGAGGTGTATGATTTTAGAAATTTCCATGGGCACTCAGGGGCTTTACTTTCAAGGTATATGACCAATGTTCCTTTCTTTATTTGGGGGAATACAGCATTTAAATCACTTAAAAATGAGCAACTAATAGCTGCATACAATAACAGTAATTCTGAGTTTTCTCTAAAAAACTTTAGCCATACTATTCAGGATTTATTTGAGGTTAAGTCAGTCTATTATCAAAAGCATAGAAGTTTTTTTAGCGAACAAGACAGTGTTCTACCTATAGCAAAAACACAAGATTCAACAAACCAAACAATAAGTAATGACCCTTTTAAATTTGATTCTAAAATATGGGTACATCGAGTAAATAGTTTAACACGGTTAGCCGAAATAGAACCTTTATTTAAGGGAATGGAGTTAGATGTTGTTTTTGAAAACGGGAAATTTGATGTAAGGCATCCTCCTACCAATTCAATCAATTTATCTCTCGAAAAATTTCTAACCAACGTAGATAATCCTCATAACCACTATTTTTGGTTAGACCTTAAAAATTTAACTTTAAAAAATGCTGATTCCGTAATTGAGCGATTAAATTACATCACCCAAAAGTTTAATATTAAACAAAACATTATTGTTGAAACAACAACTCCAGAGGCTATTCCGAAACTTAATAAACATCATTACTTCTCTTCATACTACCTCAACAATTTAGCTAGTTTGAGTGAATTTAATTTAAGTAATGAGCTAAAAGTAGTTTCTAAAAACATCCGTTTAAATAACCCAACAGCCATTTCTCAAAACATTAATAATTACTTTATTATGTCTGAAAATTTTAAGAAAAAAAATAAATTGATTTGGACATTAAATTTAGATTGGAACAACCCTAATACACATCAAAGAATAGAAAATCTTCTTAGAAAAGACAGTACAATTAAAGTTTGTTTAGTCAATTACAAAACCGATGGTTGGAGGTGATTAGCTATTTATTTTTTGATAAAACTGCTCAGCAGCTAATTGCTCAGCTTGCTTTTTCGTAAAAGCAATTCCTTTTCCTTTTAATTCATTATCCACTAATAATTCTGCAACGTAAAGCTTTCCTTTTTTCTCTTCTTTCTCAGAAATTTTATACTCGAAACTTATTTTTTCTTTCTGACACCATTCAATCACTCTACTTTTAAAATCTGTTTCTGTTTGAATTACTTCTTCAATATCAATATGGTTTTGAAGTAGCTTTTCTTCTACAAACTTTTGAGCGAACCCATAACCTTTATCTAAAAAAATTGCCCCTATTAATGCCTCTAATGCATCACCATAAACAGACTTTGATGCACGTTCTAAATTAGATTTCATTAGCTCTTGCAAGCCAATTTTAACTCCTAAATTATTAAGTGTTTGCCTACTTACTAACTTCGATCGAAGTTTAGTTAAATAACCCTCATCCTTTTTAGGGAATTTATAATAAATGTAATTGGAAATAATACTGTCTAAAACAGCATCACCTAAAAACTCCAATCTTTCGTTACTTTCGAAAGATTGGAGTTGGTTATTTTGTATGATTGATTTGTGTAAAAAAGCCTGTCTATATATCGAAATTTGATCTGGATAAAATCCAATAATACGCGCTAGAATTTCTGCGTACTCATCTTTTTTTCGAAAGACTCTTTTTAAAAACAATTATGCTTCGTATTTCTTAAAAATAACAGAAGCATTATGCCCGCCAAAACCAAAAGTATTACTCAACGCAGCTCTTACTTCTCTTTTTTGAGCTTTATTAAATGTAAAGTTCAATTTAGGATCAAAAGACTCATCATCAGTAAAATGATTAATTGTTGGAGGAACAATATTTTCTTTAACGGCCATTAGTGTTGCCATAGATTCTAGTGCTCCTGCAGCTCCTAATAAGTGACCTGTCATGGATTTAGTAGAACTAATGTTTAAGTTATAAGCATGATCACCAAACACTTTTAAAATTGCTTGTGATTCTGCAATATCTCCCAATGGTGTAGATGTTCCATGAACATTAATGTAATCTATTTCATTCGCATCCATTTCTGCATCTTCTAATGCATTTTTCATCACGTTTGTTGCTCCTAAGCCTTCTGGATGTGGCGCAGTCATGTGATGAGCATCAGCAGACATTCCTCCACCAACTATTTCAGCATAAATATTTGCTCCACGAGCAATTGCATGTTCGTATTCTTCTAAAATTAAAGAAGCTCCTCCTTCACCCATTACAAAACCATCTCTCTCTTTATCAAAAGGACGAGAAGCTGTTTCTGGTGAATCATTTCTTGTAGAAAGTGCGTGCATTCCATTAAATCCACCCATTCCTGCTTCATAAATTGAAGCTTCAGAACCTCCTGAAACAAAAACATCTGCTTTTCCTAATCTGATGTAATTAAATGCATCGATTAACGCGTTTGTTGATGATGCACAAGCTGCAACTGTTGTAAAGTTTGGCCCTCTAAATCCAAATTCCATAGAAATTAATCCAGATGCAATATCTGCAATCATTTTAGGAATAAAGAAAGGATTAAATCGTGGTGTCCCATCTCCATTAACAAAGTTAGTTACTTCATCTTGGAATGTTTTAATTCCTCCAATACCTGAACCCCAAATAACACCAACTCTATCTTTGTTTATAGTTTCTAAATCTAATTTAGAATCTGCCACCGCTTCTTTAGCTGCAATTAATGCAAACTGAGTATAAGGATCTATTTTACGACCTTCTTTTCTATCAAAATAATCTGCTACGTTATAATCTTTTACTTCGCACGCAAATCGTGTTTTAAATTTTGATGCATCAAATCGTGTGATTGGAGCACATCCGCTAACACCAGCTTTTAAATTTTTCCATGTTTCAGGAAAAGTTTTACCTAAAGGAGTAATTGCTCCTAAACCTGTTACTACAACTCTCTTTAATTCCATTAAGAAGATTGATTAAAATTGTTTGTATAAAGTGAAATAGCCTTGAATAAATTCAAAGCTACTTCATTAAATCTATAGGGAACGCGTATTATTTTGCGTTTTCTGTAATATAAGTTACAGCATCTCCAACAGTAGCAATTTTTTCTGCTTGATCATCTGGAATTGCAATATTGAATTCTTTTTCGAATTCCATAATTAATTCAACTGTATCCAAAGAATCAGCTCCTAAATCATTAGTAAAGCTTGCTTCATTTGTTACTTCGTTCTCGTCAACTCCTAATTTATCAACGATAATTGCTTTTACACTTCCTGCGATATCTGACATATTCTATTTTTTTTAATGTTTTATAAGGTGCAAAGAAAATTATTTATCTCAACAAAATCAAATTATTTTCGATTATTTGTAAACAACTAGTAGTTTATTTAATTTTTTCCTTTGTAAATCTGGTACTTCAGCGTTTTTTATAGGGTGTCCAACAGGTAATAATAAGTATGCACGCTCATTTTCTGGTCTATTTAATAATTTTCCTAAAAAATTCATAGGACTAGGTGTATGAGTTAATGTAACTAAACCAGCATTATGGATTGCAGCAATTAACATCCCACAAGCGATGCCTACAGATTCATTTACATAATAATTGTTTCTTTTTTCTCCATCTACCGTTTCGTGCACTCTTTTAAATACTACTATTATATAGGGGGCTATTTCAATAAATGGTTTTTCCCAAGTAGTTCCTAAAGGTTCTAAATCTGCCTTCCACCTTTCACTCATTCTTCCTCCGTAACTCTTTTTTTCTTCTTCCTCTGCAGCTTCTCTAATTTTTGTTTTAAGTTCTGGATTAGATACTACACAAAAAGTCCAAGGTTGTTTATGAGCACCAGAAGGAGCTGTTCCTGCGGCTTTAATAATGTTTTCTATAACTTTAATATCTATTGGTTTATCAGAATAATCTCTAACCGAACGTCTTTTATCTAACAATTGATAAAACGATTCACTTTTTTGAAGTTGTTCTTCGGTTGTTAATTCTTTTTGATGGTAAGTAATAAATTTATAAGCCATGTTATTTAACTTTGAGTTTGAGAATTTTGTCATCCAATTGTCACATTGATTCCGATAGTTATCGGAATGTCGAAGTGCTCTCGAAGGACAAAAATTCTGTTCTCGATACAATTCCAACAAAATTGGAATCACTCGAACTGACATTTTTTAATTAATAAGGATGAAGATAATAAACTTATGACACGTATTGCAATTTTTGCTTCAGGAAGTGGCTCTAATGCCGAAAACATTGCCAATTATTTTAAAGGTAATGACAATGTTGAGATTTCAATCATCTTAACCAACAATGCAAACGCCTTTGTTATTGAACGAGCAAAAAAATTAGGTGTAAAATCACATATTTTTACAAAAACTGGTTTTATAGAAAGTGATGATATTTTGCAAAAATTAAAAGAAAATGACGTTAATTTGATAGTTTTAGCTGGTTTTTTACTGAAAATACCCAAAAATCTCATAAAAGCATTTTCGAATAAAATTATAAATATACACCCTGCTTTATTACCAAAATATGGTGGAAAAGGAATGTACGGAGACAATGTACATAAAGCTGTTGTAGAAAATAACGAAACAGAATCGGGGATTACAATACATTATGTAAATGAACATTATGATGAAGGTAAAATAATTTTTCAAGCAAAATGCCCTATTTTACCAACTGACAATCATAATGATGTTGCTGCAAAAATTCATGAATTGGAGTACGAGCACTTCCCGAAAACGATTGACTTTATCCTAAAAAAAGTGTAGTTTCGTTTAACAACATGTAAAAAACATTAAAACGTTTCTAACAAGAACGTTGTGTGTAATGGAAAACAAATTATGACAAAGAGAATAATAACATTAGCCACTTTATTTTTTATAGCAGTATTGAGCTATGCACAAACAAATTTCCTTAAACATAATGGTGCTGGAGGACCTGTTGTAAGTTCTTTTCAAAATTCTAGTTGGGATATTTTTGGAACAAGTGACCCAACAGTAATTAGCGTAAATGATACATTAAAAATGTGGTACACCGTATCTGATACAAGTAATATTCCTTGTTTAAACTGTACTGATAATGCTATAGCCATCCCTCCTTATTCTGGAACAGCGTCACATCAACAAATTGCTTATGCTTGGTCATTAGACGGAATAAGTTGGACAAAATATACGAATGGTCCAGTGTTGTTTGCAGGACCAAATACTTGGGATGAATTAGGGGTAGAAACTGTTACTGTAGTGTACGATTCAATTGCATCTGTTTCCAAAAGGTATAAAATGTGGTATTTGGGTTATGGTAATAACCTAGGAAATCCCTCTACTTGGTGGCAAATTGGATATGCCTATTCTGCCAATGGTATAAATTGGACTAAATATTCAAACAATCCAGTATTAACTTCTATGACTTCTTCTGGAACAAACTCCTCAAGAACCGATTTCGCATATGAAGGACCGACTGTATTAATAGATGAAAATGATATTCCCGCTAAACGCTATAAGATGTGGTATATGGGGTTAGATTTTACAGTAGGAGTTGAAGAAAAAGCAGTATGTTATGCTTGGTCTGCCGATGGTGAAAATTGGACTAAACATTCAAACAATCCAGTCATTGAAAAAGATGCTTTTTGGGAGCAAAATGTTGGAGGAACAATTATTGACCCCTGTGTAATAAAAGTAGGAACAACTTATTATATTTGGTATAATGCTGAAGCTGGTGCCGCACCATTATTAAGAGAAATTGGATACGCAACATCTTCTGATGGAGTAAATTGGCAAAAAAATGCTTCACCAGTATTGTTGCCCTCAAATACTGGGTGGGACAATGCAGCTGTATTTGCACCAACAGTTTTATTTGAAGATAATTTATATAAAATGTGGTACTCTGGCTATAATAATACAGTTTCTGTATGGGCAAATGGTTATGCCATAGATTCATCTTTAGTATTAGGAATAAATCAAATTTCAAGTATAGAAAACATTAAAGTCTTCCCAAATCCTGCTAGTGAATTGCTAACAATTGATAATCCATTAGGCAGGAAAATATCTATTAAATTAGTCAATGGAATAGGACAAACTTTTATTAAAGCTGAAATGATTAGCAAAACGCAAGTAATATCTCTAATTGACCTTCCTGCTGGAATATATTTTTTACAGATTAAAGTAAATGACAAACAAGTAACAGCTAAAAAAATTATCAAGAGGTAACACTACTACACACAACACTGTATATAGCAAATAGGTACTGTGTTAAAAAACAAGTATATTCATTAAAAAATAAGAAGAAAGTATTTTATATACATTCATTCTGTATAGACATCTTCTTTTGGGAGGTGTCTATTTTTAT
>Ga0256845_1002176_pt1 | contig 14493 bp, 13 predicted proteins | sample RiftiametaG_FD_189101 | JGI IMG/M metagenome (GOLD analysis project Ga0256845, IMG submission 189101) | Tube worm associated microbial communities from hydrothermal vent at the East Pacific Rise, Pacific Ocean - Riftia | ecosystem: Host-associated > Annelida > Integument > Unclassified ...
TATATTGACCGAGAATTGCTGAATTGCATATAGATATGTTGACAACTATAATGGATACCATTATAATATGATCCGTGATAAAAACTTTTAAGCCAATTGGTACAGAAGATATTTTTGATGGTGTGGCATCACAAACTGCTAGAAGATGCTGCCCTCAATCTATCTGGTCGGTTGCTCGCCGAAAATTGGATCAAATCAACAGGGTTCGAGATATCAATGAACTTAAAGTGCCGCCTGGTAATCGTTTGGAACGTTTAAAAGGCAACCGACAGAATCAATATAGTATTCGTATTAACCAACAATATAGAATATGTTTTACATGGGAGGAAGGTCATGCCTACGAGATCGAAATCACAGATTACCACTGATGCTGGGAGGCGACTGCCTAAAAACCGTCCCCCGACACACCCTGGGGATATGCTTTTTGAAGAATTTGTCAAGCCGCTTGGACTCACACAAGTAAAACTCGCTCGCTGCCTGGGCGTTTCTTACCCTCGTCTCAACGAAATTATTAAAGGCAGACGTTCTGTAACTCCGGATACGGCACTGCGATTTTCCCGTGTTTTGGGTATGTCAGCTGATTTCTGGCTGGGCTTACAACAGGATTGGGATCTCTGGCATGCAATGAACAGCCCTGCTGCAAAACAGATTAATCAACTGAAACCAATTCCTATTGATCAACATTCTTTTGCATAACCATTTTCTGCACTTGACAGATGAGAAACAACCAAACATACAAAATTTCCATGTCAGTATTGGGCTATAGCCGGGTGCATCCGGGTCCAAAGATTGCACTCCTCCCGCCCATGCCCGGTTCAACTTGAATCTGAACACTGATACGTTCTTTTAAGGCAGGAACATGGGAAATAAGGCCTATGATTTTCCCTGTTTGTTGAAGAGAGGATAAAGATTCAAGTGCAGTTTCAAGGGATTCATCATCAAGAGTGCCAAATCCTTCATCAAGAAAAAGAGAATCCACACTGATATTGTTTGAAACCATGCCTGAAAGTCCTAAAGCAAGAGAAAGACTTACAATAAAGCCTTCTCCGCCTGACAAATTCTTAGTCGACCTTATCTCGCCTGCCTGGTAATTGTCCAGGACATTAAGTTCCAGGGGGTTTATTTCATCTCTGATAAGAAGGTACCTGTCAGTCATGGTTTGCAATTTTTGATTGGCATGTTTGATCATCATCTCAAAGGTCAAACCCTGGGCAAAATTGCGAAATTTTTTACCATCGGCAGATCCTATAAGCTCATGGAGAATATTCCAGCGCCTGCATTCTTTTTTCTGTTTTTCAATCAAATCAAGTTTTTCTTTAAATTTTTTCTTTGTCTCCTGATTCTGATTTAGCTGGTGCTTTATTGAGCCGATACTCTGCTGTAAATCCTTAAGTTCATTATTTAAAATATCAAGTTTAACATTTAAATTGATTTCTTTAGTTTCAGCAAGGCTCTGCTTTAATAATACAATTGCTTTATCAAGCTCTTTCACATTTAATTTTAAAAGACTTAATTCATGATTCAGCTTATCTGCTTTAAGGTTTGATTTTGAATAAATTTTTTCAAAATTATCCAGTTCTTCATCCAGAATTTTCTCTTCAATATCTGGATTCTTCTCACCAAATAAAAGTTTACGCTCTTTATTCAAAGCCGCAAGTTTCAGATCTGATTTTTCCTGCAGTCTCATGTTTGTTTCAATTCTTTCAAAAATCTCTGCCTGCCTGATCTTAATATTATCAAGGTTTGAATTCATACTTATGATTTGTTTCTCAAGCATATCTCTATCTGCCTGATTTTTCCTGAAAATCTCAAGTTTTGACCTTAACGAATCAAGGATATAACTGATTTGATCCATCTCAATATCATTAATCCCAAACATTTTAACTTTATCCAAAAGAATCGATTTATCCGAGCTGATTTCTTTTTTTATTTCCTTATGGTCGTTTAAAAGCCCTGTAATTTCTTTATCTATATCTGCCCTTGCCATATCAGCTTTTTGAAAATCCTTTAAACTCTTAAGATGATGGGCTCTATCTTTTTCCAATATCCTGGTGAATTCTTTTAACTTATCTTCCTTGACCTCAATTTTTCTGACGAGATCTGCCTTTTTACTTATATCAGCCTGGGTAGCAGAGACCATTTTATCAGTTACCTGGGAAAGGTCAACGCCAAGTTGATCGGCAATTTTCTGCTGATCCTTTTTATCAGAATCCAGTTTTACTTTTAACTCATTAATCTTTTCACTTATTTTTTTTGCTTTTGTTTCCTTTACTGCCTTTTCACTAGTTAAATTTTCCAGTTTTTTCAATACCTGATTTAATTTTATTTTTATTTTGGTAAGTTCTGTTTCTTCCAGGAGTTTTTCCGGGGTTTTCTCTGACACATAGGGGTGGTCTTTTGAGCCGCACAATGGGCAGGGGTTCCCTTTTTTAAGCAGCAAACGTTCCTGTTCAAGATCCCTTATCCTGTCCAAAAGCCTTATTTGTTTTTCAAGGTGATTTATCTTGTCTTCATGTAATTTTTTTGTTTTAATTTCCAATTCAATATCATGTTCCAATGCATGACTTTGTTTTAATTTTTCAGTAAAATCCACTTGCTCTTTTTTAATAATATCCTTGTTGATTTGAATTGTTTTCTGGATATATGATATTTTGTCAAGTAAAACCAATCTATGTTTCAAACCATCAATTGTCTTGCGCAAGGCTTTTAAATCATTGCCTGTTACAAGCTCTGCAAGTTCAACATCAAGATTCTTTTTTATCCGGTCTTTTTCTTCAAGTTCCTTTACAAGTAGATTCTTTTTATTTTCTATTTTTAAATATTCTTTTGCTATTGCTTTTTTTCTTGATTCAGCCTTTGAAATCCTGTCGGAAATATTTTGCATTTTTATATTATTGAGGTTTAATGTCTTAAACATCTGTTCTATACCTGTAAAGTTTTCCACAAGAAAAGAATGATTTTGATTTTCCTTAAAATATTGATCTATACCTTGAATTATTTTCTGGTTTGATAAAAGGCTCTTTAAAATACTTTTGGTGTTTTTCTCCATGTCTGACGCTTTTTCCTGATCCTTTTTAATCATCAGCAAAAGATTTTTAATCTCTTTTTGCTTTTCTATTATATAAAAATCTTTTTCGCGTACTTTTTTAATAAGTTGTTTTCCCTGAGTTCTTTTTTGTTTCAAGTCATCAAATTTTAATTTATTTTTTGCTTTTATTTTTTCAATTTCAGCAAGTTCCTGTTTTTTCCCCAAAATCAAGGCTGAATCATGCTCCAATTGAGCCTGCTTGTCTTTCAGGTCTTTTTGATATTGAATTTTCTCATTTATTAAACCATGTTCTTTGACCAGATTTTTTTCAATCTTATGGTTTTGTTCTAATTGTGAAATCAGATCGATTTCATGGTCATTATCCAAGACCTGCATCCCGGAAAGAAACAATTCAAGTTTTTCAAGTTTTTCATTTTCCAGAGTCTTTTTTTTATGTACTTGAATGGATATTCTGCTGTATATCTCTGTGCCGGTGATTTGTTCAAGTATTGGAGCTCTTTCATCGGGACTCGCATTTAAAAAAGCTGCAAACCCGCCCTGGGCAAGGAGGCTCGACCTTGTAAACCTGTCAAAATCCATGCCTGTTTTTTTTTCGACCACCAGAACAACATTTCTTAATTTTGATTCAATCAGCTTTCCTGTATCAGCATCTGATATTTCATGTTTAGGCTGCTGCAATTTTCCTTCTGGCTTTTTTTTTGAACGATGGTGGCTGAAATGGCAAATAAACCTTCCCTGCATGGTTTCGAACATGACCTCGGCAAAGCATTCACCAGTCTGTCTTGACATTATCCCATTTGATGATTTGGTGATTTTACCAAGCCGCGGAGTTGCTCCATACAAAGCAAGACAAATTGCATCTAATATTGTTGTTTTTCCTGATCCTGTACTCCCTGTTATCAAAAAAATCCCGTCAGAGACATAACAATCCTTTGTAAAATCTATCTGCCACTCACCTTCCAGGGAATTCAAATTTTTAAAATGAATATTAAGTATTTTCATCAGATTTCTTCTACCATATCTTTTATAATCATAGAAAATGCATCTGATAATTCTTTCTGCTGGGTTTCAGGTATATTATTAATATCCATACATTGTTTAAATACTTCTGTTTCATCCATTTCATCAAGGCTTTTTAAATTATCCGAGTTTTTATCATCTTGAGCCTTTAATATACCATCAATTTTCCGCTCATTTTTTATTCTTAACACCTCAATTTTACTTTCTGCAATCATCTCATCCACAAAATTTCTTAAATCTGCAGGTATTTCCTCACCATTATAAATAATTTCAACCCATACAGGTAAATTATCCTGTTTTAATTCTTTAATTTTTTCATTTATCTGATCAAGGCTGCCCTTGACCTGTGACAATCTCTGGAATACCGGTACAATCACTTCTTTTATTGAAGCATCACTATTAAAAAAATCCACTACCAATACTTTTTTCTTCTGTAAAGCTTCTCCAAAGCCCATGGGAACAGGAGAACCTGAATATCTAATATGATCTATGCCTGCAACTTTCTGGGCAGAATGGAGATGCCCCAGAGCAACATAATCTATAAATTCCGGAAAAATATCTGCACCTATTCCTGCAAGGGAACCAATATAAAGTTCCCTTACACCATCTCCCTTAGCAACCTTGCCCCCTGCTGCAAAAAGGTGGCCTGTGGCAATAACAGGCACTTTTTTATCCAGATTATTATTGATCTGTTCTGCGATTTTACATACTTTTGTATAATGAGCGCTGATTCCTTTGATAATTTTATCATCTTTATCCTGAACGCTCTCGCCTGTTTCAACCGACCTTATATCCCTGTCCCGCAGATAAGGCACTGCAACTACAATAAGCTCTGCTTTACCAGTATCATCTTTTAGTACCAAAATCTGTTTTTCAATCTCTGGTAAGGCAGCTCCGATAATATGAATATTTAAAAATTTCAGTATTTGTTTTGGGGCATTAAGAAAAGACGGAGAATCATGATTACCACCAATTATTACTATATGCCTGCATTGTGATGCAGCAGCTCTTTTTAAAAATTGATAATAAAGTTCCTGGGCTCTGTTGCTCGGAGTTGTATTATCAAAAATATCTCCTGCAACAACCAAAACATTGATTTGTTCAGTATGTATTAAACCAGAAAGCCAGTTTAAAAAGGATTCAAATTCTTCATACCTTCTTCTGCCATAAAGGTTACGTCCAATATGCCAGTCTGAAGTATGAAGTATTTTCATATTTTCCCCTTTTGGTTAAACTCATTTTTATATCATTTCAACAACCATTGCCATGGCTATTCCACCGCCTCCGCAAAGTGTTGCCATGCCCAATGTTTTTTCATGGCTGGCAAGAGCATGAACAAGGCTTACCACTATCCTTGCTCCTGTTGCACCAACAGGATGACCCAGACCGATTCCTGATCCGTTTATATTTACAAGTTCACGCTTAAGTTTTAATTCTTTTTCACATCCTATATATTGAGCTGCAAAAGCTTCATTTAACTCTATTAATTCAAAATCTTCAATGGAAAACTTTGTTGCATTAACAAGATTATTCACTGCAGGCACAGGAGAAAGCCCCATGACAGAAGGATGGCAGGCTCCTCTGGACACGGCTTTTATTTTTGCCAGAGGTTTTATTGAAAGTTCTTTTGCTTTTTTTGCCGACATAATAATCATGCCTGCAGATCCATCATTGATGCCACTTGAGTTACCTGCCGTTACCCTGCCTGTTTTTGGGATAAATGCAGGAGGGAGGCTTGCAAGTTTTTCCATGGTTATACCCGGTTTGAAATGCTCATCCTTGTCAAAAATACTTACTCTGCCCTTTTTGCCGATAAGTTTAACAGGAACTATTTCTTTTTTAAATGTACCGTCATTTGTTGCTCTTTCAGCCTGATTATGGCTTCTTAATGCAAGTTCATCCATTTCCTGCCTTGATATATTAAGGTGTTGAGCAACAAATTCAGCAGTATGTCCCATTATATAGGGTTTACCCTTAAACATGCTCAAAGGTTTTTTGGTTTCATCCACAGGTCCGTCTTCAGGGTGGGGAATAATAAAAGAACCGCAATGAAGAGCATGGATCAAATCATCCACAAAGCCTTTATCCTGCAATCGGCATCCCCATCTCGCATCAGGAACACTATAGGCAACTCCGGACATATGCTCAACACCACCTGCAAGAATAATATCAGCCATGCCAGACTGAATCATTGCCATTCCTGAAATTATCGCTTCCATACCTGAAATACAGACCCTGTTTATTGTAACTGCAGTAATAGTATCAGGAATACCGGCAAGGAGTGCTGCAACCCTTGCTACATTTAAAGTATCAGATGATTCCATACAGCAGCCATACCTTATATCATCAATCATTGAGGATTCAATTCCTGCTCGCTTAACAGCCTCTTTCATGGTTACAGCTGCAATCTGTGCTCCGTTCATCTTTAAAAGACTACCACCAAAAGCTCCAATAGCTGTCCTGCAAGCCGATGCAATTACTACATCTTCCATATTTTCCTCCTAAAACGATTTATTATTTATCACCACTGCCGGATTCTCTTTAAGCACTATACTGTCAAGTTTTCCTGCTGCCACAGGTAAAATTGTTTCAATAAAAAACTTTGCAGCCATAATTTTACCATTATAAAAATCTTTATTTTTTTCATTTATATTATTGCCAAGGCTTTTCTCTGCAATCTGAGCTTTCCACAACAGCTGCCATGCCATGACCACATCTCCGGTTGCTTCAAGCAATGGAGAGGCAGCAGCAAAGACAGATTTATACTCTGGTGTTTTTACAGTGTTTACACTCTCTTTTAACTTAGCCTCAAGATAATCTAAAGATGTCTCAAGTTGCTGCGCAAGATTTAAAAAAACATTATTATCCTTTGAATAGTTGATTACTTTATTAATCTCCAATATGAGTGAATCCAGCATGGCTCCTTTTTTTCCACCGGCTTTGCGGAAAAGAAAATCCATTGCCTGGATTCCATTTGATCCTTCATAAATAGAGGCAATTTTACAATCCCTTAAAAGCTGTTCCATGGGATATTCTCTTGTGTATCCATACCCGCCAAACACCTGCATTCCATCCACACACACTTCAAACCCCTTATCACTGGAATATGATTTTACAATGGGTGTTAAAATTTCAACAAGGTTTGAATAATGCAGTTTTTCATCTTTGTCTTCTGTGCATTCAATCATGTCAAAACAAAATGCTGTAAAAAAAGCAAGGCTTCTTAAACCTTCAACATAGGATTTCATTTTTAAAAGCATACGTCTCACATCTGGATGATCAATTATTGGAACCCGGGAGGATATGTCAGGAGAAGATTTATCCGCAGATTTCCCCTGAATCCTTGTCTTTGCATAATCCAGAGCATATAAATAAGCACAGGAGGCATGGGCATATGCCTGGGTGCCTACTTCGAGGCGCACCTGGTTCATCATATAAAACATAATTTTCATACCCTGATTTTCTTTACCCAATAAAATTCCACGGCATTTACCTCTGGTACCAAGGGAGAGTGAACATGTAGGGCTTCCATGGAGCCCTAATTTTTCCTCAACCCCGGTGCATATTACATCATTATCATCACCAAAACTTCCATCATCATTGACCCAGATTTTTGGTACTATAAATAAAGAAATACCTTTAGTGCCGCCAGGAGATCCTTTTATCCTTGCAAGCACAGGATAGATAATATTTTGTGTAATGTCCTGATCTCCATTGGTAATAAAAATTTTATTGCCTGAAATTAAATATGTTCCGTCTTCAAGTTTTTCAGCTGAAGTTTCAAGGGCACCCAAATCAGAGCCAGCGCCTGATTCTGTGAGGAGCATGGTGCCTCCCCATTCAAGAGAATAAAGTTTTTCTAAAAACAGATCTTTCTGGAGCTTTGTTCCGAAAATATCGATCATCGTCCCTGCTCCATGAGCCAATATCACATACATCATGGCAACGTAATTAGCACCTGCCATATACTCAAAACAAGCCTGAAAAAGTGTATGGGGCAGACCCTGACCTCCATACTCAGGGTCAGCAGTTAAAGCGCCCCACTCACCTTCCCTTAAAAGTTTGAGTACCCGTTTAAGGCATACTGGCACTTTTACTTTACCATTTTTAAACTCCACACCATCTCTATCACTTTCTGCATAGGTCGGAAGAATTTCCTTAACCGCAAGATTTCTTGCCTCGGTTACAACCATTTTAAACATTTTCTTATTAAAATCGCTGTATTTTTTCGCTTTTAAAAAAACTTCAACATTAAGCTGCTCATATAGAATAAAATCTATATCTCTTTGTTCTGAGACCACGTCTGCCATGCAATTCTCTCCTTATTACTTAAATAAGTCTTTAGGTAAGTAAATGTTACTTACCTAAACTGCCAATGTCAAGAAAAAAAATTCCCTTGCTTTAATTATATACTATTATTATAAATAAAGTTTTTCATTATAGAATATTTATTTATGTAATTTATGCAGTCTGATACTGCTTTAGTTTTATCTATATTTAGGAGGTTTAATTAATGGCTAACAAAATTATACGCCGTGAAGAAATGGCTCAAGGGACAATTATTCTCAATGAAATTGAGTCACCCCGTATTGCTAAAAAGGCAAAGCCGGGACAATTTGTAATTCTTCAGGCAAATGAAAAAGGGGAAAGAATCCCCCTGACAATGGCAGATACTAACCCTGACAAAGGAACAATTACTATTATATATATGGTGATCGGCAAATCAACTGCTGCCTTTAAAGATCTAAACGTATCTGATGAGTATTATGCAGTAATAGGTCCCCTTGGGAAAGCAACCCATGTTGAAAAAAAGGGCAAAGTTGTCTGTGTCGGCGGTGGGACAGGTATTGCGGTGCTGCATCCAATCACACGTGCTCTTAAAGAAATTGGTAACCACGTCACAACAATAGTAGGTTCAAGGAATAAAGATCTTCTTATCCTTGAAAAAGAAATGGAAAAAGTTTCTGATTCATTTAATATTTGTACTGATGATGGCAGTAAAGGTCACCATGGGTTTGTCACGGATGTGCTTAAAGATGTTCTTGACAAAGAAGACATAAGCCTGGTTGTGGCAATTGGTCCAATCCCAATGATGAAATTTGTATGTGATATCACAAAACAAAGAAATGTTGAAACTCTTGTCAGTCTTAATCCAATAATGGTTGATGGTACAGGCATGTGTGGCTGCTGCCGTGTAACAGTCAATGGTACCACAAAATTTGCCTGCGTAGACGGACCTGAATTTGATGGACACAATGTTGATTTTGATGAACTTGGCAAACGTCTTCAATCATATTTGGATGATGAGAAAACAAGCTTTGATGCTTATAAGCAGACTGCAAAATAAAAAAAACTGCCAATCAAGTTTTATATATGGAGGAAGTAATGGCTGAAAAAAAATCTAAAAAAATAATAATCCCCAGAGCAGTAATGCCGGAGCAAAAAGCTGATGTGAGAAGAAGAAACTTTGGCGAAGTGCCTCTTGGTCTTACCGAGGAAATGGCAATTCAAGAAGCAAAAAGATGTCTGCAATGTAAAAAACCTGCATGCATGGAAGGCTGCCCTGTTTCTGTACTTATACCGGATTTCATCAAACTTATAGCTGAAGGTGAATTTTCAAAAGCTGCACACAAACTATGGAAAAAAAATGCACTCCCTGCTGTATGTGGTAGAGTATGCCCCCAGGAAGTTCAATGTGAAGGCAGATGTATACTAGGGAAAAAAGGCGAGCCTGTGGCAATTGGTTATCTTGAAAAATTTGCTGCTGACTGGGAGCGCAATAACGGCTCCGGTTCAATTCCTGAGATACCTGCAAAAACAGGGAAAAAGGTTGCTGTAATAGGTTCCGGGCCTTCAGGGCTGACAGTAGCAGGAGACCTTCTTTTAAAAGGACATGATGTAACAATATTTGAGGCTTTCCACAAACCAGGCGGTGTACTTGTTTATGGTATTCCTGAATTTAGACTTCCCAAGGCAATTGTTGCATCGGAAGTTGACAATCTTAAAAAAATGGGCGCAAAAATAGAATGTAATTTTGTTGCAGGCGCTACTGCTACCATTGACGATCTGTTTTCAGAAGGATTTGATGTAGCCTATGTCGGAGTGGGCGCAGGTCTTCCAAGGTTTATGAACCTTCCCAATGAAAATATGATTGGTATCTATTCTGCCAATGAATATCTGACCCGGGCTAACCTGATGAAGGGCTATTTGTTCCCTGAATATGACACACCGGTTGCAAGGGGGAAAAACGTTGTAATCCTTGGAGCTGGAAATGTTGCCATGGATTCGGCAAGAACTGCCATGCGGCTTGGTGCAGACTCAGTTAAAGTTGTTTACAGACGATCCAGAGATGAAATGCCTGCAAGGGATGAAGAACTTCACCATGCTGAGCAGGAAGGCATTGAATTTGTACTTTTAACTAATCCAACACAATTTTTTGGTAATGAACAGGGTCGTGTTACAGGTATGGAATGCCTGAAAATGGAACTTGGCGAGCCTGATGCTTCAGGCAGAAGAAGCCCTGTGCCTGTTCCCGGCTCAGAGTTCAAAGTTGATTGTGATCTTGTTGTTGTGTCTGTGGGTTCCAATGCAAACCCGCTCTTAACCAATACAACACCGGATATCAAGCTTAACCGCTGGGGCAATATTGTTGCTGATCCTGTTACAGGCAAAACCACGAAAAAAGGTGTCTGGGCAGGTGGAGATATTGTGACCGGTGCTGCCACAGTAATACTTGCCATGGGTGCAGGTCGTGCAGCTGCGACATCAATGCATGATTACCTTACCATGGGATGGTAATAATTCTCAAATTTTAAAGGAGTAGAGTTAATACTTAACTTTACTCCTTTTTTTCTTTTAAATATATTTTATTTTCAACAAGGGATAAAGAATGGACATAACCCTTAACAAACTTTTGTTCTCCAAAGATACTCTTTAAGCAGACTCCATCACCTTCAGGTTCTACTCTGTCAACTGCTTCCATCAATAATACATCTTCTTTATCCTGCATTAAATATGCACTTGCTTCACACATTTTTTACTCCTTTATATCTAAAAAATATCTTTCGTAGGTTTCAATCAGTTCATCCACCAAAAGAGGTAGAGGGATATGAGCTATCCCGATAATATTAATATTATCCTGGGTCAATGGTAAAAGCAATTTTTTTGCCGGCGAAAGAGCAACTGCTTCAGCCATTTCTCTTGTGACCTCACCCATCATTGCATGGGGCATAATAATACCAACAGGACCTATAATCAAATCAACATTTTTAATGGTCTGGACAATGGCATTAGAACCAGAAGCCCCTCTGTTTGCACGGCTTTTCAACATCTGAGCCGTTGCAATGGCATTGGTTCCAAGAGCTAAGACCTCAATGTTTTCTTCAAACTTTTCTTTTAACTTCTTTATAATGGTTGAGCCAATACCTCCGCCCTGCCCATCAATCACACAAATTTTCTTTTTATCCATGGCATTTATCTATTTTCAAGGTTTTGATAATCTCCTGGTAAACCCTTTGCGCAACCACATTTTCATCAGCATTTCCATCAATAATCACAATATGTTCTTTTTTGTTTAATTTGTCAAACGCCTCAAAATATAAATCTCTTACTTTTTTAATAATATCAATTTTTTCATAAAGCTCAAATTCTTCCTGGCGTTGCTCAAGTCTTTTAAAACAAGCTTGCGGGTCTACATCAATAAAAATATTCAAATCAGGTCTTAATATATCAGCATTAATCAAATTGGATTGTATGACCCAATCCATATCCACATACTGGCTATGATAGGCATAGGAAGAAAAATAATATCGATCACATAAAACAATTTTACCTTGTCTGACTTGATCTGCAATCCCGTTTTTTTTATTTACAAGGTGATCTGTTCGATCAGCTGCAAATAATAAAGCAATGGTGCGTTGATCTGTTTCAATCCTGCCCTGCAGCATATCTCTTACCAATGTCCCCACAGGACCATTACTTGGCTCAAATGTCCGGTATATATCATATCCATCTGCCTGTAATTTTTCAGAAAGCTTTTTTATTTGTGTGGTTTTGCCTGAGCCGTCAATTCCTTCAAATACGATAAAAACACCTTTTTTCGTATTTGTGATTTTATTTTCCAAGCTTCAATTCCCTGTTTAAACGTTAAAATAATCTTAAGAAAACTTCTGAATAGCTATCTTAGCAGTATTTACAAATGGTTTAGCAATAAGTTCTATTACTTTATCAGCCCCACACCAGCGGCGTTGTCTATCTTTTTCCCATTGCCTGGTTTCATTTTTCACAACCCCTGAAAAAAAAATAAATTGTTTAGAAACCCCTTGAGAATCAATAATAAAACTATCAAGTTTTTCACCTATTCTTACATTATACCCGCTTTCTTCAGCACATTCTCTCCAAGCAGTTTCTTCATAGGTTTCACCCTGCTCAACAGTGCCCACAGGAAATACCCATTGACCAGGATGCTTTCTGGAAGATACTATCAATAGCTCAAGAATCTTATTTTTTTTCAAATCAGACTTTTTTCTATATGCAACAATTCCAGCTCGATATTTCATATTGTTATTCATGGAGAAGTTTAATAGCAAAATTAAGTATTTTTGTCCATATTCATAAGCTCTTTCTCTGTTGCAGCAGGAAGAAATATATTCAAGACAGAACCTTTGCCAACACTACTATAAACCTGAATTACGCCATCATGACCTTTGACAATCCCATAAACCAATGCCAATCCCAGACCCGTGCCTTCCCCAATCCCCTTTGTTGTAAAATACGGATCAAATATTTTTTTAAGCGTCTGTGTATCCATGCCATGACCAGTATCGCTTACTGACAATTTTAAGTATTTACCCGGTAATATATCCAGATCAGGCATGGTATTTTCATCAATAATTTCAATTTCCACAAGTCCGACTCCTAAAGTCCCGCCGCTGGCGCCCATTGAATGGGATGCATTGGTACAAAGGTTCATTACAACCTGATGGATCTGAACAGGATCAGCCATGGCAAAGGTATCAGACAAAATATTTTCACTGATATCTATGGTTACAGGTATGGAAGCTTTTAATAAACCAAGGGCTTCTTTGACTATAATAGAAATATCCAATAATTGTTTTTTATTTTTTTCAGGTCTTGTAAAAGTGAGTATCTGATGAGTTAATTCTGCGGCACGTAACGCTCCAGTACGAATATAGCTGATATGGGTTTTGGTTTTCTCAATGTCATTATAGGTTATACTGAGATCAGCCAAATCAGAATTACCCATGATACTGGAAAGAATATTATTAAAATCATGGGCAATGCCTTTAGCCAAAAGACCGATCCCTTCCATTTTCTGAGCACGTACAAGCTGTTCCTGAAGGTTTTTTTGTTGAGTTATCAAATCCTTTTTTTCAGCCAATTCCTCCCGTAAACCTTTGTTTGCTTTGGCAAGTTGAATAGTTTGTTCTTCCACCAGATCCTGCAGATTGTTTTTAGTATGATTTACTTTTTCCTTCTCTATTTCAAGCATACGGGCAAGGTAAAAATTTTTACGCAAAGAATACTCAATAAAATATGCTGCAAACATTGACAAAACATTAGCACTCACAAAAAAGAAAGTATTGGAAATTAAAATAGCAAATGGAATATCCTTAAAAAACACGGCAACAATTTCAAAAATTATAACAACACACCAGCAGGTTGCATTCGCCCATATAAACCGCAGCCCGGTAAAGGTATAAATAAAAATAAATACTATAATTAAGCCAGTATAATAAAAATACGACACCGGAGGCCATGCCAGAACAATCATTGCAATAATTCCAAGGCATGTCGCCATGCAGCCTATCATGATTATTAACTGGTTGTATTTTTTAAAAAAACTGAAATATGTAATTATAAACCCTATAACAGCATAGGGCAGGATGATTCCATAGCGTATACCCCAGAATATATACTTTAATCTATCTGCTAAAACAGCATCAAGGATACCAAAAAGGCTGAAAATGAACACACCAATAATAATAGCAATTCTTATCTGAGGCAGTTTTTCCTCAAAATAGAATTCAATAAATTCCTGTTCCAAATAATGATTGGTACCATAAAAGGATAATGTAAATAAATTAAGCTGCAGATCTTTTAAATTTTTTAATTTGATTCGAAAAATATCACTTAAATTATAATTCAAAACAGTCCTTGCATATGCTTTATATGTCCAGTGCTTATTTCAATCTATAACAATCAGATTTACTAATCAGATTGTTATTATTATATATACATTCCATGTCAAAACAATGCCAGATAAATAAATATAAACCAGCAATTCTCGGTCAAAAATTATTTTTAAAATTAACAAGTGTAATATAGTCAAAATATTTACATACAATTTTGCCTTTTTGGTTATTATAGAAAAATGAATGGAAGAAGTGAGGCTTGGATATGCT
>Ga0256845_1002177_pt1 | contig 14493 bp, 13 predicted proteins | sample RiftiametaG_FD_189101 | JGI IMG/M metagenome (GOLD analysis project Ga0256845, IMG submission 189101) | Tube worm associated microbial communities from hydrothermal vent at the East Pacific Rise, Pacific Ocean - Riftia | ecosystem: Host-associated > Annelida > Integument > Unclassified ...
CGCAAGATTCAACCGACATTTACGTTTATGAATGGGATTTGACTTTTTTGAGTAACGAGAACAATCAACGTGCTGGCGCTCATTTCTTTTGCGATGATCCGAATTTAAGCAATAGAGGAAACTCTTATTTTGTTTATTTGCGAGAAAGTGACAATGCGGTTCAAATACTTTCTGTGAACAATAATATTTTCAATGAAGAAGTGAATGTTCCCTTCAATATTGATGTAAATCAAAATTACAATTGCAAAGTTTTATACAACCCTATGAATGGGAGAATTGAAGTCTACATTAACAATTCCTTCGTTACATATTGGGAAGATTCTTTGCCACTAACATCTGGACAATTTATTTCTTTGAGAACTGGTGGTTGTTCAGCTTCTTTCGACAACATCCACACTTATCGGTCACGCGGAAATAGCGTAAACATTTCTACGGCTACAGATATGACTTTTGAGAGTGAGAATGCACAAGCAACGGGCATGATTTCTTCGTTGGTTTTAGACAGCGCGAACAATTGGTCATTGGTGCAAAACAAAACTATTCTTTTGGATTTTACTCCACCAGAATTGATTCGTTTACAGGATGGGACAGGAAATGATATTGATACTTTCTCAACTGCTATTATAAATGGAAATTGGAAAATGAAAGACATTCACTCTGACCTTCTATCGTATGAAATTGCGATTGGAACTCTGCCTATAATGGATAATATTTACCCTTGGTCAAATATTTCTTTGGACACCGTTTTTTCAAGTGGCCTATTAAATACACTCAACGTTGATGAAATCTATTATTTATCTGTTCGAGGAAAAAATAATGCCGGATTAACGAGTCAATTTACAAGTAATGGTCAACGTTATGTTCCCAATGCAAGTATCAATGAAGTTGAATTGGCAAAAATTGAAATCTATCCAAATCCAAGCACTGGAATTGTTCATTTTAAGAATATTCCTATCGAAGCCAATGTTTTAGTGTACGATGTGATGGGAAGAAAGTATTTTGAAGCAAATGAGATGAAGGATTCGACAATTGACTTATCTGCATTGAGTAATGGTGTTTATTCTATAATAATAGAAAATAATGGGTTATTCCTTCTAAAAAAATGGATCAAGGAATAAAAAAAGGCCATCCAAACGGATGACCTTTCAATTTATTCAAAAGATTTGGATGCTTATTCAGCAGCTTCTTCAGTTGAAGCTTCTTCAGCAACAGCTGCAGTTTCTTCTTCTTCATCTTCATCAACTGCACCTCTTGCCATTTTAACACCAACAACAACTGCAACAGAAGGTTCTCTAAATGTTACTCCATCGATGTTAATTTCAGAAACACGAATCGATTCACCGATACGTAATTCAGCAACATCAATAGTAATTGCGTCTGGTAAATCTCCAGGAAGTCCAGTAACTCTTAATTTTCTGTAAGGTTGCATTAATTTACCACCGTTCATTACTCCAATTGGAGCACCTGTAGTAAATAATGGAAGACTTACTTTAACTGGTTTCTTATCGTTCAATTCTAAGAAATCAACATGCATTGGTTTCCCTTTTACTGGGTGCATTTGCATATCTTGGATAATAGTAAAAACTTTTTTACCATCAATGTCAATTTCTACTTGATATACATCTGCAGAGAAAATAATTTTCTCAACATCTACAGATCTTACAGAAAAGTGAGTTTGTTCACCTTGACCATAAATTACACATGGTACTCTTCCTTCATTTCTAAGTGCAGAAGTGTCCTTCTTCCCTACGTTCGTTCTTAACGAACCGCTCAATTGTGCTTTTTTCATTTTTATTTATTTACTTGTTATTATACGATAAAATGTGAACTAATTGATTGGTTGTTTACCATTCTACGGATAACATCCGCAAAAAGATCAGCAACACTAATCACACGAATTTTCTCATGTGATTGTTTCAATGGAATTGTATCCGTAACAATTAGTTCGGTAATTTTTGAGTTTGTTATTCTTTCGAAAGCTGGTCCAGAAAGAACAGCATGTGTACAGAAAGCTCTCACACTCAATGCACCTTTCTCCATAAAAAGATCCGCTGCTTTTGTCAAAGTACCTGCTGTATCGCACATATCATCCACAAGAATTACATCTTTTCCTTTCACATCACCAATGACAGTCATTTCTGCAACTTCATTTGGTTTACGACGTTGTTTATGGCAAATTGCCAATCCTATATCTAATCTTTTCGCATAAGAATTAGAACGTTTTGTTCCTCCAGCATCTGGTGCAGCCATGATTAAATTACCGTTGTCAATTTTCTCAATTTCTGCATTGAAAATTGTAGATCCGTAAAGATGATCAACAGGAACTTCGAAGAAACCTTGAATTTGGTCTGCGTGTAAATCCATTGTCATGATACGATCAATACCTGAAGCCATTAACATGTTGGCCACTAATTTAGCACCAATTGCAACTCTTGGTTGATCTTTTCTATCTTGACGCGCTAAACCAAAATAAGGAATAACTACAATTATTTTTCGAGCTGATGCACGTTTTGCAGCGTCCACCATCAAGAGTAATTCCAATAAGTTTTCTGCAGGAGGCATCGTTGATTGAACGATGAAAACATCTTGTCCACGAACCGTTTCTTCAAAAGAAGGTTGGAATTCTCCGTCACTGAAAGTTGTTACTTTACAATCACCTAAACTGACACCGTAACTAGCAGCAATTTTCTCTGCTAACACTTTTGACTCACGTCCTGAAAATATTTTTACACCTACTGACATATTTCTTATTTTTCTACGAAGGCGCAAAGTTAGTGAATTTCATTGATTCATTCACTTTTTTTTCACCTTTTTTAACGCAGGAGGAATGAAAGCTAAACGCACTATCAAAAAAACAAATAATACTGTTAGATAAACGATTTACTAACTTATTCTTTGAGCTTTACCTCAACGTCTAGTTCAACTCCTTCAATTAGGGTGTTTTTCAAGAAAAGTGTACTTTCTTCGAAAGCTGGAATCGCAAGTAAAACGGTCTTTTTAATGGGTTCATATAAAATTGATTTATCCTTCGTTTCTTGGGAAATAAAATCTCCTTTTTCATCATAGGATTCAATCAATAAAACAATGGAACCAAGAATGAAAATCATTTTTAATAATCCTAACGCAATACCCAATAATTTATTGACCAAACTCAATTGAACAATCTTAATTACTTTTTCGATGGCCTTTCCACCAAAATAGACCATTGCCCCGACAATTAAGAAGATAATTGTAAAAGAAATTGTTGGCAAGTATTCATTTTTGATTTCAAAATTATCCACTAAGATTGTAGACATGTAATCTGAAAAATGAATTCCCGCGTAAAGCCCTAAAAAAAGAGCTAAGAAGGTAAATAGTTCAATGATAAAACCTTTTGAAAAACCTTTCCAAGTGGCATAAATCAGGGCTATAATTATAGCAATATCAATAAAGCTCATTGTTTTTTATTCGCAATCTTTCATTAAAGTTGTGCTGAAAGACAGTTTTACTTCAGACCACAATTTAGAAACACCATCTTCACCTGTATGCAAATCTGAGCATTCAGCATTCAAAGCTGCAATCCCTGCCAAAGCTTCCCATGCACTCACATCAATAACAGTTTCAAAGTTAAAAACATCATTTTCAAAGGTGTAATCTCCTTGAACTTCAACTAAAATTCCATTCATTGTGATTTCGAAAATAGCGTTACGCTCATTAATTTGCATCATTTTACCTTCGATATAAGGTGTATTGATTGTTTCGAAAAAATGTTTTGCTACTTTTCCATTTCTTTCTTCATTGTTCGTTTCAACAGAAGCTGTATTCATTCTAAATTTCATGGAACGTAAAACAACCATTGGATCATCAGATGAAACACTTGTTACATCAATGTCGTTAAAACCACCTGGCACACCTTTCTTTTCAGAAGTTTTATACGCAACCCATTCGAAATGAGTTGAATCTGCGAAATAACTATATTCACAAACTGGTGCTGCACTTGTTTCTTCAACAACTTCTACTTCTACGACTTCCGTGTTCTCCGCTGAATCACAAGAGAATAATCCTAGTGAAATTGTAAAAGCGGCAATGATATATGTTATTTTTTTCATCTTAATTTTATTTTTAAGTGATAAAGATAGTAAAATGAAATGAGAACAAACAATACGTTTCAAAACTATTTCCCGTTGCTCAATTCTGTTTTTATCCTACCTTTGTAACAATGGATCATGATATAGAAATAAAATTTCAGGCAGTTCTCAAAGAATTAGAAAAAGAATTTGGTGGAGGAATGGATGTGCAAGCTATTCTCTTTTTAATTGGTGTCAATGAATTAGGCATTGGCTACAAAGATTTTTCAAAAAGTGAAAAAACAGACGTTCTTCACATTGCTGTTTGTACTATTCTAGAACCATACGGTTATTACAAATTCGAAAAAAGAGACGAAGAAAACTGGCCTCATTTTACTTTAGTGAAAGAAATACCACCGATTGATGGTCGAGAACAGCAACACCTCATCAAAGAAGCAATTACTGAATATTTTGTCGTAAATGGATATGTAGAAGGAGTGTAGAGGGATACGCTTCATTTGGAGTTGAAGAAATCGTTATAAAATCATAATTTTAATGCTTCCCGCTCAATAAACTGTCTTTCTTTTTTTATTTTCAATATATTTGCACGCATTAATATAATTTTCAATGGATTTTTTCATCAAAGCTGTACAGTTATTACTTTCTTTATCAATATTAGTTGTTTTACACGAATTTGGTCATTATTTGGCTGCTCGATATTTCGGTATCCGTGTAGAGAAATTTTATTTGTTTTTTAATCCTTGGTTTTCTTTGTTCAAGAAAAAAATTGGACAAACAGAATGGGGAATTGGGTGGTTGCCTTTGGGTGGTTATGTGAAAATTTCAGGAATGATTGATGAATCTATGGACAAAGAACAACTGGCACAACCTGTTCAACCATGGGAGTTTCGTTCAAAACCAGCTTGGCAACGTTTAATTGTAATGATTGGCGGTGTAGTCGTTAACCTTATCGTTGGTGTTTTAATTTACATTTTCGTTGTTTTTGCTTGGGGAGAAGAGCAAATTCACACCACAGATTTAAAAGCAGGGTTATCGATTCACCCTTACATGCAGAAATACAATTTGCGCTCTGGGGATAATATCTTAGAAATTGAAGGAGAAAAAGTAATCCATATCAATGACATTAATGCTGGGTTAATGATTCGTGATCAGCATAAATTAAAAGTACAACATGCTGACGGAAAAATTGAAGACATCGTTTTACCTGAAGGTTTAGATTATGAAATTTTTGGAGAAGGTGCTTTTCCAACGGCAAAACTTCGATTAAAAGCAAATGTAGTTGATTATTTAAGTGCAATTGCATCGGTTGATTCTTTGGGAATTAAAAGTGGCGATGTTTTCATTTCTCTGAATGGCGGTAATTTTACACTGGATAACTGGAAAGAAAATGACAATTCAGGTACAATTCTCCGTGAAAAAGATACGTTAAGTATTGATTTCATGAACGGAACTCGATCTTTATTTACAATTGCCAATCCTGCATTAGCGAGTGGAATTCAACCTGGAGATAAAATTATTCGTGTAAACGATTCAGCAATTGAATTCTTCGATAATATTGTTGATGCATTGTATTTTTCACGTGGTGAATCTGCAACAGTTGTAGTAGAGAGAAATGGAGAAGAGAAAACAGTTGAGGTGAATGTTTCTGAAAGTGGTACGATTGGATTTTACCCTATCGCTTCAGATTATTTTGACAAAGATGCTTTTCAACACATTGATTATTCTTTTGGACAAAGTTTAAGTCGTGGTTTAGACCGAGGAATGACAACTTTAAGTGATTATGTTGGACAATTGAAATTCATCTTCACAAAAAAAGGAGCGAGTTCAATTGGTGGATTTGGAGCGATTGGAAATCTTTTCCCTTCCGTTTGGAATTGGGAAATATTTTGGTTGAACACTGCATTAATTTCTATCATTCTTGCCTTTATGAATATTTTACCTATTCCTGCTTTGGATGGTGGTCATGTCGTTTTCTTATTGTATGAGATTGTGACAGGAAAAGAGGCTCCTCAAAAAGTGTTGGAATATGCTCAAATGGTTGGTTTCTTCATTCTTATGGGTTTATTACTCTACGCCAACGGAAATGACATTTACCGTTACTTCTTTAGTTAGTTCTCTTTCTTTTTCTAAACTGTTGTTGTATCTTTGAAAGAAAATCAACACCATGAAGAACCTATTTTTATTATTTTCTTTTGTACTTTGTACAATTACTACCTTATTTGCTCAAGATACCGAGGGACATATTGTTTACACCATCGAACTAAGTTCTGATGATCCTCAAATGCAAATGGCTATTCCGATGTTTTCAAGTTCGACAATGGAGATGTATTTTTCAGACAACAATTCTCGTACAGAATTAAGTATGGGTACTTTTATCACAACAACGATTATTACTGATGTGAAAAAAGATAAAATGCTGATGTTGATGAGTGGAATGATGGGACAAATGGCAATTTCAGGTGTTTTAAGTGAAATGAAAGAAAAAGCAGAAAAAACCAATGCACGTGACCCACAGGATGATAACATTGAAACGGAAGATGCGGAAGAAGAATATGAAATAGAATTCACCGATGAAACCAAAGAAATTCAAGGATATACATGTAAAAAAGCCATTGTTTCTAGTGCGGATGGTGTGGAAATGATTTATTGGTACACCGAAGAAATTCAATTTGCAAAAGATGGACAAAATTATTTCAACAAAGATGTTCCTGGATTTCCAATGGAATTTGAAACGTTCAACAATGGAATGAAATTGAAAATGAAATTGACTGTTACTGAATACAATAAATCACTTGGGAAAAATGCTTCTGAATTATTTGACTTCACTATTCCAGATGGTTACAAAGAAATGACAATAGAGGAATTGGAGAAAATGGGACAAGGAGGGTAGTATTTTTTTTGAAATATTGTACTGACGGTTAGCTAAGCAAAGTTTGGGATTTCAAGGTGATGTCCTTTCCTTCTACTCACTTAGCCAAAGTTAAATAAAAATTGTTTAGCTTTGGCGGACTTGATTAAACGTTCTTCACTTTCGGGTTACCACTTCACCCCAAATTTTATTTAGGTGTTGTTAACCACTTTTTTTATCTAAGTCTTATCCAAAATGGAGTTAAATATTTTCTACTTTCAAGTTTTTTTGTATTCGACCAACTAAGTAATCCAATTTCTAATCTATTTCTGTCTATTTGTTCTTTCGATTCTTTTGGTTTAAACCTTAAACTGTAACAAGGAATTAGACCATATTTTTGTTTACCATAAGTATATTGAAAATCAGAAATTATAGCGTAATGTTCATTCCAAAGGTTTCCTTTTTTTATTTCTGGCTTTAAGATTGAATTGTAAGATTCATTAGGCTGACTATAATGATGAATAAAAATAATTATTGGCATACCAGCAGATAAATCAAAGTCGTTAATTTTATGGTGCATTTTTTTTGCATCAATACCAATTAATTTCTCTCCTGGGAATCCGTGTTTTTTAGTTATTTCTATTAATCTCTCCACTTGCATTTTATTCAAAGCTTCCCAGTCACGACCTATTTTTCTTCTTTTAAATAAAATAGCTTTGTAATATCTTTTCCTTATCATCTGATCTTTCGTAAACATCTCAATGATTTCGTTTCGAATTCCCCAATTAATCTTGCTTTCGTAAATGTTTCTTAAACTATCTTTATTTAAAAGGAACTCAGAGTAAAGTGTAGTTTTTTTGTAATCACTCATCATTTCTTGTCGCTCTAAATACGCAAATTCCACACCTTGTTTTATGCAACGTTTCATAAAATAATTAATTTTGTCGAAATGTTTTAGTTTAGTAGAAATTTCCAATGCATTATAACAATCTCGAGCATATACAAAATCAAAGTCTTCAAAAGTTTGATAGTAACAATCCTCTGCTTGTTCCAAATCAGCATTGATTAGTGCTAATTTGGCATTATTTATTCCTTCATAATATTCACTATAATCTTGAGCAATTGAGTTGATGCTAACTATTATTAAATAAGTAAAAAACAGTATAAGTTTTATTTTCATAAAGCTTTATTTATTTTGTTAAATTCTTGACTTTAGCGATTTTTATGAGATTGTGGTAACAACTCGCTAAACTCAGGTGAGCAAGGAATTAGCGAATTCATTTATCATCTATTTAAAATTTCATTCCTACCGCACCAACGCCATTTTCGTTGTAAACGTTCCCGATTCTTTTTGAATGTTCACAAAATACTGTCCTGCTCCTAAATCATTCAATTCAAAGGCGATATCGTGTGAACCAGCATTCAATTGTCCGTCGTACACTTCTGCTACTTTCTTCATTTGAATGTCGAACACCTCAATTTTCACCCATTCATTGTCCGCAACAAAGCGAACAGACGATTTTCCAAAAGATGGATTTGGGTAGATAATTGCTTGGTGTTTACTCAATTCCTCTTCTTCTAATCCGACAGAACAAGCGCCCAATAAATTATAATACGTAACCGTGTGCTCAAACAAAGGTTGAATTTCATTCGATGGAACGCCGAACCAATCTTTCAAGATTGAGGCATAAACATCTCGGAAATCAATTTGCATTGGAATTCCTTCCTGCGGAACTATAGTACTTCCAATGGTTGGATTTGATCCCATTAAACTAAAGTCTAAACAAGTTCCAAATAAAAACATCGGTGCTGCATCTCCGTGATCTGTTCCAAAACTTGCATTGGATGCAACCTGTCTCCCAAATTCTGAAAAAGTCATTCCAGCTACACGATCATCAATTCCCAATAATTGTAAATCATCTTGAAATGCTGCAATGGCATCGGATACAATTTTCATTAAATCGGCATGTTTTCCTTGTACTGTATTGGTAGAAAGCACTTGAGAATCATGCGTGTCAAATTCATTCACGTTTAAAATATATACTTTCGATTTCAATCCTCCAGAAATCATCTGCGCAACATATTGCAACTGCACAGCTAGAGGATTTGTTGGGTCATACATTGTCGATAAAGTATTCCCCGCATTTGCAGAAGTATTGATTTGTCCACCATAAGCATTTGCTTGATCGATCAACGTTTTTAGATAATCCATGTGTGAACCGTAATACGTTCCGTCATCCACTACGCCACTTCCATTCAAATTATACACGTCAAAAGGATTATTCACAGAATGACTGAAATTAGCCATCAAGCCTTGACAGGTAGAGGAAATTTCATACCCCATACTTATTGCAAATGGATCAGGGTATTGTGCATTTGGATAATCTGCTGGATAATTGGGGTAATGGTTGTCAAAATCTCGCCCTAACCAACCAGTTGTAGCATTCGAGTTAATTAAACCTGAACTCCAAATGTCCATTGACCTAAAATGTGAACGATTCTGCGTTGGGTATCCTACATTTTGGATAACACCTAGCTTTCCAGTATCAAACATCCCTTTCATTCCTGTCATTACAGGGTGTAAACCCGTTGCAGCTGTCAAAGATAAAACAGATGCTTCCGGAATTAAAATATTATTTCTTTGTGTATTTAAATTTGCGTATTGATCCAACGGAATAACCGTATTCAAACCATCATTTCCTCCGTTCAAACGTATAATCACTAAAACGCGATCTTCCGCAGATTTAGAGACGTTAAACAATTGCTTTGCGATGGATTGAAACTTCATTTCATTCAATAATATCGGTGTTCCCACAGATGCCAGCGCCATATTTTTTACAAAATTTCTTCTTTTCATAGTTTTTAAATTTGGCCTACATTGTGTGGAATTCAGGCATTTGAAATAATCGGTTTAATGTCAATTCTAAGCGAAGTTTCACTGGATTTGAGAAAGTAGTGTTTCCTGGATTTGCAACATAATCGTTGTATTGCAACGTCCATTCAAAATCAGGTAAACTATTGGTTAAAATTGCTTTAAGAATTAATTTTTGAAGTGAATCTACATTTTTCGGTGTAAAAACATCACACATATCATCAATAACAGTCACTGCATCGGACGGTAAAGATAAATTGTCTAAAAATGTGAGGACATTTAACCTGAAATTATTCCCATTGACAAGGGGTCCACCAAGAACGGCAAACCATGCACTAATATCAAAACGTTCTTTAATATGTGTGGCATTTACCCATAATTTTGAAAAAGAGGGTTCTTGATAATAAGCAGGCCAACCGGCAACACTCGGAGGTTCAAGGTATGCTTGACCAAGTGTTTCTGCTAGCCAATAAACATTGAGTTGCATTTCGTAATCGGTTGCAAGGTCAAAATTTGTTTGCGATTCCGTTCCATTCAACATAGAATACATCATGTCCAATGGTCCTTTGATCAATGCTCCTCGAACAGAGACATCGTAAAAATGTTCGCTGGTAAATAATTCCGTTAAAACAGGTAAAACCTCAAAATTATTGGCCAACATTGTCGTTGCCATGTCTTGAATAACCGTAGATTCTACCGCAGCTGTTAAATCATAATTGACAAAATAACGGTATAATTTTCTACAAATGAAACGCGCTACTTCATTCTGTTGAAAAATAACATCGATGTAATCTGAAAATTCATTTGCAGCATTTGCAGAGATTGTAACTCCTCCAAAATGTGCGGACAATGTTTTCGTTGAATTATCATGTAAAGCCGGTGTAAAAGTTGAGGTTACATCTGTTACAGTATCACTTCTTAATCCTTCCACGATCCAACCCGTAAATATCTTTGCGCCTGCTGCTACATCTGATTCTGTGTAATTTGTATAATCTCCAGCGCCAACTTGTGGGCCTTTACCAATGGTAAATAATTCCAATAATTCTCGTGCAAAATTTTCATTTGGACTGAATAAATTATTCGAAGCGCCATTCAAGAATAATAGCATATTCGGATTGATTGCGACATCTTTGACCAATTGTTTGAAATTTCCTAAAGAATTTGCTCGTAGCAGCGCATAATAATCATACGATGCTCTTGCATCAAACGTTGCTGTGGCACCAAAATGATTGACCCAGAATAAGCCCATTTTCTCTGCAATAGAGAATTGTTCTTTGTTCATTCTTTCGTAATGATATCCAGCTAAGGAAACAAATCGGGCATTATCGACCGTTTGCGATTGTGTCGTATCCAAAGGATAAACAGCATTCACCCAACTTGTCCCAAAAGGAACAATGGTTTCATCGGGCAAATAAGCCAATGGTTCACCTACAGCAGGGATTTGTAAAAGACTTGTTACTGTTGTGTTCATTCCACTTGTAACTGCGTCCAACATTTGCTGGTTGGTCGGTCCAAACATTACCCTCCTTAAAAGGTGGGCTGCTTGAACTTTGGTCCAAGGTCCAGTGTAGGGTGTTAAACTATACGAAATGTCGTTTCCTAGTTCTTGATCAGGCATAATTAGATAATTTAGACCACAATTTAATGAAAAAAATTGAAAGGGCAAAAAGTAAATTTTAGAGTATTGAGGAATGTGCTTACTTGAAAAAGAAATAGTTCTCCCTCCCTATTCAAACTGTAGACTCAAAAGGAAGAAGAGTAAATGTTTTAAGAAAATTTGTTCTTTACGTTTGGCTATGCTTCTGTTGTGGACTAAAGTAGCTAAAATTTTCGGTTAATAAATTACTTTTTTAATTTTACAAACTGCGACAAAGCTCAAAACCACAATGGAGTATAGCCGATGTTGTAGCCAGTTTTTATTCTTCGACTAAGTTGTATATATCACCTAATTCAAACAAGTCATAAGTTTCAGATTCCCAAGAAAGACTCTTCGATTTATATGAAATCATAAGTTCTGAATTTGTCGCAACACTATTTGAAGATTGGTAGAAACTTAAATAGAAATTACCTAATGTTTCTGTCATTATAGATTCCAAGTTATCTTCTTGCACGGTATTGCTGTGGTCTTCAATTATGAGTTTTTGAATATTATTTTGTTTAACTATTTCAAAACTTGCGTTTGGAAAATTGGTAGTCATAAATGGATTTAATGAAGCTGTCATTTTTTCTGTGGGAGAACTACAGCTTATTACTAATAAAAGTATGATAGATTTTAATAGGTATTTCATTCGTTTCATTTTAATTGGCTACAACAACCCGCTAAAGCTCATTAACCTTCGAAAAACTCAGATTAGCAACGGTTTAGTAATTGCTTTTTATAAATGTACTAAAAAATAATTATTTCGTTTAGGAGAAATCTAACTTTTGAGAGATATTAATTTCTTGTAAACAAAACTTCCCTATATCTTTAGGAAGTGAATCCTATGTTTCGGGTAAGTCCTTTGAATTTTGTTCTTTTCACTGCGCCTTTACGAAATAATTCTTGGAAAACTTCTTCCGTTAAGTCTGTCCAGTCTGCCTTTGACATTTTCAGTAGATTATCGTGTGGCGAAAAGAAGGGTTCTTTGGTTGGTTTAGAAAAACGATTCCAAGGGCAAACATCTTGGCAAATATCACAACCAAAAATCCAATCTTCCATTTTCCCTTTAAATTCTTTGGGGAGAAGTTCATCTTTTAATTCTATCGTCAAATAGGAAATGCATTTTGAGCCATCTACAACATAGGGTTCAACAATAGCATCGGTTGGACAAGCGTCAATACAGCGGGTGCACGTTCCGCAATAATCTTTCATTGGCCCGTCTTCTTCCAATTCAAGGTCTAAAATTAATTCTGCGATAAAGAAGAAAGACCCATTTTTAGGATGAATTAGGTTAGAATTCTTCCCTACCCAACCTAAACCGCTTTTTTTTGCCCATGCTTTATCCAAGACTGGAGCAGAATCAACAAAAACACGTCCGCCAACTTCGCCTATTTCATCTTGAATATATTGATAGAATTCTTTCAACTTATCTTTGATATGAAAATGGTAGTCTTTTCCATAGGCATATTTAGAGATTTTTAAAGTAGTGTCGGGTTGAGAATTTTCAGGATAATAATTCATCAACAGAGAAACAACAGATTTAGCATCATCTACCAATAACCTCGGGTCAAGTCTTTTATCGTAATGATTTTCAAGGTAAGACATATTTCCTTGGAAATTATTCTTTAGATAATTATCTAAACGCTTGGCTTCTTCATGTAGAAAATCAGCTTTCGAAATACCACAAAAGAAAAAGCCTAATTCTGCAGCTTTGTCTTTGATTAGTTTCGTATTTCTTTCTTTCAAGTTCATATTGAATGTACTTAAAATAACCCACCTTGTTTAAAACCAGGTGATTTTCCGAGATGATTGTATGCTTTCTCTGTAACCTTTCGTCCTCTTGAAGTCCGCATAATAAATCCTTCTTGAATTAAGAACGGTTCGTAAACTTCTTCAATTGTACCTGCATTTTCTCCAATAGCCGTAGCAATTGTTGTTAAACCAACTGGTCCACCACTAAATTTATCAATTATTGCAGAAAGAATACGGTTATCCATTTCATCCAAACCATTCTGATCTACATTTAAAGCATTCAAGGCATGGTTGGTAATGTCAATGTCAATATTTCCATCACCTTTGATTTGCGCAAAATCTCTAACGCGTCGAAGTAATGCATTTGCAATTCTAGGTGTACCTCTACTTCTACTGGCAATTTGATATGCCGCAATTTCTGAAATAGGGATCGCTAAAAGTCCCGATGAACGTTCAACGATTGAAGTTAATGTTTTGCTGTTGTAATATTCTAAACGAAGATTAATTCCAAATCGAGCTCTTAAAGGAGAAGTCAGTAATCCTGAACGAGTTGTTGCTCCTATAAGAGTAAAAGGATTCAATTCTATTTGCACTGTACGTGCATTCGGTCCACTATCAATCAAAATATCGATGGAATAATCTTCCATTGCAGAATAAAGATATTCTTCAATAACAGGACTTAGGCGGTGAATCTCATCTATAAAAAGTACATCACCTTTATCTAAATTCGTTAGAAGTCCAGCTAAATCTCCAGGCTTATCCAATACAGGTCCGCTGGTAACTTTACAACTCACGCTTAATTCATTCGCAATAATATTTGCTAAAGTTGTTTTACCAAGTCCTGGAGGTCCATGAAGAAGAACATGATCAAGTGGTTCATCTCTTAAGATAGCCGCTTGAATAAAAACTTCTAGGTTATCGATAATTTTAGGCTGTCCGGTAAAGTCATCCAATTTTTTTGGACGCAGAACTTTATCATAGTCTTTTTCACCTTTGAATTCTGCTTCCTCGTTATAGTCAAATGAATCTTCCAAAAAAATGTTTTTTATAAAAATAGAAAAAAGCCCTCTGTTAACAACAAAGGGCTTTATATATTTTACAATAATTTTAAATTAATGCTCTTCTTCACCTTCAGCCAAAGGAACTGTTTGTGGTATGAAATCCACATCTGAACCTGGTTTTGAGTAATCGTAAGGCCATCTGTGTACCGTTGGTAATTCTCCTGGCCAGTTACCGTGAATATGCTCAACTGGAGCAGTCCATTCTAATGTATTTGATTTCCAAGGATTCTGTGGTGCTTTTTGACCGTAGAAAA
>Ga0256845_1002178_pt1 | contig 14486 bp, 13 predicted proteins | sample RiftiametaG_FD_189101 | JGI IMG/M metagenome (GOLD analysis project Ga0256845, IMG submission 189101) | Tube worm associated microbial communities from hydrothermal vent at the East Pacific Rise, Pacific Ocean - Riftia | ecosystem: Host-associated > Annelida > Integument > Unclassified ...
CTGTTATTCGATCAAATTCGGGTTAGCTCAATCACTTCCTTGGATAATTTTGCAAAATGCGCATTCCCAAGCAAAAGGTGGCCGAAGGGACATCCTCGGACGACGCTCGGACGGCCCACCGCCGAGAGCGTGAAATCGCGCGTGCCTTCCTGACCACGGCGGCCCGGCTCCTGCATCGCCACGGGACCCCGGCTCACCGCCTCGAAGACACGCTCACGGCGACCGCGCGGGCGCTCGGTATGCGTCTCCAGGTGTTCGCCACGCCGACCTCGGTGGAGCTCGCCTTTGGGGGCCGGCGCCAGCGGGCATACATGATTCGGGGCGACGTGGGCGAGGCTGAGCTCGGCCGCTTGGTGGCGCTCGGGGAGGTCATCGCCCAGGTCGCAGACGGTGACCTCGATCCGGCGCAGGGCCGGCGCGAGCTCGGGGCGGTCGCCCGGGCGGGTGCCCTCTATGGCCCGGCGGCGACTGTGCTCGCCTTCGGCCTGGCCTCGGGGGGAGCCGCGCGGGTGTTCGATGGCAACCTCGCCGACATCGGGGTCAGCTTTGTGCTCGGGCTGATCCTCGGGTTGGTCTCACTGGCCGCGGGCCGGAGCGCGGGCTTGGGCCGGCTCTTCGTCCCGCTGGCGGCCTTCTTGGCTGCGAGCCTCTCGCTCGTGGGGGCCGCGGCGTGCCCTGGGGTCCACGATCACATCACGACCTTGTCGGCGCTGATCGTGCTCGTGCCTGGGCTGAGCTTGACCTTGGCCCTGACCGAGCTCGCCACCCGGCACCTGGTCTCGGGCACGGCACGACTGGCCGGAGCCATGACCGTGTTCATGACCATCGCGTTCGGGGTCGGGGTAGCGAGGGCGATCGCCGCTCAGGTCGATGTCGGGGCGCTCGTGTTCCCCGATCAGACGCTGGTCCTCCCCGAGCTGTGGACGGCGCCCCTGGGCGAGGCCAGCCGCTTGCTCGCCCTGGTCACCGCACCGATCGGGTTTTGTATTCTGTTTCAGGCCCGGTGGACCGACCTCCCGGCGATCGCTTTCACCGGGGGAGTCGCGGCCGAACTCGCCGCTGTGGTCGGGGGCGCGGCGGGTCCGGAACTCGGCGCGTTTGTGGGCGCCGCGGTGGTCGGTCTGGCCGCCAACACCTACGCGGCCTGGCGGCGGGTGCCGGCGGCGGTGGTCGTGCTGCCCTCCCTCTTGCTCTTGGTCCCCGGGGCGGTCGGGTTCCAGAGCGTCACCCTGCTCTTGGCCCACGACCCGAGCGCCGGCATCGAAGCCGGCTTTCAGATGCTCGTGGTCGCCGTGGCCCTGGTCGCCGGGCTGCTCGCGGCGAACCTCGTCAACCTGCCCCACTTCGTGGCCCGGGCGGACCACCGGGCAGCCTGAGGTTCTGGCTCACTTCTGGCTCACTTCTGGCTTACAGGGGGTCGATATCGTCGATCCCGCGATGACCACGCTCGAGTCGGAGCAGGCGCGGGCCGGGCAGTCGACCTCGACGACCGAGCCAGGGGCGCTGCAGGACCTAGAGACGGCCATCTGGGCCGAGCTATCGGGTATGGGCCGAGCCATGCTCGAAGCTGCACACAGCGGCCGGGTTCATGGACGTGCATGCTTGTGGGCGGCCCATCTTGTGACTGTCCTTCCTGCAGCCTCGCGTGTAGTCGCCGGCGCTTCGTCAGCGGGGTTCCTGATTGGTCTGACCAGGTTCATCAGGCCGGCGGGTCTGATTGGGCTGTGTGGCCTGATCGGGGGGTCGCCGGCGCTCGCCCTCGCGGGGCCAGGACCGGCGGGCGACTGTGCACCGGCATCGACCGACGACAGCGCGCGACCCCTGGTCCTGTTCAGCGTCTCCGAGGCGAGCCCCGAGTCCGGGTCGTCGCTGGATCGGGACCTCGCCCGCGCGCTGCGGACCGAGCTCAACGATGTGGACGTCGAACTCGAGCAGGTCTCGCTGGCTCCGCGCGACGATCTCGAGTCTCGGGTTCTCGAGGCAGAAGAGACGCTGGAGGACCAGGGGGCGCTGGCGGTGGTCTGGGTCGAGGTCGGCGAAGGCCCCGGCCGACTCGAGGTCTACCTGGTCGCCGAGGGCGGCATGGTGAGGCGCTCGATCGGTGAGCCCGAGGGCGAGCGGGGCGTGGCCGTGGAGACGGCGGCCGTGGTCTTGCGCTACTTCATCGCCGACTTGGTCGGTGGGCGTACGATCGGCCTGGGACCGTCGGCGCGAGAGGTCGAGGACGATCTCTCCGAGGGACGCGAGGTCGAGGGTGGGGGGGAGAGCGGAGCGAGCTCGGTGGCCGCGGGCACCGGCGGCGAGGGAGAGGGGGCGGTTACGGGGGTCTCGTCGGGGGACGATGATGATCGCGGGGTCGGGGATCCTGGGAGCCCTGAAGGTCCCGACCCCGCGCTCGGCCTCGGTCATGATCGGGGGACACTCGAGCTCCAGGTCGCCTACCTCGGGCAGACCTGGGCTCGGGAGCGGGCCTGGTCGAACACCGCGGAGCTCGGCGTCGGCTGGCGCCTGCCCTCGGGCGTCGATTTCGGCCTCGGGTACCAGATCGTTGGGCGTTACGCCGACCTGGTCCAGTACCCGGGGACCATCTCGGGGGGCGTCGCCGTCGACCTGCGCCGTCACCCTTTCGCGGCCTACGCCGGCTATCGCCACCGCTTCAAGACCGGGCGCTTCGCCAGTCGGTTGACCGTGGGTCCGCAGCTGCGCCTGATCACCGAGCTCGTGACCCGGTCGCTGCGCGACTTCGCCGATCCGACCCTGACCACCGGGGCCCCGTCGACCGTCGGCCTGGCCGTGGAGCCCCGGCTCGCGCTCGAGTGGATCGCCTCGCCCCACGTCGCCGTGTTTCTGGCCGCGGGTCTGCGGGTGGCCGTGATCCGCCGGGACTACGCGCTCGTCTACACCCGCGACAGCGAGGTCGTCGAGTCGGTCACCTACCTCCACACCCGCGGCTTCGCGCCCACGGCGGTCGCTGGGCTGGAGATTTTTCTGTAGCCTGGGGCGATGGGGCGGGGGCCAGCACAGGAGGACACACGCCTGTTCGGCCCCGGCCAGGTCGCGGGTCTGAACCGGGCGGTCGGCGACTTCGCCTGGCTGCTCTCCCGGGGCTACGCCGAGACCTCGGCCCTCAAGCTCGTCGGCGATCGCTACGCCCTGCGCACCCGCCAGCGGACGGCGGTGCTGCGCTGCACCTGCACCGACGCCCAAGCCCACGCCCGCGTGGATCGGCGCATCGACCTTCGGGCCGACCCGGATGGCCTGCGCGGGCGTGAGCTCGCCGTCGACGGCTTCAACGTGCTCATCGCTGTCGAGTCGGCGATGGCCGGCGGAGTCATCCTGCGGGGCCGCGACGGGGCGATCCGCGACCTGGCCAGCGTGCACGGCAGCTACCGGCGCAGCGATCAGACTCTGGCCGCGCTCGAGGCGATCGGTGAGCGCCTCGAGGTGTTCGGCCCCCGGGTCGTCCGGTGGTTCCTGGATCGCCCAGTCTCGAACAGTGGGCGCCTCAAAACCGCGATCGTCGAGCTCGCCCAGGCCCGGGGCTGGCCGTGGTCAGCGGAGCTGGACTTCAACCCGGATCGGCGCCTGGTCGCGCTCGCACCCCAGGATGAGAGTGGGGATGAGAGTGGGGATGAGAGTGGGGATGAGAGTGGGGATGAACATGGCGACCCGGGGCAGGTGGTGGTCGCCACCGGCGACGCCTGGATCTTGGACAACACGGCGCGGCACGTCGATCTCGCGGCCGCCGTGATCGAAGCGGCGGTTCCCGATGCCTGGTTGCTCGCGCTTGGAGCCAGCGTCGATGAACCCCGCGAGCGCGCGGCGCTGCCCTGAGGTCATCGTCGAGGCTCAGCGACACGCTTCCCGGAGGACGCCCGCGACCCGCCGCCAGCGGACCCCGGTGAGCTTGGGTCCGGCCGGTAGGTAGCGCGTGCTGTCGGCTGCTCCGTCGCGCTCGAAGTCGAGGGTGACGGGGGTTCCTGCGTCGCCCCAATCGAGCGCGATATCGGTGACCCGGTCGCCCTCGTGCAGACCTGCCTTGGCCGCGGGGCCGCTGGGATCGAGGGCCGTGACCAAGCCGCGAGTGGGGCCGGGGTTCGGGTCCGCGGTGCTCGGGTCGGCGGCGAGCACAAAGCCGAGTTCGAAGCGGCGCAGCGAGCTCCGACTCGAGCGAAAGCAGGGGCCGAGCACGCCGCGCCCCAGCTCGGGTCGCTGTCCGAGGTCGACGATGGCCTCGATCTCTGCCATCGGATCGACCCTGCCGCCGGTGCCGATCGGGACGCCGCCCCCGAGCGGGAGCAGGTCCATGTCCACGATCTCGAGCCAGGCCTCGAGCGGGAGGTCGTGGACGTCCTCGGAGACGGCTTGCATCACCAAGACCTGGATCGCCCCAGAGAAGGTCAGATTGTCCGGGTGGGCGCTATAGCGGGCTTCGAGGGCCGTCGCATAGATGACTCCGCGGGCGATGAGCTGGGCTCGAGCTGCGCCGACCTCCGCGGGCCGACCGTGCTCGAGAAGCTCGAGCAGCGCAGCGAGATCGAGGTCTCGCACCGGAGAGGTGGCGAGCTCGAGCTCGATCGCGTTGAGCTCCGAGATGTAGTCTGCCGTGTCGAGGATCCCGAGTTCGAACAGGACCTCACGGGCGATGAAGCGCGAGATGCCACCGTGAAACCACAGCGCCCAGCCGGGATCGAAGGGCAGGTCGGCGCTGGGCTTGATCCGCATCCTGCCCCCGAGCCAGCGCTGAACCAGGGCCGTGGTCGCGCCCATGCGCGCCTCGCGGTCCCAAGCGGCGCTCTGGTCCGCCAGGATCACGAGCCCGCGGCCGCGCAGCTGGGCTTGGAAGGTCGGGGCGCCGGGGGTTCGGGAGGTGGCGCTCACCAAGGTCGTGAACGGTGTACTGGTGGCGACCCCGAAGTAGCGGTCCGCGGCGCTGCGGATGCCCGCGAGCTCGGCGGCCACCCAGCGTGGGTCGTAGCGTGGGGCGCCGAAGGTGGCGACCCGGTCGCGGCCCGCGTGGCTCTCGAAGCGGCTGCTCTCGACTCGGCCCGCGATGATGCCCGCGCGCCCGAGCTCTCGGGGGCGGCCCATGATCGTGCGATCGGGAGCCTCGGCAGCGTTGAGGGTGCTCAGGCCGATCAGCGCGGGCTCGGGAGCGCTCGACGGGTCCGAGTCGGCCGCGGCGGGGTCGGGATCGAGACCTGCAGGGTCGACGACCAGGGTGATGGGCATACGCCGATCCAAGAGCGCGTCGGGCAGGAACACCAGGGCCTCCCCCGCGGCAAAGAGCTGGCCCTCGTCGTCCATGGCCAAGCCGATCCGACCGTCGTCCGTGGCTGGTTTGGGAACGGGAGCTGCGGGCGCGAGTGTGTAGTGAAGCGTGAGCGGGGGTGTGGGGGCCGACTCGAAGCTCAACGTCCACCCCTGGCCAGCGCGCGTGAGAGCGGCGGCCACCGGCCCGGTCGCATCACGGACCTCGAGCGCTGTCAGAGCTCCTACCGGCCCCGAGAGGGACCAGGTCGAGAGGTCTTCGGCGGACCCGGACGCCCGAACGGAGACCTCGACGACCCGGGTTCTCCGGGGCGCGACGAGGACCGCGAGGCTGGGCTCCCCGTGGTCTGCCGAGGCCGGCGCCTGTGTGTCGGGGTCTCGACCCTGGGTGGGATCCGGCGCTCGGGCCTCGGTGGGGGCGCTCGAGCTCTGGCCGCGGTCAGGGCGGCAACCGGTGAGCAGCGCGCTGAGGCCGACCAGGGCCAGGACGGGGAGGGGAGAGAGGGGAGAGATGGGAGAGATGGGAGAGATGGGAGAGATGGGGGAGATGGGAGAGAGGGGGGAGATGGGAGAGAGGGGGGAGAAAGGGGAGAGGGGGGAGAAAGGGGAGATGGGAGCGGAGGCCATAGCGTGAAGTCGGGAGCAGGGAGACGAGGCGTGAAACCCTGAGCAGAGTGTGGAATCGGATGAACGGCAGGCGGGACGGTTGCGGTCTATCGTCCGGGCTCCCTCAGGCCGATCGGCCTGGCCAGGCTGCGAACGAGGCGCAGGTGCAGCCAGTGGACCCCCTAGCCACGCCGTGCTGAGCCACAGGGGCCTATCGGAGGTCTCCCACCAGCTTTGGATAGCCGCGCCAACGGCCCGCCACCGCCTCGATCTGGATTTTGGGTGCGATTCTCAAAAATGCACACAGGTGCGGGTCGTCACCGGTCGCGCTTGAGGAAGGTCGCGGTGAACTCGGCATCGCGCAGCTGAGCTGCGAAGGGGGTGGGATCGAGAGTCACGAGGGCGAGCTGCCGCGACGGCGTGAGCATCTGCTCGAAGCGCGAGTCCCTCGTCGCGGCGCACACGGGGGCGGTCTCCCAGCACGCGGCCTCGTGGGCAAGGGCGGGTCCGGGGTGGACAGACCCCGGGCGAACTCCTCCCAGCTCAGGTCCAGGTGGTCAAAGTCGTCCATGTCGTCCAGGTCGTCGAGAAGCTGGCTAGAGTGGCGCTTGGTTTGAAGGTGGGTCGTCAGGCGGGTCTGGGGACGCTGCGCTAGCGGTCCTTGGCTGGGGCTGGACCCGGTCGCGCTCCGGGTCCAGCCTGTCGAGGTCGGGCCTGGCGCCTATCCGTCTGCGCCCGGGCTCGATCGGGGCCGTGGTGCTCGGTGGCCCCGCCTGCTAGAAGGCGGCGGTGAGTGATTCAACGCCAGGCTCGGAGGCCGTCACTTTGAAGATCCGCGACCTCGCCCATGGCGGCGAGGGCGTGGGCCGAGTCGAGAACGCGGCCGGAGAGCTCGACCCGAACCACACCCGGGTGTGGTTCGTCGAGGGGGCTCTTCCTGGCGAGCGGGTCCGGGCGGTGCAGACGGCCGCCCACAAGCGCTGGGTCAGGGGACACGTGATCGAGGTGTTGGAGCCGGCGCTGGAGCGCCGCGAACCGCCGTGTGGGATCGCCGATCTCTGCGGTGGCTGCAGCTGGCAGCACGTCGCGCCCGAGGCCCAGGCCGAGCTCAAGCGCCAGATCGTCGCAGGTCAGCTCCGCCGCCTGCCGGTCACCGTCGACCTCGCCGTGCCCAGCCCCGAGTCGCTCGCCTACCGCCGCCGGGCCCGGGTCCACTACGCGCGAAACTCCGAGGGCGACATGCAGCTCGGGTTCTACGGCAAGCGCTCGCGCGAGATCGTCGATGCTCAGACCTGCGTGGTGCTCGACCCGGCCCTCGACTGGGCCGTGCAGCGGGTCCGGGGGTGGGCCCAGTGGATGCCCGAATCGGGGGAGGTCGTGGGCCTGAGCAACGGTCGCGAGGTGGTCTTGGGGCTGCCCGGTGTCCGCGCTCGCCCCGAGCTCGAGGCGGCGATCCGCGAGGTCATCGAGGCGTCCCAGGCGGCCGCCAAAGCGGCCGGTGAAGATGGGGACACACCGATCTTGCTGGGGGTCCAGCTGCGCGGCGGTCGCGAGCGCGTGGGTGTGGGTCAGACCTGGCTCGAGCTCGACGGCGATGGCCCCACGCCGCCCGTGATCCAGGGCCCCTATACCTTTAGCCAGGCCCAGTCCGCCCAAAATCGGGCCCTGGTCGCCCACGTCGCCAAGATGGCCCGTGGCGGTGGTGAGCATGAGCCCAAGGTGCTCGAGCTCCACGCGGGGGTCGGCAACTTCACGCGTCTGCTGGCACGGGTCAGCAAGCGGGTGTGGACCGTCGACGACGATCGGGAGGCGGTCGCCAACCTTCAGCGCACGGCCGAGCGCTGGGGTCTGGACGTCAACGCCAAGCGCGGCCAAGCCGAGAAGATGATCGCCAAGTTGGCGGCGGGCGACCGTCAGTACGACGTGGTCGTCCTCGACCCGCCCCGCGCCGGGGTCGGCGTACAGACGGCCCGAGACCTGCTCAACGTCGCCCGAGAGCGCATCGTCTATGTCTCTTGTGACCCGGCGACCCTGGCTCGGGACCTCGCGGTGTTGCTGGGCGAGAACTCGGGCTTCGAGCTCCTCGATATCCGGGTCTTCGACATGATGCCGATGACCGCCGAGGTCGAGGTCGTGGTCACGCTGGGTCGAAAGGTGGCGGCCAGCGGCGGAGCCCGGTGGTGAGCAGCCCGGTGGAGGGCAGCCAGGGCCTGGGTGAGCTCGCGCCCGTGTACCTGCTGTGGGGTGACGACTCGGCGGCGATCAAGGGTACGCTCGAGTCGATCCGCGAGGCCGTGCTGCGTCCCGACGGGGTCTCCAATGGGATGGAGGCCTTCAACCACGAGCAGTTCGACGCGCCCTACGTGGGCGCAGCCGCATCGGTGCTCAACGCCTGCGCCCAGGTGCCCATGATGTCCAGCCGGCGGCTGGTCGAGCTCAGCTCGCCCGAGGACTTCGGTCGTCACAAGCGATCCGAGGATCTCGACGGCGAGGCCAGGGCCCTCGAGTCCAAGCGAGACGACGCCATCGAGGCCCTGATCGCCTACTTCGCCGAGCCCAACCCGACCACCGTCTTGGTGGTCACCAGCGCCGGGCTCAAAGGCACCTCGAAGCTGGTCAAAGCGGCCAAGAAGGCCAGAGGGGTGGTCGAGCGCAAGCTCTCCCCACCGAGCGAGGAGGAGGCGGCCGACGTGCTCATGGCCGAGGCTCGGGTGAAGGACCTGGCCCTGTCGCCGGCTGGAGCCTCGGCCCTGGTCGAGGCGGTCGGGGCGAGCATGTCGGAGCTGCTCCCGGCCCTCGAGCGGGCGAGCGCCTACGCCGGTGGAGCCCGGGTCGAACGTGCCCACGTGGAGGCGGTCGTGGCCGACACCCGAGAGGCCAACATCTTCGACCTCACCGACGCGATCGGGGCTGGCGACCACCGCCGTGCGCTGGTCATCTTGGCGCGCATGTTTCGGATCTCGGAGAGGGACACCGGCCAGGCCATGCGCCTGTTGGGCATGCTCTTGTGGCAGATGCGGCGGCTGTGTGTGGTCGCCTTCGCCAACGACCCGGCGTCGGCCCTGGGCGTCAAGCCGTTCGCCGTTCGCAAGCTCCAGCAGCAGGCTAGGCACTTCGACGAGCGCCGGCTCCGGGCCGCCTACGCCGGGCTCGCGCGTCTCGACTCGGATCTAAAGGGGGGCTCCAAGCTCGCCTATGCGTCCCCTTATATGGCGATGCAGCGGTGGATCCTCGACACCTGTCGGGCCCTCCCGGGCGTCGATCCTCGAGCCTAGCAGCGCGCGGAAAAACCCCTCACGACACCTCGCTCGGTCCTTCCACCGAGGGCCGCGTTGCCGAAACTCGCAGTACGCCCGGTACAGCGGGGTTCCAGCCCACAGCAAAACCCCTCAGGAAGGTGATTCGGGAGTCGGCGCCTCGATCACGCTTCGGTCTCGGCCCTCCGCCTTGGCGCGGTACAAGGCGGCGTCCGCTCGGGCGAGCAGCCCCCGTGTGTCCACGCCCGCGCCGGCAGGGTGCACACCCACACCGATCGACACGGTGACCGGGCCCGGGTGGCCCAGCACGTCGGAGGGCAGGGCGGCGATCGCCCGACGGAGCCGCTCGGCGAGCTCGAAGCCGGCCTCCCGGTCCGTGTCGGGGCACAACACTGCGAACTCCTCGCCGCCGAATCGGGCCGCGAGGTCGCCGCTCCGGACCTGGTCGCCCAGAGTTTTGGCGACCGCGCGCAGGGTCTGGTCGCCGATCGGGTGGCCATGGCGGTCGTTGACACGCTTGAAGTGGTCGAGGTCGAGCATCAGCAAGGTCAGGGGCTGGCCCCGACGCTGCGCGGCGGCCTGGAGCTTGGGCATGGACTCGAGCAGGAAGCGCCGGTTGAGGAGCCCGGTGAGTCCATCGTGGAGCGCAGTCGAGCGCAGGGCATCCATGAGCTTGCCGGCGTAGAGGCCGAACATGGTGAACACACAGGTCGTGCCCACGGCCGAGTAGACCAGGCACAGGGTCTCGAGGGCCTCGGGGGTGGCCGGAGCGATCACTTTGATGGTGAGCAGCAGGCCCAGGGGAGCCCCCGCGGCCAGGGCAGCCCCGAGCAGGGCCAGGCGCGCGCGGCTCGAGCCTCCCAGAGTGTGTGCTGGCGAGCGCGGCCCGCCGCTCATGAAGCTCGGTAGTCCGAGGGCACGAGCGCCACGGGGCAGCGGGCGCTGGCCGAGAGCTCGACCCCGACCGAGGTCACGAACAAGCGGCGCAGCGCATCGAACTTGCGGGACCCGCAGACGATCATGAGCGCGTCGTGACGGCGGGCGAGCCGGCGCAGCTGGTCGGTGACCCGGCCCTCGATGACGACCCCCTGTCGGCCCGCGACCCCGTGCTCGGTCGCCCAGTGATCGAGCCGCTCGCGGCCTTGGTCGTTGAGTTTGGCGTGCAGCCGGCGCGTGGTGTCGGCGGGCAGGTAGGCCTCTGCCCAGCCGTAGTGCTCGTGCACGACGTGAGCCAAGAGCAGCTCTCGCCCGAGCTTGTCGGCCATGTCCATGGCGAAGCTGAGCGCACCCTCGGCGTTGGGTTCGGCACTGCAGGCGAAGATCACCGGTCCCTCGCCGAGGTCCATGGTGTTCAGGTCCGGGGGGACGATGATCACCGGTGCGGGGAGGCGACGGGCGAGGCGGCGCGCGACGCTGCCGAGCCGAAAGACCTGGTCTTGCCCGCGCGGGGCGAGGCGGCCGATGATCAGGCCTGCGCCGCCCTCGGCCGCCTCGGCGAGGACCTGCTCGGGGGCCCCCTCCTCGACCAGGCGCAGCTCCGGGAGGGGCGTGGGGTCCCCAGTGCGCTCGAGCGCCTGGGCCAGCGCCTCCTGGGCCAGGCTCTGCATGTCGATGTCGATGTCGATGTCGATGTCGATGTCGTCATCGGCGAGCGCCGCGAGCTGTCCGTCTTCGATCACGTGAATCGGCACCAAGGTCGCGGCGCCGTGTTTGCGGAGCGCGGCGAGCAGCCAGCGGGCGAACACGAGCGGCCCCTCTGCATGTTCACGAAGATCGAGTCCGAGGGTCCAGTTGGGCGTCACGGTGTCTGCTTTCAGAGGGGTGGGGATCGGGATCGGCGATCGGGGCGATCGGATGGCCAGGGAGAGCGTCGCACAGGATCGCTCAAGGGCCGGCGACGACAGCGACGGGACAGCGGGCACTCCCGCACAGGAGCGTCCCCACGGAGGTCGAGAATACCCTTCCGAGCGCCCCGAGCTGGCGCGAGCCCGTGACCAGCATCAGCGCATCCTCGTGCTCGGCCAGATCGAGGAGCTGATGGGCGACGGCGCCCGCGCGGACGACTTGGCGGTGTTGGGTCAGATCGTGGGTCTGCGCCCAGTGTGCGAGCTTTCGCTCGCCACCCGCGAGGATGCCGCTGTGGATCTGCTCGATGGCTGCTCGGGGGAGGTAGGTGTCCGGCCAGCCGTGGGGGGTGGACACGACCAGGGCCAGGACCAACTCGCGCTCGAGGCGGGCGGCCATCCGGGCCGCGAAGTGGATCGCCTCGAGGGCGTCGTCGTGCGCGTTTGTGGCGACGATGATCGGCCCCGCACCGACGTCGGTGGGCTGGAGGTCGGGGGGGACCACGATGGTCGGTGCAGGCAGCTGCCTGAGCAGCCGCCTGGCGACCCGCCCGAGGCGGACCAAGCGGACTTTCCCGCGGGGGGCGAGACGCCCGATGATCAACCCTTCGGCGTCCGCGGCCGCCTGCGCCAGGGCCTCCTCCGGGGGCTCCGACTCGACCAGGCGGAGGCTGTCGAGGGTCTGTTCTGCACCTGCACGGGCGAGGGCCGTGGCGACCGCCGACTCGGCCAGGGTCAGGACCTCGGCGTGGGGATCGATCTGGGTCAGGATTCCATGCACATCTTCTTCGATGACGTGGAGCCCGGTCAGCTGGATCTGCGGCTCGAGGTGGTCCCGCAGCCACTTGGCGAAGGTGATCGCTCCGTCTGCATCCGCCCGCAGGTCGAGCCCCAGCACCCATTGATTCTCGCTCTCGGTGTTCATCGCATCGACAACCTGCCCACGTCTGCCCGCGCTGCAATCGTGGCCGACGACCGACGCACCATTTGCGTGTGTCAGAACCAATCTCGAAACCCAACCCAACCGACCCCAACCACGAAAAAACCCATCCGCATTGCGGATGGGTTTCTCTGCGTGGGAGCGAGCGGTGGTTCTAGGCGGCGGTCGCCTTGTTGACGGCGAGGGTCAGACGGGAGGTGTAACGGGAGGCCGTCTTGCGGTGCAGGACACCCTTCGAGTGGGCCTTGCCGATGGCGTTGAGAGCGATGGGGAGGCCGCTCTTGGCAGTCTCGACGTCGCCGCTCTCGAGCGCGTAGCGCACACGCTTGATGTAGGTACGCATCGTGCTCAGGTACATCAAGTTACGGGCGCGCCGCTTGAGCCGTTGACGGTTGCGCTTCTCTGCCTGTTTGTGGTTCGCCATAAGTGTGTTCTCGTGCTCGCTCCCCGCAGACCCGCGAGGGGCCCTGAGGGGCGCCTGTTGTGGCCCGTCCGCCAGGGCTTGTCAAGGCGCCACGGGCCGGTCAACCTCGCGCTCGCATGACCTGCGAAGTCTCGCGCCCCGGCCCCTACGCCGCACTTCTACCACTGCGTGCGAGCACCGTCGCGGCCGTGCTCGCGCTCACGACTGGCTGTGTGTTCATGCCACCTGCGCCCCTCGACGGCGAGCTCGCTCTCAGTGGGGAACCCAGTGGGCACAACATGGGGACCCATGAGTCCCCTGTGGGGGAAGAGGGCGACTCGGAGATCGCGCCTGAGCCGACGGGGGGCCCCGCCGACGACCGCTTCGAGCGTGGCCAGGAGCCCCCTGTGGGCATGAGTCTCGCCGACATTCTGGCCTTCAACCGAGCCCAGGGGGATCCCGTGGATGGCTTCTTCGAGCTCGATCAGGCGCTCGCTGGGCTGCCCGAGGAGGGGGAGCTGTGGGTCGAGTTCGTGACCGGGCGGGGGGTCATCGACTGCAAGTTGTTCGAGGATCTCGCACCCACGACCGTCGCCAACTTCGTGGGTTTGGCCCGGGGGCTGCGGCCTTGGTACGACCAAGATCGGGCCGAGTGGGTCAGCGGAGAGCCCTACTACGACGACACCACCTTCCATAGGGTGATCCCCAGCTTCATGATCCAAGGTGGCGACCCCACGGGCACCGGTCGCGGAAACCCGGGCTACGTGATCCCCGATGAGATCCGCGCCGAACTCGGCCACGACGGCGGCGCGCTGAGCATGGCCAACAAGGGGGCGGGCACGGGCAGCGCCCAGTTCTTCATCGTGCTCGAGCCCGTGGGTCACCTCAACGGCCTGCACTCGGTGTTTGGGCGGTGCACGGCCGCCGGCGTCGATGTGGGCAACGCGGTCGCGGGCGCTGCGGTCGGCGCGAACGACAAGCCAGTCGACGACGAGGTCCTCCGGACCGTGCGTATCGTGCGACGCCCGGCGAGCAACTAGAGCGGCGGTCGGTCTGAAGCCGGGTCGCCCGGGATATCTGGGACCGCCCCCTCGCTCGACGCGCCGTCGACGGGGTCGCCACCCCGAGCGCCCTTTTTGCGGTCTCCAGAGTCTCGAAGGCGGGCCGACAATTTTCTAGGCTGCGGCCGTGATCCGCTTTTCATTGGTCTCGACGGTACTCGTCTCTGCTGTCTCGCTCGCCTCTGCGGGCGCCTGCGCCGGGGCCTCCTCTTCAGGTTCGGGGTCGGGCGTCGCTCCAGACGGGGACACACACACGGACCACGCGAAGGACGATGGACACGGAGCTCATGGAGCTGGTCATGGAGCAGGCCACGGCGCAGGTCATGGGCAACACGGCGACAACGGCCACGGCTACAAGGGCCACCGCTTCGACGATCCGCGCGAGTGGGCCGAGCACTTCGAGTCTCCCGAGCGCACCGCTTGGCAGCGCCCGGACGCCGTCGTCGACAGCCTGGCGCTCCCCGCCGACGCCAAGATCGCGGACCTCGGCGCGGGCACGGGGTACTTCGCCGTGCGTCTCGCCGCGGCGGTCCCCGAGGGCCGGGTGTACGCCGTGGACATCGAGCCGAACATGGTCGAGTGGCTGGCGACCCGGGCGGACGAAGGGGGCATCGCCAACCTCGAGGCGGTGCAGGGGCACAGCGGTGAGCCCGGATTGCCCGAGGCGGTCGACCTGGCGTTCATGTGTGACGTGTTCCATCACCTCGCGGATCCGCGGGCCTACTTCGAGGCGGTAGCGACCCAACTCGAGCCCGGAGGGCGGGTGGTCATCGTCGATTTCCGCAAGGACAACCCAGAGGACGCGCCGGGACCCCCCGCACAGATGCGGATGTCGAGCGCCGAGGTTAGGACCGTCATGGAGGCCGCTGGGTACAGGGTGGTCCAGGCCGACGCCGGGCTGCTCGAGTACCAGTACATCTCGATCTTCGAGCTCGCTCCGGGGGAGTGAGCCGAGTCCCCCCGTCCCCGGGCCTCGCTCGGGGAACGAGCAGAGCGGTGCGTCGTGGGCCGCGCGGTGAGTCGTGGGCCGAGCGGTGAGTCGTGGGCCGCGCGGTGAGTCGTGGGCCGAGCGGTGAGTCGTGGGCCGAGCGGTGAGTCGTGGGC
>Ga0256845_1002179_pt1 | contig 14486 bp, 10 predicted proteins | sample RiftiametaG_FD_189101 | JGI IMG/M metagenome (GOLD analysis project Ga0256845, IMG submission 189101) | Tube worm associated microbial communities from hydrothermal vent at the East Pacific Rise, Pacific Ocean - Riftia | ecosystem: Host-associated > Annelida > Integument > Unclassified ...
TATTGTCCAAAATAGATGTAGTTCTTTATCGCTATACAATAGAAAACTATTTTTGTTTTCTATTGCATAGTTTGGGTTAAAAAGCACCTTTGTATGGGTTTATTTGGTAGTTTTTCTTTTTTAATAAATGGTTCATCAAGCCATTTCTGTAAATTATTTTTTTTATTGTAACAAATTTCAAGTTTTTTTTATGCCGAATAACAAAAAAGTAAATCAAACCACCACATTCTTACTATCATCAACTGAATACTCGGGTTGCAAGGTTACATGATTTACTCCGTATGTTTTTAAAACTGTTTTGGCTTTTGCCAAAATGTTTTCAAAATCGCTTATTGTAATATTTTGCAGTAAATCAATATGAGCTTCCAACATTATATCGTGCTCATTTATCTGCCACAGGTGTATATGATGTATATTTTTTATTCCCTCTATTTTCTCTATCTCGCCAACAATACTGTTTATATCAATATCTTTTGGCGTAAACTGCATTATTATTTTAAGCGATGTTTTTACAATATCCCAACTCATTATTATCAAATAAATTGCTATAAAAATTGAAAATACAGGGTCAATCCAATTTAAGCTGAAATATTTTATTACCAAAGCTCCGGCAAGAACAGCTATTGAGGTAAGCATATCACCAAATAGATGAAGATAAGCCGATTTTATATTCATACTATGTTCGGCATCTTTTTTTATAAACAATACACTTAACGCATTTACAACAATACTCCCTGCCGACAGCCAGATAACCATATTTGCATTGATACTTACAGGGTTTATTAACCGCAAAATTGCTTCATAAAGAATAAAAACAGCAAGCACTATTAATGTGGCAGAATTAAAAAAGGCAGCAATAATTTCACTGCGTTTATAGCCGAAAGTATGCTTTTCGGTTGCCGCTTTTCGCGAAAGCCTGTTTGCAACATAACTGATGATAAGCGACAATACATCGCTGAAATTATGGGCTGCATCCGATATCAGCGACATACTTCCCGATAGAATACCTCCGATAAGCTCGGCAATACTTATTCCTGCATTCAGTAATATTGTAAAAAAAAGGTTTTTACCTTTTACTTGATGATGATGAACATGTGACATAATAAACTTTTTAAATTAAACCATATAAAGTATTTAAGAACTTTTGAGTTATGCTTCGCTTTGCTCAGCTTATTTGAAACATTAAGAAAATTAAAGTTTTCACCGCAAAGACACAAAGACGCAAAGGTTTTTTAACTTTTAACTTTACAAACTTTAAGAATTTTCAACTCAATCTTACCACAGAGAACACGGAGTTTCACAAAGATTTTAAATGCTTTCACCGCTAAGACACTAAGACGCAAAGTTTTCTTGTCCACAAATTACTCAAATTAACAAAATTCACCCCTGTGAGTCCCCTCAAGGGGACACTTCCTCCGATTTAGCAGTATCGCATTATTATCAGTTGACTACTTTCAATTTATTCTCTTAGTCACAAATTAACACTAATTCTCACTAATTTATTTTTCTTCTTCGTTGCTAATCCGGCTTCGACAAGCTCTCCGAAAAAATCGGAGTAAACTAGCCTCCAAGAACTGGTCACTGAGCACTTCGATAAACTCAGTAACCACTTGTCGAAGTGACTTTTAATAATAATCACTGTTTTTTTGTTGCTAATCCGCCTTCGATAAACTCAGGCTCCGGCATTACTTTCAACTCATTATCGCATTTCTGCATTTCTGCATTATTGCATTATCGCATTATATCATTGAATCATTGTATCATTGAATCATTGTATCATTGAATCATTGAATCATTGAATCATTGAATCATTGTATAATTAACCAATCAATCCCCAAGCAAGTTTTATTGCCACAAGTAAAAGAATAAACGCCAATATTTTTTTTACTGTATTTGCATTTAAGTTTCTCTGCATATATACTGTTCCTGCTGTTGCTCCTATAAATCCTCCCGAAGATGCAACTATCAGCAAATGCCAATTAATACTGCCCATTGCCCAGTAGGTTACAAACGCAGAAAAAGCAGAAAACGGTATGGCAAAAGCCGTAATAACTGTTGTTTTTTTAGGATTGTATCCCAACATAAGCATCAGCGGCGAAATAACACTTCCTCCGCCTATCCCCAACAGTCCGGCAAGCAAACCAGCTACAACTCCTACCAACGAAAGTTTTAATACAGGTCGGTCTTCGCGGTATGTTATTTGTCCTTTGTTTTTAAAAAACAGAAACATAAAACTCGAAAAAAGCAAAAACAAAATAAATAGTATTACTATATAAACAGGTGGAATAAACTTTGATGCATAAGCTCCGATTATTGCAAATATAAAAGAGAAAATAATAATCGGAATACCCGTTTTTATATCCAAACGTTTATTTTTTATATTTGAAACAGTGGCTCCAATCATACTAAACATATTGTTAAACAATCCTACCGGTTTAGCAATATTAATAGGAACTCCCATTGTTGTTAAAATAGGAACAAGTATTATTGCAGCTCCTACTCCGCCAAGTGCAAATAAAAATGCTGCAACTAATGCTATTATAAAAATTAATAAATCGCTCATAAATTATTATTCAAAAAAATATAATGGTGCAAATATACCATAAACAATAACCTTTTTAAGCGTCATTATGTCATCAATGCATCTATCGACTGTGCCATAATTTCATATTGATTTTTATAAGCAAAATCGAATATTCAACATATATCATTACATATCAACAGTTTGTGGCAGAATTAAATCAGTTTGTGTTTTCACAACAATTTAGGAATATTATTTGTTAAATACATTGTAAACAATATTATTAATTTTAAAATAATTACTGCTATGGTTGAATTAATTATTAAAAATATTAAAGAGATAGATGAAGATTTGAGAGATAAGATTACAAATATTTGTAATGAAAAAAGTGAATATTTTAAAGAGTTATTTAAAAAATATGATAAAGATTTAATTATCGAAATTATATTTAATAAATCGTCGGCAATTTATACAGTTAGTGCATCAATAAATTTAAAAAGCAAAAAAGTATTACTTGCCGAAGAAAACAAAGATGTAATAGCTGCAGTAACAAAACTGTTTAATGAATTTAAGAAAACGGTAAAACGACAGTATGAGTTGGAGCGTAAGGATTATGAGTATAAACGCAAAAGATAAATATTAAAAAAAGAGCATAATACTTACAAATTCTAAAATTCAGGCTGTCAAAATTATTATTGACAGCCTTTCAAAATTAAGTATCAACCACTGGCAAAATATAATTGTATATTTATTAAAAAAGGGAAAAGATTTAAACATTATGAAATATTTAAACTATTATAAAATACTAGGGATATCGAAAAATGCTACCGATGCCGAAATCAAAAAGGCTTATCGCAAATTGGCACGTAAGTATCATCCCGACTTAAACCCTAACGATAAAGTTGCGGAAAAAAAGTTTAAGGAGATAAATGAAGCTAATGAGGTATTGAGCGACCCCGAAAAACGAAAAAAATACGATAAATACGGTAAAGACTGGAAACATGCTGATGAATTTGAAAAAGCTCGCAAACAGCAGAGTTATGCTCACAACAATAATCAATATGAATACAGCAACTTTGGCAGTGACAGCGGCTATTCCGATTTTTTTGAATTTTTATTTGGAAACAAAGATAATTTCAATGGCTTTGGCAATGGAGGTGAATATACCAATTTCGGTAATTTCGGCGGAAGCCGTAAAACTATGTTTAAAGGACAAGACTTTAATGCCGAGTTGCAACTACCTTTAAGCGAAGTTTACAAAACTCACAAACGAACTATCAATGTAAATGGCAAAAACATCAGATTAACCATACCTGCCGGTGTTGAAAACGGACAAACCATTAAAATTAAAGGCTACGGAGGTAAAGGAATAAACGGCGGACAAAATGGTGATTTGTATATCTCATTCTCTATAGTTAACGATACAAAATTTAAACGTGACGGTAACAACCTACATTTAACAGCAGACCTTGATTTATATAAAGCTGTTTTAGGCGGTGAAATTTATGTGGATACTTTTGACGGAAAAGCAAAACTTAAGGTAAAACCCGGAACACAAAACGGAACAAAAGTAAGATTAAAAGGTAAAGGTTTTCCTGTGTATAAAAAAGAAGGTAGTTTCGGAGATTTAATTGTCACTTATAATGTGAAAATACCGACAAATCTTTCTGCCAAAGAAAAAGAACTATTTAAAGAATTGGCAAAATTGAGATAATAAATTTATGACTATTTAATTTTACAAAAATCATAAAATATGACAACAAACAGTATAATACCCATATCGGAGTTTTGCTCTCACTACAATATCCCCGATTCATTCATTGAATCGCTATGCGATATTGATATTATTGATATTGTAATGCAAGAAAACATTAAACATATCAGAGCAGAACAGATAAATATTATTGAAAAAATGATACGCCTTCATTATCAACTGGATATAAATATCGAAGGACTTGATGTAATTAATAATCTATTAGAACAAATTAATCAATTACAATACGAAATTATAGAACTTCATAATAAATTAGATTTTTATAAAGATTAACTGTTAAAGCATATCGCAATTTTATTTGCGGTATGCTTTTTTATATTTATTGTAATTTGTTAATAAGAATAATTACTGTTATTTTTGATATTTACTAAATATATAGAGCTACAATAATAATGTTATTAATTTTATGGTTCTACTGTTATTTTAATGGATAACTTAAAACACTTAGGATTTATTCTTTAAATGAAAAAAAATATTAAAATACTACAACAAAGATAATTATTAAACCTTCCAGGTTTTTAAAACCTGGAAGGTTTGGATATTTAGCTTTTAATTGTCCACTAAATTAGTGGTAGAACCAATTTTATCATAAATTGAATGAGAATTATATTATCATTAACAACTATTTTACTATTCTTCTCATGCAATAATTTGCAAAATAAAAACTTACTCCAAAACATTCCTAACAATAACAATAGTCCTCAAATTGTAAAATTAAACATCAAAGGATATAGTGTAAATCCAATTACAAACGACACTATAAAACCTATTATAAATAATTTGGGCGACACTGTTAAAACAGGTATTTTTATTCCTGTAAATAAAAAATTATTAACACAAAAACCATTAATAAATCTAAAGTATTTAAACTACAAACTCATCAAATACATCCCTTTAAATCAAATCATCACAATATTTCTCAAAACGTAAATACCGTAAAACTTAAAAATAAATTTGTAAAAAAAACAGCTTTGGGGAAAAGTTACAGTACTTTTACTCTTGTAAACGAGGCTAATGACACCATAAAAACCGGTATTCCCATCCCTGCAAAAGGAAATACTGTTGTTGCAAAACAACCTATACCAAAAAAAGCAGCACCTTTTGCTTTTAAACAAAATTCTTTTCAAAATTTAAAATATCTTGATACCGAACAAGGATTACCTGCTACTTATGTTTGGTCTGTTTTACACGACAGCAAAGACAATATTTGGTTTGGTACAAATGGCGGTGGAGTTACTTGTTATAACGGTAAGGGGTTTATTAATTATTCAACAAAAGAAGGACTACCCGGAAACACAGTAATTGCAATGATTGAAGATCACAACGGAAACATCTGGATGGGAACATCAAAATCCGGCGTTACATGTTTCAACGGCAAAGAATTTATTACCTACTCTACAACAAACGGTCTTTCTAATAATACTGTAAAATCTTTAATTGAAGATAAAAACGACAATATATGGGCAGGAACAGCAAGCGGACTTAACTTGTTAACCAAAAACATCAACTCTGCCGACACTAATTATTCCATTATAACTTTTGATAAACAAGACGGACTCAAATCGCTTAACTTTATTTTTAACAGTGTTTGGCTCGACAGTAAAAATCAAATTTGGTGGGGAACAGCTAAATCTATTGTAACACTTGATGCAAATAATTATAAAATATCGTCGAACAAACCTGTAGTTAAATTAATTGATTTGAATATTAATGATGAATCTATTGACTTCAGAAATATCACAAATGATTTAAACAAAAAAATAAAATATTCCGAAATCAAAAAATTTAATAACTATCCCGATAAATTAATAATTCCTTACAAAAAAAACCATATTAAGTTTATTTTTTCGGCAACAGAATGGTCTGCTCCTCACAAAATATTATACAGCTACAAAATGGAAGGATTAGACAATAGTTGGAGCTACCTGTCGAAAGAAACACAAGCCGATTACAGAAATTTACCTTACGGGATATATACCTTTAAAATAAAAGCATTAAGCAACTCTCAAATTTGGAGCGATACTTTTGAATATACTTTTACTGTTGATAAACCATGGTGGCATACTTGGTGGGCAAGAAGTTGTTATTTGGCTATATTAGGAATATTTATTTTAATAATAGTAAAATGGAGAACCTATAGCCTTAAACAACAACAAAAGGAACTTGAAAGAACTGTCAAGGAACGCACTGTGGAGTTATCGGAAGCTGTTGAAGAGCTAAATCAACAAGCCGAAGAGTTGCAGGTGCTCAACGAAAATCTGAATCAACAAAATGAAAAAATCAGTTTACAACGTGATAAAATTGAAACACAAAAACATAAAATTGAAGAAATTCATTTTCAAATCAGCGAAAGCATAAATTATGCAAAACATTTACAAGAATCAATTCTGCCCGAAACAAAGTCGCTAAAAGATTTTGTATCAGATGTTTTTGTATTTTTTAAACCAAAAGATAACGTATCCGGTGATTTTTATTGGTGGACTCAAATTGAAAACCATACTGTAATCGCGGTGTCTGATTGCACAGGACACGGCGTGCCCTGAGCATTTATGAGTATGTTGGGAATATCATTTTTGCGTGAGATAGTTCAAAAAGAGTATATATATCATACCGGCGTTGTTTTAAGACGCTTACGCAAAGAAGTAATAAAAACACTTCGCCAAACAGGTAAACCCGGCGAACAAAAAGACGGCATGGATATGTCGTTGATAAGTATAAATAACAATACTAAAAAACTACAATATTCGGGAGCCATAAATTCTCTGTATGTTGTTAAAAGTAAGCAAGTTAAATTTAACAATCCTTTAATAAAAGAATTTAAAGGTGAAAATAAAAACTCAAAATATCTTTATGAGATAAAAGCCGATAAAATGCCTATTTCTATCTATGTAAATATGGCAAAATTTACTATTCACGAAATTCAACTTGAAGCAGGCGACATAATTTATATGTTTAGCGACGGCTATGCCGACCAATTTGGCGGTAAAGCAGGTAAAAAATTTATGGTAAAATCGTTTAAAAAACTATTGGTAGAAAATGCTCACAAACCAATGAGTGAACAAAAAAATATTTTGGAAGATACATTTTTAAAATGGAAAGGCACCAATGAGCAAATTGACGATGTTACTGTAGTAGGCATTAAAATATAACACAAAATTTTATCTTAAAGTTCTTTTTAATCTTTTAAACTCTTTTTGATTATAAGGTGAATAAATTGAGCTTTCTATTATTTGCTTTTCTTGGCGTGTAAGATGCCAACTCAACGACACATTTTTGTCAGCCGCATAAATCCCAAAATGTATTATATCAAGTTTGCCTTTTAAAGTTTTATTCAAAGATTGCAATACCGGATAGTAATTATTTTCTTGAATATAAAACCAATCTCTGAATATTGAAGAAAATGGCGAAAGTATCCTGTCAACAAAATTTAATCTGAAATTATAATCTACATTTTCATTTTGGTCAAGTCTGATAATAATTACACCCGAAGTGTTTTTTAGTATCCATTTTTTAAAATGCATTATAAAATGATAAGTATCAAGAAAACCGTTGTTGTCGTTAAATCCTGCATCAATAACCGTTAAGTTGGGTTTTCCCGGAAGGGTAACCTGCGGACTTACATACGGAAAACTTGCACTCATACGAATAGCTGTTGTAAAACGCAAACTGTCGGCTCCAAACTTTTTGTATATTCTGCTAAACTCAATATTTCGCAAATAAAATGTATAAGACGGTTTGGTGAGATACGATATTTCAACCGGTGAAATTAATAATCGTGCTCCTGTATTTATCAGTGCCGGCGAAAATATTATCATTGGTATTTTTGCTTCTTGCTCGGGTTTTCGATATGCACACAACGGTTTATCCAAAATATTACGGGTATTAGCATTCAATGCTTTTTCAAAAAGATAACCTCTGTCTTTATAGTAATGATGCCTGTTGTATAAAAATTTTTGTAGTCTGAAAAACCAATCACTCGTGGCAAACCCATACATTATAGGATTCAACATATCCTTTGTAATCTCTTTTTTATATTGCTCCGTATAAATGTTATTAATATCTCCGTTTATTTTTTGCAAATAAAGTTCCCGCAAATATGCCGCTCCAAGCATTCCTCCCGAAGCCCCTGTCATTAACCTGATTCTGCTTAATAATTTTTCACCTGTAATACTATCTGCGTAAGCCAAAGAATAATAAGTCCAAAAAGCAAGTTTCAGTCCGCCTCCGCTGGTGCAAACAAACACCATTTTAGGCTTTCTCACTCCTTCGTTTTTTCTGATTCTCTTTTTCCAACGATTAAGAATATTTATAGTAAGAAGCGAATCTGCTTTGTAGTTTCCTTCGTCAACAATATTTATTGAGTCGTTATTGTTTACATACGACAATCCGTATGCATTATTATTATAATCGTTAATAACAGGAGCAAGAAAATAATTGCCTGCCACCAAGAATGCTGCAAAAGCTACAAAAGCCCAATTTTTAAATACAATATAAAACAGTCCGGTTATCAGCATTATAAGAGTAAGAAACAACTGTAAACTCGAACCTGCCGGCAAAACAGCCGATGAACTCTCTTTCATCAACCCTCGCAATATTATAAACGACAATATTATTATTATGTATAATAGTGAATTACGATGCTGTTCACTAAATACTTTTGATAGTTTCTCTTTGTCGTAATGTCCAAAATCTCGCGAATGTGAAAATGAAAACGGTGATTTAAAATAAACAGCAACTCGTGCTATTCCTGTATTATCTTTTGGGGCTTCCGATACTTTTGCATCTTTATGTTTTTGTATTATTTTATTTATCAAAGTATCTTTTTGGGGCTTGCGTTGCAATTTCAGCAACTCACTTATATGATTCATCAATGCAAAAAACCTAAAAGACAAAAACACAAATAAAAAATATCCTCCGACAAAAAAAGCAAGATTCAATATTGCTGTTTGTGTTGATAAAAGTTCATAGTCTATCTGAAATTTATAACTCTGAATAACATATAATATTATGTAAACTACCGATATAAGAGAATTGTTTAATGAATAAACATAAAACGGTCGCGAAAGCGTAACTATAAAAGGAACTCTGTGTGCCAACAAAATATAAGATGCTATATGATAAGCCATTATAAAACTACCCGTTGACAATCCCATAAACAAAAACGACCAAATATCAATATTTCCGTTGAAATTGGGTGCCAAAAAAAGCGTGGGGATACCAAGTTTTTTACCGAAAATTTCAAATATTACTAAATATGGAAACAGCCATAACAATAAAACCAAATGATCGTATTTTAAATGATTGAGCAATAGTTTAACCGGAAAAAATTGATTCAAATTTTCAAAAAACTTTACAATCTTTCGGGTTTTAGTTGTTTCGCTCATCTTACAAATATGTTAAAAACTCGGTTAATTTCTTATTATACAATATTACAAAGATAACTGTTAAATAGCTTATATTAGCAAAAAAATAATAATGAGTTGAAAGTTAAAAGTTTGTAAAGTTGAAAGTTAGCTTGGAGCCTGAGCATAGTCGAAGGCGGGTTGGCAACGAAGAAAATGATATAATGATACAATGATGAAATGCTATAATGCAGAAATGCGATAATGAGTTGAAAGTAATGCCGGAGCCTGAGTTTATCGAAGGTAAATTTGCAACAAAAAAACAGTGATTATTATTAAAAGTCACTTCGACAAGCTCAGTGACCAGTTCTTGGAGGCTAGTTTACTCCGATTTTTTCGGAGAGCCTGTCGAAGCCGAGTTTGCAACGAAGAGAAAAAATAAATTAGTGTTAATTAGTGTAATTTGTGGTTAAAGCAATAAGTTGAAAGTTTATAAAGTTGAAAGTCGAAAGTTATGCTGAAGGTTGAGCACTTCGATAAACTCAGTATAAACTTGTCGAAGCCGGATTTGCAACGAAGTAAATGATACAATAATTTAAAGCGATAATGCTAAAATGCAATAATAAGTTGATAATGGAAAATTGAAAATGACAATAAAACTTTAATTTTCTAATTTCTTAATTTTCTTAACATTTTTAATGTTGAAAAAGTTGAGCGTAACGAAACTATTTATATGTTCTTAAATGCCTTATATGGTTCAAAAAAAGAAAAAAACAACTATGAAAAAAATTACTTTTATTCTATTTACAATATTATTTTCGGTAACCGTTTTTGCACAAACCGAAACAATCTTATCCGAAGGCATCGATAAAACCATTGAAATAAAACAATCGGTAAACAATATCAACAACAATAGAGTATTGGAACTTGTAGCCAAAGCCCAATCACTACCACAAGAAACAGCAGTGCTGAAATACAATGTAAAAGAGTATCATTATATTATAAAAACCACCGACAAACTACAATTGCAACTGTCTGTGGGACATTTTGTTTTTCCCGATGAGATTAATTATCTGAATTTTAATATAAACAATTTGTTGAAACCATCGCTTATCAGTTATACTTATGTATGGGAAGATAAAAACGGAAAAGTTATAGAAACTGCAACAAAAACAAATCAAAAATTTAAAAACGGAAGTTTTTTGTTAAATAAAAAAGTTGACAACACTTTTAATTCCACCAAATTTAAACTATATCTTTCCAGTGTTTCGTTTGGTTTCTCAAACTCCGATGTTTCAAAACTCGAAGATTTTTTTGCAAAAGTTGATGCCTACTCCGATGCTGATGCACAACTAAATATGATTAATCAAGAACTCGATAAAATAAGAACCGATTCACTGGAAATGCTGGAAACATGGCTCAATCAAACTATCGAAAACAAATCGGCTCTCGACAAAATAAAAGCACAACGGTTTACAAGTAATCTTAACCTGAATGCCGACGACCCTATTCGCTTTAAAATTCATTTTGGCGAAACTGAAGTAAGAAATCGCGGAATAAGAAAATCACTTGAACACACTATTAAAAATATGCACGAAGCATATTACCTTAAAGGTAAAGACTGGCTAAAATGGGGAAACACAAATAAAGCAATATCTTTTTTCAACAAATCAATAGCCGAAAAGTCAACTTATGCTCCACCTTATTACGAATTTGCAAAATTAGATTTTGACAATAAGCTATATAAAAAAGCCATTGACACCTGTTCAATGGTTCTCAATAAGCTGAAACCCGATACTGATACTCGATATAACTGTGTAAAACTTTCCGAAGCGGTTATTTATGTTTATCTTAAAGATATTGAAAAACTTATTGATGAAAACAAAATTGATGAAGCGGTAAAAAAACTTGAACTATGTGAAAACTATGCCGAAAATATTCCGGGTGTTAAGCATTTCAGCGAATTTGACGATATGCACGGTAAATTGTTTTTAAGATATTACACTCATTTAATTGAAACTGCCGAATTACAAATAAAAAACGGCGAATTGCAAGCTGCACAACAAAATATCGATACTCTGACTCAATTTCGTCATGCCCATAGCACGTATATTCAAAATGCAGAAAAAGAACACAATTTGTTAAAAAATTTGTATGCGGCATGGATTGATGCAGGAAAAAAGTTTACAACAAACAATACCGCCGATTCGGCTCTTTATGCTTTTACTCAGGCATATATAACCTGCCACAAATACGAAGTGGTATATTGCACTTACGAACTCGATTCGTTAATTGGTAAGGCTCGCATTAACGAATACAACTATATGATAATTCAGGCAGAAAATTTAATAAAAGAACAACTTGCCGACTCTGCTATTAATACCCTTAATTTTGCCGAAAAATTCAGAATGCAAAACAGCATCGACAAAAACAATAAATTCGACTCTGTATTTTTAAATGCTCAACAATTAAAATACAGTGAGCTGATAAAAATTGGCGACGATGCCGTAAGCAACAATAAATCGCGTGAAGCTATTGCTTTTTACAACGAAGCAGTTGCTGTTGAACAAAATTATAAAATTGCGACTGATACATCTTTACAATCGAAAATAAAGTTTGCCGCTTCAAATTACGTAATATTACTGTGTATTCAAGGCGAAAGTTTTATTGAAGCTCTGAATATTGAAAATGCACGACAAAAACTTATACAGGCAAAAAGTATATACAACCGGTATAAACTTACCGACGCCGAAAGTTCCGAAGCAATAAGTAATTTAAGCGATAAATTGCAAACAGGAAAATGCAACAAAGTGCAATATGCCTACAACGTACAAATTATCGCCGCACGTAAATTTATTGAGCAAAAAGAGTTTATTTATGCACAACAGGCTTTAGAAAAAGCAAAAAATATAAGCAAATCGGATTCCGATTGTAATTTATCGGATTCGGCTGCCGCCAAAATGGCTACCGATATTAGTTCAATGTTATATTATCAAAAAGAGATGAATGTAATTATCTCAAAACTTGAAAATAAAGAGTATGCCAACGCCATGACTCATTACAAAAAACTTACCGTTTTTTACAACGACTCATGCAAAAATAATTTCGGTATCACACATAAAAATTTCTACAATTTTATTATCACAAGTAAATACAACGGACTGATTGATTACGGAGTAAGATTCTACACAGGAATAAATAAAACCGATACGGCATTGCATCTGCTTGATATGCTTTATAAAAAGAACTATATAGCTTCGTGGGCTAAACCAAGTCAAACCGATTTAGGTATTAAACTTGCTCAAATTGATTATGAACAAAACTCGGATATCAACCCAAAACAAAAGGTTTTAACTTACATTAAAGACGAAAGATGGTATAAATATCTGCGAAAAGCTTATCTGCAACAGTGGAAAGAATATGGGGAATAATGAGTTAAAAGTTTATAAAGTTGAAAGTTAAAAGTAAGTATCTAATAGTCTAACTTCTAGTTTCTAGCAGTCTAATATCTTAAATCCTATAAATCTGTAGTTAAGCTTCTTTGCAATTTTGCGTGATAAATCTTAATTTTCTGAATTTCTTAATGTTTTAAATAAAGTTGAGCAAAGCGAAACAAAATTTATATGTTCTTATATGTCTTAAATGGTTCAAAAAATAATGAGCGTAGCGAATAAAGTTATTAATGGTGTAATACAGAAATGTAATAATAAGTTGAAAGTTTGTAAAGTTGAAAGTAAGTATCTAATAGTCTAACTTCTAGTTTTTAGCAGTCTATTTCTTGTTAAAAGTTGTCATTTCGAACGAAAGTGAGAAATCCCTTTGCTAATAGCAGTATATTTGCAAACAGATTGCCACGCTCGTTTGCGTATTCGCGGTTTTGCGTGAGTTCTTGAATTTTCAAAAAAAGACAACCAAATAGAAATAATAATATTAAGCAATAAATTTCCAAAACGGTATAAACCTAATAATAGTATTATCTATTATAATCTTTGTATCTAAACTTAAATTTATAATATATGCCGTTGTAGGTGAGTATTTTTTTATAAAACTTCTAAACGAACGACTTACTGTTGTTTTTTTTAAGTTAGAATATTTTACTTCTACGGGTAAAACTCCCTTATCAGTATGCAATATAAAATCTACCTCAGCTTTATCTTTTGTTCGCCAATAGTTAATATGATTTAATCCTTGTTCGTATTTTTCTTTTAACAATAGATAAACAAAATTTTGAAATAACATACCGTTAGATATATTGAATCCAAAATTTGATTTACTGAAATTACACATTCCCAAATCGTTAAAATAGACAGTTGGTGATTTTGTAAGTTCTTTTTTATAATTTGTAAAATAAGGCTTTACAATATTTATTATAAATGTTTGCTCTGCATACCAAAGATATGTTTTTAGAGTTTCTATACTTAATCCTGTATCTTGAGCTAATTGTGAGTAATTTATTATACATCCTGATTGTATAGCCAACAATTGTATGAGCTTTACAAACTTATCAGGATGTTTTACTTTTAACAAAAAAGATATATCCTTAGTTATATACGACCTAAATATTTCATTCATTACCTCTTTTTTGTCAGTAATTGTTTCAGCAGTAATAACAGCAGGATATCCGCCAAAATTTAAGTATTCATTTAAAAACATTTCGGTTTGTTCTGTTTCTACTTCAAAAAAAGAAGATAATCGATTACTGTATTTATAGCCGGTGCGATAATCAACAAACTCTTTAAAAGTTACAGAAGGCATAATTATCAGATGCTTTCTACCTGTTAATGCTTCATTTATTTTTTCTTTTAATTCTATACTTCCTGAACCTGTTACTATAAATTTATAAGGTAAA
>Ga0256845_1002180_pt1 | contig 14483 bp, 13 predicted proteins | sample RiftiametaG_FD_189101 | JGI IMG/M metagenome (GOLD analysis project Ga0256845, IMG submission 189101) | Tube worm associated microbial communities from hydrothermal vent at the East Pacific Rise, Pacific Ocean - Riftia | ecosystem: Host-associated > Annelida > Integument > Unclassified ...
ACCACGGGGAGGCCACGGGCGCGGGCTGCGTCCAGTTCCGCATTGCCGTCTTTAATCGCGGTGGATATCACAATCACCTCGGCACCCTCAAGGTTCTCGGCCTTTTGACCAATAAATATCTCGGCCCCTTTTTCGGCCAGCCGCTGGGTGATCGGGCTTGCTTTTAGGTCAGACCCCTGCACCTTATAGCCATGCCGCATCAGCACTTCGGCAATGCCGCTCATGCCAATGCCGCCAATGCCAACAAAGTGGATGGGGCCGATATCATGGGGCAAACGGGTTTGGCTATTCATGGCTGTGTTCCTAAGGTTTCCACCAGCACGCTTAGGCGCTGGGTGGCGTCGGGGCGGCCTTGCTCTAGCGCCGCTTCGGCCATGCTTTGGGCGAGGTCCGGCGCGGAAAGAATGCCGCCTATATGTTGCGCCAGTATCTCGGGCGTCAAGTCCCACTCCTGTATCACAATCGCGCCATGTGCGGCTTTTAGCGCAGCGGCGTTGGCGGTTTGCTCGTCGCGAATGGCGGCGGCCAGCGGGATCAGGATGGAGGGCCTGCCGATAACCGTGATGTCGGCCACCGAGGAGGCCCCAGAGCGGGCGACAATGAGTTGGGCATTGGCCATGCGCTCGGGGATATCATCAAAAAACGGTTGCACATCAGCGCGGATACCGAGGGCTTGGTAGGCGGCTACGGCGTCCGTATGGTCAGCGTCTCGCGCTTGGTGGGAGACGATTAAGCGGGCTTGCAGGGGGGCGGGCAGCAGGGCGAGCGCTTTGGGCACATTGGCCATAATACTGGCCCCTTGCGAGCCGCCAAACACCAAGAGGTTCATCGGGTAATCACCGGGCGCGATATAGGGCGAGGCCGCCTTGGCCAGCACCGAAGCGCGCACGGGGTTGCCGGTATGCTCGGCGGTTGCCCCCTTGGGCAGCGCCGTGGGCCACACCGAACAGGCGACCATATCAACGCGGGTTGCAAACACTTTGTTTACCCGCCCCAGCACGCCGTTTTGCTCATGCACCATGCGCGGCAGGCGCATAAGCCACGCGGCGGCCATGGCCGGAATCGCGGGGTATCCGCCAAAGCCAACCACCACTGTTGGGCGGTCAGCCCGAAAGCTGCGCCACGCCTTAAAGCTGCCAGCGGCAATGCGCGGCAGCACCATAAGTTTGGCCAAAAGCCCGCCCCGTGCCGTGGTGGCCGATTTCACAACCTCGCGCGCAACGGCCTCAGGGAAGCTGCTAGAATAGCGCGCGCCCCTAACATCAGTGGAAAGCTTAACCCGCCAGCCCTTGGCCAGCATTTCCTCGGCCAAAGCCTGCGCCGGATACATATGCCCCGCCGTGCCGCCCGCCGCGATCACCAGAAGCGGGCTCATATGCGGCCTCCGAGAATGTCGGTCATGTCTCCCTGCACCCGCTTCCTTGTCATCACCAAGAGCAGGCCCATCATGATGCCCGCAGCGAGGAGTGACGAGCCACCATAGCTCACAAAAGGCAGCGTCATGCCTTTGGCAGGCAGCAGCCGCACGGCGACACCAAGGTTGATCAGCGATTGCGCCCCAAGCACCGTGGCCAAACCGACGCCCGCGAGCCGGATAAACATATCCCGCTCGCGGCGCAGACGTAGGAGCGCCCGCATGGTCAGAAACATAAACAGAGCAATGATGATGAGCGTGAAGATCAGCCCGAATTCCTCGGCGGCCACGGCGATGATAAAATCGGTGTGGGCGTCGGGGAGGGTCCATTTTACGCTGCCGCGCCCAATGCCAACGCCAAACCAACCACCATCCTGAATGGCGCTGGTCGCATAGCCAATTTGGGTCAGCGGGTCAACCTCGGCGGTCAGGAAACCGTCTATCCGCTTGGCCACGTGCTCCACGGTGTTATAGGCCAACAAGCCGCCGCCGACGACCAGTGCGCCAAGGGTGATGATCAGCTTGATCGGCGCGCCGCCGACGAAGAATATGATGGTCCAACTGGCAACGATCAGCGCCGCTTGGCCGTAATCTGGCTGCATAACAAGGATGCCCACAACCGTGGCCGCAAAGGCAAATGAGATCGCCCGCCCGGGAGGGGCCGCAATATCGGTGCTGGCCGCAACCAGCCACGCAGCGGCCACCGCAAACACGGGCTTGATAAATTCGGAGGGCTGGATAGAGCCAAGCCCGAAGGAATACCAGCGAATGGCGCCTTTGCCATAATCAGTGCCGAACCACGGGAGCAAGGACAAGGCGAGCAGCGCCGCCAAGAACCCAAGCACCGCCAAACGCCGCGCCGCTTTTACGCTGAGGGTGGAGACAAAAAGCATGCTCCCCAGCCCAATAACGCCATAAATCGCCTGCCGCTCAACATAGAAAAACCGTGGCTTGCCTTGATCAAGCGCCAAGGGCGGCGATGCGGCGAGCGCCAGCAACATGCCGATGAGGAACAACGCAAACACCGCCGCGATAGACAGCCTGTCTACCGAGCGCCACCAGTCCATTAGGCCGGAACCATCCTCTTCGGGCGCACGCGCGCCAAATACCATTTCTGTCATGGGAGACTGCTCTTCCTCATGTTTCTCGTCGCCGGTTTTCCGGTCATACGGGTTGTGATGTCAGCTTAGCGAATCAGGGGCCGCGAATCCAGCAAAATATTCGAGCTTACTGTGCTATTGCTGATGTGCCACCTCCCGTTTTCCGGTGCTAAAGCACCGAAACCGCGCCTCGCTGCGCTCGGTAGCGGCGCGCATAGGGTGATGTGCTTGGCAAGGCCTCGCCCGCGCCGCACGGCAGCACTTGCGCTTGCGGCAGGTGGCCAGCCCGAGTGCTGAGCCCACTTGGGCGGTGCCCCAAATGCCGAGGGTGGAGGGCGGCGCGGAACAAACATCGCGACATGCGCAGTGGTTGTCGCGCCGCCGCCGCGCCGCAGGCGCGGCACGGTCCGGCGCTTTTGCGCCGGAGAGACGGTAGGTTTGTAGCAAACCTAAATGCCTGTGGCCAAAGCGGGTTTTCTTGTGTGATTTTCTGCGAAATACCAAAGCTAAAATCGCATGCAACACATTGTTTATAATGCATATAGTCACCGTTAGTGAATTTTATTAACCTAGGTTTATAAATTATGATTAGCCGCTAAAACTCTGCAAGCTTTCAATTGACACACTATGCTTTAAGCCGCAATTTCCGCCTACACCGTGCAGGGTGTATTTTTCCAACAAACCCACCCTGCCCTATACTTTCCCCAAATTATTAGCTAAGCCAGAGCGTGTAACCGAAGGTCCGCCATGTCTGATACTGCCCGCCGTAAAGGCCTCATCATCCTGTCCATGCCGCGCTCCGGCAGCTCGTGGCTGGCGTCGCTCACCAATGCCACTGGCACCATGGGCAAGGCCGATGAATGGCTGGATTTCGCCCATCTCAGCACGCCCAAAGGCCCGAAAGGCCGCCCGCGCCTAAACCAGAAAACCCTGCAATCTGCCAGCACTGAAAACGGCAATTTCACGGTTAAAATCTTTCCGCGCCAGTTGCTTCAGGTCATCGATGAATACGAGTTTGACTTCATCCGCCGCGCCATGCGGGAGCATGAAACCCGGTTGATTTTGCTGAAGCGGGAAGACCGGAAGGCGCAAGCCATTTCCCTAGTGCGCGCCATACAAACAGGGCAATGGCACGCGGCTCAACCTGCGCGCAAAACGCCAGAATACAATTTTGGTGCGGTGGCACAGGCCTATTTTCACATCAATCGCGGTTATGATTTTTGGCAGTCCTATCTGGCGTTGCAGGGATTTTCGTACCTGAATTTTGGCTATGAAGATATGGCAAACGCCCCAACCCCCTATTTGGAAGCCGTAAGCCAGCATTTCGGAGAGCCCTTGCCGCACAATCGCTCGCCGCTGGAAATCCAGAGCGATGCGCTGTCAAAGGAATGGCGGGAACGCTTTGACGATGACCTGAAAACCTATGGTATTCCGGCCATCGCCTACCAGCAAAAGCAGCCCGAAAAAGGGCTGGGGAATGCGCTGAAAGTGCTGAGCGGCAAGCCCGCGCGCATAAGCCGCTTTGGCTATAGCAGCTAGTAGCGCCCAAGCTCCACCGGCACCCGCGCCAGCTCTGCCCCATTGGCATCGAGCGCTATCACATCCGCCATATAGCGGTTACCACGTCCGCCAGAACAGGGCGGTAAATACCCCGCAGAGGCGTATTGCCCGCCCGAGCGCGCTGCCGCCAGCACCTCAACCCCTGAAGGCAAATAAGCCGTCATTCCGGGCACCGAAGGCAGCACCGCATCGGGGCCGCTGAGCTGAAAGCCAATCACCCCGTGGCCGCCGTTTTCAGCCAGCGGCGCATAGCTTTTATCGTTAAACTCCACCCGCATCTGCGTGGTGCCTTCGGGAAGGCCTTGCAGGATAATCATCGGAGTGGCCCCGTTGCCATCAAACAAGCGGCATTGCTGGCCGTTAGGCACATTCACGCCATCCCATGGCGGACCAAGCTCGGCCGTAAAGCTTTGGGCGTGGGCCATGCCAGCCGCCAAAATAAGTGCAGTGCTTAAAAGATTTCGCATACGAGTCTCCCTTTTGGGCCACTCATAGCACAGTTAGCCCGCTTTTTCGACCGCCGCCACAATATCGTGAACCACGGTTTTGAGCAGCGCCTCATCGGTGCATTCGCCCATCACGCGGATCAAAGGCTCGGTGCCGGATTTCCGAATGAGCACGCGACCATTTTCACCAAACCGCGCTTCTCCATCCGCAATCGCGGCTTTCACCGTCTCGGTCTCCAAGGGGGCGCTGCCAGCAGCATAGCGCACGTTCACCAAAAGCTGCGGCACCGGTTCAAACACCTGCGCCAATTCACTGGCTTTCTGGCCCGTGTCTACCATGGCCCGCAAAAATTGCAGCGCCGCAATTAGCCCGTCGCCCGTGGTCACGTAATCCCGCAGCACAATATGGCCCGATTGCTCACCACCAAGGTTATAGCCGCCCGCTCGCATGGCTTCGACCACGTAGCGGTCCCCCACATTGGTGCGCAGCAGCTTCAAGCCCTTGGCTTCAAGATGCCGCTCCAGCCCGAGGTTGCTCATCACGGTGGCCACCAGCGTGTTGCCGTCAAGCTTGCCTTCAGCTGCCATGCGGGTGGCGATCAGCGCCATAAGCTGGTCACCGTCGGCCACCTTGCCGGTTTCGTCAATAATCATCAGGCGGTCGGCGTCGCCATCAAGGCAAATGCCGAGGTCTGCCCCTTGCTCCACCACCAAGCGCTGCGCTTGCTCGGGCTTGGTTGAGCCGCAATCCTCGTTGATATTAAAGCCGTTGGGCTTAACGCCGATCGGTATCACATCAGCCCCGAGCTCCCACAGCACCTCGGGCGCGGTGCGATAGGCCGCGCCGTTGGCGCAGTCAATCACCACCTTCAGCCCATCAAGCCGAAAGCGGCGCGGGAAGGTGGTTTTGGCAAATTCCATATAGCGGGTGCGGTCGCCTTCCACCCTATGGGCGCGGCCAATTTCGGAGGCTTCCACAAGCGCGGGGTTGACCTCTAGCAAAGCCTCTATGGCGCTTTCCGCGTCGTCAGATAGCTTAAATCCATCCGGCCCAAAAAACTTAATTCCGTTATCATGGTGCTGGTTATGCGAGGCCGAAATCATGATGCCAAGATCGGCGCGCATGCTCCGCGTCAGCATGCCCACAGCAGGGGTTGGCACGGGGCCGAGCAAGTAGGCATCCATGCCCACACTCAGCAGCCCAGCGGTCAGCGCGTTTTCGATCATATAGCCGGAGCGGCGGGTATCTTTGCCGATAATCACTCGCTTGCTGCCTTCGTGTGAGGCAAAATAATGCCCGACGGCAGCGCCAAGTTTCAGCGCCATTTCGGCGGTCATTGGGTGAATATTGGCCTTGCCACGCACGCCGTCGGTGCCAAAATATTTGCGGTTCATTTACGGTGCCTCGTTAAGCGCGCTCCAAAGCGCGATAGCCTGTTTGGTTTCAGCAATATCATGCACACGTAGCATCTGCACCCCCTGATTGAGCCCTTCAAGGGCGAGGGTGATAGAACCGGCAAAACGCCGCTCAGGGCGGGGTTCATTGGCAATTTGGCCGATGATGGATTTGCGGGAAACACCCAGCAGAATGGCGCACCCAAGGCTGTGAAACAGAGCGATGCCACGCAGGAGCGTAAGGTTGTGGGCTTGGGTTTTTCCAAAGCCAATGCCGGGGTCAACGATGATGCGGCTGCGGGGAATACCCGCAGCTACGCAGGCTTGAATACGCTCATCCAACACATCATAAACATCAAGTAAGATGTTGCTATAACGTGGATTTTCCTGCATGTCCTTGGGCGTTTTGATCGAGTGCATCAGGCAGACCACCGCGCCACTTTCGGCGGCGACCTTGAGGCTCTCGGGGTCAAACATCAGCGCAGTTACATCGTTAAACAGCCCCGCCCCTGCGGCCAGCGCCGCCTTGGCCACCGCAGCTTTGCGGGTGTCTACCGAGAGCGGGCCGATGCCCTTGGCGGTGAGCGCTTTGATCACAGGCACGACGCGCGCGACCTCCTCGTCAGGTGGCACAAAATTTGCACCCGGTCGGGTAGATTCTCCACCAATATCAAGGATATCCGCGCCGTCCTTCATCATGGATTCAGCATCGGCCACCTCACGGCCCGCGTGCTGGCCGCCGTCAGAAAAGCTGTCGGGGGTGACGTTCAGAATGCCCATGATCGAGGGGCGATGCATCTCTACGCCGCAAATCGGCGGGCGCTCAGCGGTCAGCCGTTTGAGCACGTCTTCGGGGATGTCCTCAGCGGGCATAACCTTGCGGTAGCCGCCCCGCCGAATGCGCTCTACCCGCTCAAACCACAGCGGGCCACCAGCGAGCCGAAAGGCGTGCAGCGGGGCTTCGCGCTGCACGAGGGGGCGGTAGTAATCAGTCATCTTTCCACTTGATCGAACAGCCGATAGAGGGCGTTTGTGCGGCTGGCCCCTTGCCGGTTTCGGCGACCAAACGCATCGCTTCGATCATTTCGCGGGGGGCGTCCTCTGGGGATGGGTTGCGGCCAGAAGCATCAAGCCGCCCCCGAAATTGCAGCTTACCGATGGCATTATAGCCAAAAAAATCTGGCGTACAGGCCGCGCCGTAAGCCTTTGCTATCGCTTGGCTTTCATCGTATAGATAAGGGAACGTGAAGCCGTATTTTTCGGCAAACGGCCCCATGTTCTCAAAGCTGTCCTCGGGATAAGCCGCCGCATCATTGGCACACACGGCCGCCACACCAAAGCCCATCTCTTGCAGCGCCTTACCATCCCGCGCCAGCTTGTCGGCAATGGCGATCACATAGGGGCAATGGTTGCAGATATACATCAGCACGAGGCCCTTTTCGCCCATCAGGCTATCGCGGGTATGGCGGTTGCCTTTGGTGTCGGGCAACTCGAAATCAGGGGCTTTTGTACCGAAATTACATACGGGGGGCTGTGCGGCCATATCAGGCTCCTATCTCTGGCTTTGCGTCTGCGCTGACCGCGCCCACGGCTACGCCTAATTTATCGATAGGTTCGGCGAACCCAACCAGCAAGGCGCGTTTTGCATCAAACTCCCGTGCCAGCCATATCGCCAACGCGGCGGCTTCTGTGTCTCTCGGGTGCGGCACCGCGTCCATCACGATTTTGCTTGGCGCCCAGACAGAAAGCTGTTCGTGCTTCATGGCCCAATCAAGCTCAGTGCGGCTATCCACCACCACGCAGCGGTTGTCTTTGCCCGCCAGCACCCATGCGTTTTGCTCCATCGAGAGCAGGTCAATTCGGCGCTGCACCAAGGGCGCTTCGCTTTGCGGGGCGGCTTCCACCGCCGGCTCAACGCAGATGATCGCGGGGAGATTATGGCCAGCAATCGCATCCAGCCACGCGCCAAGATTGGGGCCGTGCAGCACTGCGTTGCTCAGGCAAACGACCAGCGGGTGGGGGGCCACATCAGGCAGGTCCACCTCGACCGGATGGATGGTTTCAGCATCGTGGCGCATCCGCACGATCTCGACGCCAAGGGTACCGGGGATGCGGTCCAGCTTCTCGATGCGCACAAATACCCGCACGGCGCGGGCGTCCTCTAGGCAGCGCTCGGCAACGCGTTCTGCCAATGTTTCCAGCAGGTTAATGCGCTCGGTGGTGAGCTGCAGCTCGATGGCCTCGGTGATGGTGTCATAGGAAATAACCTTATCCACATCATCATCCCGCGCCGCATCATGGCGGCTGACCTCAAGCACCACGTTAAAGCGGATGCGCTGCTCTACCCCGCGCTCGCTTTGAAACGCGCCGATTTCGACGGCGCGCTCATAGTCACGCACCGAAATGCGGTCAAGCGGTGCGCCTTTCGCCGTGGCGGCGGCGCGCACATTGGGGGCCTCAAAGGCAATTGCTGTTTCGTCCATAGTTTCCCTCGCCTTTTTAAGCGTTTAACCGCTGAGGCCATAATATAGCCCGATTCGTCAACCATTATGGCCCAATAGCGGCAATCAGCCGCTTGAAAACCCGCCGTTACTCTGCCAAAATGCGGCATCCAAAGGACGCAAAATGACCAAATCCATTTTCCGTAACCCGTTTTTGCTTGTGTTTTTCCTGCTTTTTACCGCCGCCGCCAAGGCTGCTTGCCCTGCACCCCTACAAGGCAGCGCCTATGATAGGCAAATCACCAGCGGCGCGCTGAACCAAGATATGTTTAACCGCGCGGTGCTTTATTACACCAATAAAATTCGCTGCCGGCGGGGCCTGCCGCTTTTTCAATCCACGCGGGATGTGCTGGGGGCCGCCAAAGTGCAGGCCCGCAACATGACCCGAACGCGGGTTTATAGCCATGATCAGAACGTATCTGGCGCGCGAGACCTGCGCCAGCGGATGCGGGCGCAAACCCGCAACTTCCGCACGGCGGGGGAAAATATTGCCAAGAATTTCGTGTATGTGCTGAACGGGCGGCCCTATGTTCCGGCGGAGAATTGCGCCTTTCGCTACCTCTCAACACGACAGCCGGTGCCGGTTCATACGTACCGGAGCTTGGCGCAAGAATTGGTGAGCTCGTGGGAAAACTCCCATGGCCACCTCGCCAATATCCTCAACCGCCGCTTTACCCGCATGGGCGCGGCTTTCGGGATAGATCGGCGAGGGCAGCTTTGCGGTGAGATATATGCCAGCCAGGTTTTTGCCGGATAGCCACGCGAATGGCGGCAGAGCCTTGGGGCGCTGCCATTTTTCTGGGTGCCAGTGGGGTGGTTGGGCGGGACTCCCGAACCTTGAAAAAAGGAAAATCGCGCCGGTTGGCGGATGCCAAACGAGTGTATTGATATCCCAGTGGCCACCTTTATGATTTTTAGACGGTGGAACGCAAAGGGCATTAGATTTTCGTGCCCGACGCGATTTTCCCGTGGCCTTGCGGCTTTTGTCTGGCGGGGAAAGTTTTAGCAAAGTTTTGTCTATAAATCCCTACAGCAGCGCGCGCAGCGCAACAGCTAGAAAACCGCGCCTCTGTACCGCCTGACACAGGCGCAATGCTCGCTGCGCGGCGCGCGCATCCTCGCCAAGCAGGCTAAGGGTTGACGCGCCGCCGCCGAGCGAAGCGAGGCGTGGTTCCGGTGCTTTAGCACCGGAAAGCAGGTGGCGGGAGGGCGAGAAGGCGCACTATGCTCGAATGGTCGCAACATACTGATACTACACATAATTACCAATGCACGGCTTAACTCGCCTTAAGGTAATGATTAACCCCACTAAACCAGTTTAGTGAGGTCAATTATTCGATGTTTTTATGTTTATTTACATATAGTTATCAATACTTTGGAGGCCTCTAGGCGGTGCTTTTCCTAAAAAAAGGAGGCTCGGGCTTTGGCCATTTATTTTTGGCCTGCGCTTCTTGCAGCGGCTAAATGGACTCGGTAGAAAATTGCAGCAATAAATGGGCTAAAAAAGCACAAATAATTCAGGTATTTGAAAGCCTTAACAGGACATATCGCCGTAAGGTACTCACTATTACCTACACCGCAACCACGCCATCAAGAAACAGCCCAGCCACAAGCGCCGCATACGCTCTGCGGGCGGCTTCATCCTCATCGCGGTTCCACATGAAATACCAATTGGTCATGCCAAAAAGAGACATGGTCGCGGCGTGTAGCTTTTGCTCGCCAAGCGCCGGAGCCACGGCTTTGATCGCCGCTGAAACCTTGCTGATCAGCCGCCGCTGGATGGCGTTGATCTCAGCCTGTTGAGCGCGGCTCAGCACGTCTTGGCTGTTGATCAAAATCCGGTGCAGGTCATCGGCCCCCGCATAAGCCAGCAAGATTTCGAGCACGATGGCGCGTAGGTAGCGGCGTGGGTCGCTTGGTGGCACCGCGTCTATCACCTCGTTCAGCCCTTCTAAATGGCATTGCAGAATATCAAAAAGCAGCTCAGCTTTGCCGGCATAATAGTGGTAAATCAACGCTTTAGAAATGCCGCAACCCTTGGCAATGGCGCTCATCGAGGCGCGGTCCACGCCTTGGGCGGCAAAAATTCGTGCCGCCGCCACGCGAATGGCAACGCGCTTTTCGTCGTGGTCTTTGGCGATGGTGCGGGCCATGGGTTAGGCCTTGGGGCGGTTATCAACCACCCGCACGGCTTTGCCTTGCGAACGCGCAACCTGCGCTGGCTCGGTCACATCCACCAGCGCTGAAACCCCGACCATTGATTTTATTTTCTTGGTCAATTCAGCAGCCGAGGCTGCGCGGGCCTCCGCACTTGCCGCCTCTGCGCTGGCCTCCACATGCACCACCATCGCGTCCATCCGGCCTGTGCGGGTTAGCTCAATCTGGAAATGCGGCGCGAGGGTACTGACCGCCATGATCTGCTCTTCGATCTGGGTCGGGAACACGTTTACACCGCGCAGGATGATCATATCATCGGTGCGCCCCGTGATCTTCTCCATCCGCCGCATGCTGCGCGCCGAGCCGGGCAAAAGCCGCGTGAGGTCCCGCGTGCGGTAGCGGATAATCGGGAAGCCTTCTTTGGTGAGCGTGGTAAACACCAGCTCACCCTGTTCGCCGTCAGCCACAACCTCGCCAGTTTCGGGGTTGATGATTTCGGGGAAGAAGTGATCCTCCCAAATGTGCAAGCCATCTTTGGTTTCCACGCATTCATTGGCCACGCCTGGCCCCATAACCTCAGAGAGCCCGTAAATATCCACCGCGTGCATATCAAAGGCGGCTTCGACCTCGGCTCGCATGGCATTCGTCCACGGTTCAGCCCCGAAGATGCCGACTTGTAGGCTGCTTTCGCGCGGGTCGCGGCCCTGCGCGCGGTATTCGTCTAGGATCGAGAGCATATAGCTCGGCGTCACCATAATGGTGCTGGCCTGAAAATCTTCGATAAGGCGCACCTGCCGATTGGTCATGCCGCCAGACACTGGCACCACGGTGCAGCCCAGCCGCTCGGCCCCGTAATGGGCCCCAAGGCCGCCGGTAAACAGCCCGTAGCCATAGGAAATATGCACGACATCGCCCGCTCGTGTGCCCGATGCCCGCATCGAGCGGGCCACCACATCAGCCCATGTGGAAATATCATTTTTGGTGTAACCGACCACGGTTGGCTGCCCCGTGGTGCCGGAGGAGGCATGGACGCGGGAGATTTGCGTGCGCGGGACGGCGAACATGCCAAAGGGGTAGTTATTGCGCAGGTCCTGCTTCACCGTAAAGGGAAATTTCGCGAGGTCGGCCAGTGACTTAAGGTCATCAGGATGTACGCCTGCCGCATCAAAACTCGCCTTATAAAACGAGACGTTTTTATAGGCGTGGTTGAGCGACCAGCGCATCCGCTGGAGCTGGAGCGCCTGAATTTCGTCGAGCGACGCGATTTCGATCGGGTCGAGGCTGTTGCGATCCGGTGTCAGGTCTTTCATGGGGTGTCCTCCTCAAAATGCTGGCCACGGATCACCCGTGATCCGCCGCGAAATTCGGCGATTAGCACGCCGTTTTGGTTGGTGATCCGCACATCGTAAATGCCTGAACGGCCCGCGCGCGAACGCTCCACCGCATGGGCGGTCAGCACATCGCCTTCGAATGCTGGGGCAATATACGTCATCGAATTATGCTGCGCCACTGCCACTTGGTTATAGCTGTTGCAGGCCAGCGCAAAAGCGCTGTCACCGAGCGCGTAGCTTACGCCGCCATGGCAAGTTTTGTGGCCGTTGCAATGGTGGGCCTCAAGGCGCATCGTCACCACAGCCTTACCCGGCGCAATGCGCTCACAGGTCATCCCGAGCCAACGCGAGGCCTCGTCGGCACCCCACATGGCATCGCGTGAGCGCTCGGCTCGCTCTTGCTCTGAAATCTCGGCCATTGCGGCTCTCTCCCCTTTTTTCCCACTTTACATAAGCCGACCATGCGGTCAATAGTTACCCTAAAAAAGGGAGCCGCTATGCCGATCGTTGCAACAAAGCTTGTGGAGGATATTCTCCACGTCACCATTAACAACCCGCCGGTAAACGCCACCTCGCTGGCGGTGCGCCAAGGGTTGATGGAGGCGGTCGCCCAAGCGGCCAACGCCCGTGCTGTGATACTCAGCTGCAAAGGGCGCACCTTTATCGCAGGTGGTGACATTACCGAATTTGACACGCCAGCAGAGGAACCGCTGCTACCGGACCTTGTGGCCGCGATTGAGCAAAGCCCCGCCCCGTGGATCGCGCTGCTTTACGGGACCGTGTTGGGCGGGGGCCTTGAAATTGCATTGGGCTGTAGCCATCGTATCGCGCTGAGTGGCACGCGGTTTGGCCTGCCAGAAGTGAGCATTGGGTTGATTCCCGGGGCGGGCGGCTCCCAACGTTTGCCTCGTTTGGTGGGGTTTGAGCTGGCTTGTGATATGGTCACGACAGGGAAGATGGTAGGCGCGGAAGCGTTTAAGGCAGCGGGCGGGGTGGATGTGCTGACCAACGATCTTGAGCGCGCCGCCCGTGTGCTGCTCATGGACATGCCTGCGCGGCCCACGCCGATTAGTGCGCGCCCTTGCCCGCGCTTTGAGCCTGAATTTGTGGAGGCCACCCGTGCTAAGCTCGGCAAATCCGCCAAGGGGGCGCAAGCGCCGTTTCACAATCTGGACGCCTTGCTCTGGGCTTGCGAAACCGATTTTACCGAGGGCCAGCCGCGCGAGCGCGCCTTGCACCTTGAGCTTAGGAAATCTGCCGAATCCAAGGCTTTGCGCCATGCGTTTTTCAGCGAGCGGGCGGCGGCTAAGCCTGTGGTGATTAAGGGGGCGACCCCACGTGAGGTGGAAACCGTCGCCATTGTCGGTGGTGGTTTGATGGGCGCGGGCATTGCCGCTTCTATGCTGTTTGCGGGCCTCAAGGTGGTGCTGCTAGAGGTGAGCGATGAGGCCGCCGAAGCTGGCCGTGGCCGCGTAAACACCATCTTGGCAGGCGCGGTGAAACGTGGCAAATTAGACATGTCAAATATGACATGTCTACAGAGCAACCTGATAACCACCGATGACTACAGCGCCGCGCATAATGCTGATCTTGGCCTTGAAGCGGTGTTTGAAGACCTTACGGTGAAGCAACAGGTTATCCGTAAGCTGGCCGCTACCCTGCCCGCCGATGCGCTGCTTGCCACCAATACCAGCTACCTCGACCCGCACGCGATTTTTGCAGGGGTCAGCAACCCTGCCCGCTGCCTTGGCCTGCACTATTTTTCGCCCGCCCATATCATGAAACTGGTGGAAATCGTGGCGCTGGATGGCACCGCATCTGCGACCCTCGCCACCGGTTTTGCGCTGGCGAAACGGCAAAAGAAATCGCCGGTGCTCTCGGGCATTTGTGATGGTTTCATCGGCAACCGGATGCTCGCCGCCTATCGCCGCGCTGCCGATTACCTGCTGGCCGACGGGGCCATGCCCAGCCAAATAGACGCTGCCATGCGCGGCTTTGGCATGCCGATGGGGCCGTATGAACTGCAAGACCTCACGGGGCTGCAAATTGGCTGGGCCAACCGCAAGCGGCTTGCCCCCACGCGCGCCCCGTCTGAGCGCTATATCCCGATCGCTGATCAGCTTTGTGAAATGGGCCGTTTTGGCCAGCGGGCGGGGCGGGGCTGGTATCTCTATGAGGGCAGCAAGCAGGAGGACACCGAGGTGGAGGCCATGGTGCGCTACTATCGCGAGGCCGAGGGGATCACGCCGCAGAGCTTTTCGAGCTGCCAGATTTCCAGCCGCCTGATGGCCGCGCTGATCAACGAGGGGCAGCGGATTCTGGAGGAAGGCATTGCGGCCAGTGCGGGCGATATCGACGTGGTACAAATGCTGGGCTACGGCTTTCCGCGCTGGCGGGGCGGGCCGATGCATTATGGCAGCACCCTGCCGGACCTTAACGAAATGGTGGCCAATCTGGCTGCCCAAAGCCCCGGTTCTTGGGTGCTGGCTGATAAATTCAAAGGATAGACCATGCTGCAAATTCAAAGTTTCGCCGCCGGAAAGTGGATTGCGCCGAGCGCTAAGGCCCGCCCGATTTAC
>Ga0256845_1002181_pt1 | contig 14480 bp, 17 predicted proteins | sample RiftiametaG_FD_189101 | JGI IMG/M metagenome (GOLD analysis project Ga0256845, IMG submission 189101) | Tube worm associated microbial communities from hydrothermal vent at the East Pacific Rise, Pacific Ocean - Riftia | ecosystem: Host-associated > Annelida > Integument > Unclassified ...
TACTGAATAAAAGTGATGCTGTCGCAAAGAAATTGGGGCTTAATAAAATCTTGGTGGACAATCTCTTAATACGAAGTAAAATTTATGAGCAACAAAGGAATTTTATGGAAGCGTTGAGGCTACATAAAAAATATACTACAGCAAAAGATTCTCTTTTTCAAGAAAGAAATAATTTTCAACTAAATGAAATCCAAGAATCTTTTGAACTTCAAGTCAAGGATAAGCAACTAGAGGAGGAAAAAATTAGAAACACGTTATTAGAGCAAGAACAAAAAAACTTTATATTTCAATCCACCATAGTTACTAGCTCATTATTAATTATAGTGTTGATTCTTATCATTTTGTTTGGAAGATTCAAGTATAGGCTTAAAATAAAACGAGAGGCCCGAGATTTTGAAAAGAAACTCCTTCACAAAGAACTTGAAAGAAAAGAGTTTGAAAAAAGAATTTTAAACGAAGATTTGAAAACGAAAAATAAAGATTTAACGAGTTTCGCAATCAATATCTCTAAGAGGCATGAACTTTCTCAAGAAATCTTAGTAAGTCTTAAAAAATTGAAATCATTAAATAATCAAAATAAGAAAGATCAATTTTTAGTCGAATTAATAAGAAATTTTAGTTACGAGTTAAATATATATGATGACATCAGTGTTCTTCATGCTAACATTGAAAAAGTAAACTATCAATTTTTTAATGCTTTAAAAGATAAGTTTCCTAATTTAACAAAAGCAGACATATATGTATGTGGATTAATAAGGCTAGGTCTTTCAAACAAGGAAGTTGCAATTATTAAAAAGGTTTCTCCTGATTCAGCCAAAGTGTTTCGTCATAGAATACGGAAAAAACTAAATCTTTCACCTAATGAAGATGTTGTTGATTTTTTAGAAAGTTTGTAAGGGCATAATTAATCATAAAGGCTAAATGTTTCCATTAACATGTTCTAGTTTACTGTTATTATTAGGATTCAAGAAATATGTGTTCCCCAAATAGTTGTCCAAACCATCACTCTGTTCCCCAAGTGTACCTTTGTTAAGCAGTAGTATCAACATACTATCACTTTACTTTGTATAAAAAATATAATAGACTATGAAGACTTTTTTTTTACTTATGCTGTTAGGTATCGCTAATTTGATATTCGCTCAAAACTTAGTTCCTAACCCAAGCTTTGAGGCAGTTTCGTGCGTAACATGGCCTTTCGCTTCTGAAGTTCCTATATCTCAAAGCCCTCCTTGGACCTTAGCCACAAATGGAACAGCGGATAATCTTAACCCTTGTCATATTAGCCTATTTTCTGCCCCCGGAAATCTTGGTGGAAATCAGATTGCGAGGACAGGTGTTAGTTATGGTGGTCTTTTCACTTTTTCTGGTAATGTATGGAATCCTCCTGGTGGATACCGAGAGTATATACAGGTACAATTAACTTCTCCTTTAACAGCAGGAACTACATATAATATAGGTTTTTACTATTCTTTAGGCGAGGTGTCTCAAAAGGCAAGTAACCGATTAGGGATGTACGTATCTAACGGAGCCATTGGAGCATCTATTATAGGTCCACTAACCGCTTATACTCCACAATTAGAAGTTCCCGGAGTAATGACCAATTCAAGTGGTTGGACCTTGCTTAGCGGGTTGTACACCGCGACTGGAGGAGAGAATTACATTACTATTGGAAATTTTTACAATGATGCCAACACTACTCTAACGGTAAATGCTGGTGGTTGGGCGAATAGAGCTTATTACTATATCGATGATGTAGTTGTAGAAGCTGTCTCCACTCTTCCGATAGAGTTGTTATCATTTATTTCAGCATGTAACAAAGGTGTAACAACGTTAAAATGGCAAACAGCTTCAGAAATTAATAACGACTATTTTGAAATTCAAAAAAGTGAAAATGCAATTGATTTTCATAAAATTGGAGAGGTATCAGGAAATGGTAATTCCAACAAAGTGCAATCTTACAGTTTTGTAGATGAAAATTCAAGTAGACAAACGGTTTATTACCGTCTAAAACAGGTTGATTTTAATGGAGCTTACAAGTATTCCCAAATTATAACTTCTAATTGCGTAGATGAAAACAATGAATTATCTATTTATCCAAATCCAATTAAGAATAGTTTCACCATTAAGTTACTAAAAAACACCACCTACCCCCTTCAATTAGAGGTGCGAGATTATTTAGGTAGAAAAATACATCATCAAATTATAGTTTCAAGTGTAACAGAAATAAAATTAGATAAGCAAATTTTAGATGGAGCATATTTTATTAAAGTATTTAATGATAATGAGCAATTTGTTAAAAAAATAGTAAAAATCAACAACTGATTTTGTTGTGAAAGTTATCAAAATGACATTGCTCCTCCACTGTTACTAGGTGGTAAAAAAGTGTGTGAAATACCCCCAAATTGACTTGTATTATTCGTAACTAACATAACCTCACTCGTATTATCATTGAACAAAGTAGAAGTGAAACTTATTGCGCCACCTTGATTCACATAAATAGTGTACTCTCCACTACCGTTAATCCCATTCATCCATGGAGCGATATTGTTTTGTGAATGTACAACTAGCGTTACTGTTTTACTTACTGAACAACCTTCAGGTGTAGTAGCTAATACTGTGTAAGTAGAATTACCAAAGTTGGGACTAATGAGACCGTTTTAACTCCTACTCCCCCTGCAATAGGAACTCCTGTCGAGGTAGAACCTTGATACCAATCGTAAGTCCAACCATTATCCCCCGTTACCGTTAAATCAAATAAATCTCCTTCACAGATAGGGTTACCATCATTAATAAATGAAATGTCAGGATTGTAGTAACAAAATTGAACGGTTATTTTTTCAACACACGTTCCATAAGCAATGAGACTAACTATTTAACAATCAACTGCTAGTGGAGAGAATCCTGGGATATTGCTAATATCCAATGTTCCAGCTTGTCCTATAATATTTCCACTAGAATAAACTAATGAATTATTTGTTCCATTCGTCAAATAAATTTACCAAAGGTAGGATGTTTCATTTTCTGAAAAGCTTCCATCAACAGTTACATTTTCATCTATGCAGAAATTTGTTTGAGGAATAGTCACATTTGCAAGAGTAGGTGGTAAACTAGGATCAAGAAGAGTAACAGAGACATCATCTATTAGAAAATAGTTGAGATTCACCCGTACCATTTCCTGAAAATGATCCAATGGTTATGTAATGTTTTACACTATTCTGTGCAGTAAAACAAAAAAAGGCTCTGACCCATTGAGTAGAAGTAGGTGTTATTCGTATTTGAGGTACTAAAGTCGGCACATAAGGATTTAGTAATTACGGTGAGGGTACATTTCCTCCTATATGCATGCCTACTGACATATCGTTATTTGTTACGTAATCTTTTCTTACCCAAAACGAAGCTACATACGTTTCACCAGCTACTAAAGGGGTGGTAGAACCATAGCAATATTCATATTATCCATTAAAAGGCACTCCAAACCGAGCGTTTCCAATTCCTGTATGAGGGTTTGGAGTAATAGCAGTACTCGACGTATTAGGATGCGCTAAATCACAAGTATTATTTAGATTATACCAACCAACAGCATGCTCAATTGAGTATGCGTGGGTACGAATAGGTTTCCCTCCATTTATCATTTGTGCTTGGCACAAGCCAAACAAGACTAACGCCAAAACACTTACTAGATACTTTTTCATAACTTTTGCTTTATAAACCAATCTTCACGAATATGTTAATGCTGTTTTACAGCTAATTGTTTGCAGTCGCACGAATAGTAAGGAACTAAATCTAACAAGTAATAATTGATGTTTGTTTTCGAAAAACGTAATCTAATTGTATCATTAACGAAATTATTATAATCCTCATACTGGGCTGATGCTATTTTCCAACGTTTGCCTTGAGAATCGTACAAGTTATCATGAAAACCAATAGTTGTATACATAGGATAATTACTAAAATTCGCCTGTCTCACAGTAAAAGTAAATTCTCCATCAAAACTATCAAACTTAAGAGAATCGTTATTAAATTCGTTAGTGCCAATATGTGATATACTCATATCATATAAGTAAACACCCAAAGTATCATAAACTTTGTAATCTCCTGATATTAACTCCCATTTAGTTGGTAATGGTTCAGGACATGGCATTTCTACCTTTTCCTTTTTACATCCCAGAAAACCCAAAGAGATAAAAAAATATAATATTATTGTTTTATTTACCATATCCTCTAATTTATAACAATTTTATCAAAATGAAATTTTCCTTCTTTTGAAACCAACACATAATACATACCTGGAAAAAGGTCGTCTGTATTAATTCGATTATTTACATTGTCTATTGTTTTACCGATTACTTTCACCCCCTTATTATCAAGAATGATTAATAACCAATCTTGATCATCTAATCCTTTTATTTCGATATAATCAGTTGCGGGATTTGGATAAATACTAACCAATGAATCTGTTGTCAACCCTACAGGTAAATTATCTGTTTCATCATCTCTTATATTTTCGAATTCTTGAGGAAACAAGATAGAATCGTTGTCTGTTGATAACATTTTGTTACTAGTCCTTAGATGGTAAATATTTCCATTGTGTTTCAGTGAAAAAAATCGCTATGGTTTTATTTGGGCAGAGATTACGCAATGAGAGTTCTTTTAATTTTCAGTAAAAGTTTTTTGTCTTGCTAAAAATACAACTGTGTTGCTTAATTTATTGGATATTTCTAATTCTTCGCTTGTCCCAACGACCCAAAAACAATTCATTTTCTAAAAAACACAAAATTTAATAAAAAATACCTCTTTCATTAAATTATCGTAAACAACTAACTATCAACAACAAACCCGATAATAACCGACTACAAACGACTGTTATTCGACAGTAAACGACAAATGGTCGAATGTTGATTTGAAGTTGCCCCACCTTTGCAGTGTCGGTATCGAAACAATGATTTAATGTACAGACAAAAAATAATTTATTTACTGTTTAAAAACAAAACACATGAACACGTTAAGAAACAAAGTTAGTTTAATCGGTCGCTTAGGAGCAAAGCCAGAAATCGTAAAATTTGACAACGGAGGCATACTTGCACGCTTTTCAATTGCAACGAACGAGAGTTATAAAAACAAAGCAGGTGAATGGGTTGAAAACACACAATGGCACAATGTGAAAGCGTGGGGTAAAAGCGCTGAATATGTAGCGAAGACACTTGACAAAGGAATTGAGTTGGCCATTGATGGTAAATTAGTGAATAGTACTTATGAAACTAAAACTGGTGAGAAACGCTATTCTACCGAAATTGAAGCAAACGATTTTTTAATTCTTTCTCCGAAGAAAGAGCAATAAGATAAATGCCTAACCACGGGGGTTGGTTAAACCGATCAACTCCCCCACTTTTACAAATATTCACAAAAAAACAATACCATGAATCACGTTAATTTAATTGGAAAAATGACTTCTCAACCTCGTGTTTACGAATTACCAAACGGTCGAAAAATTGCACAGTTTACAATGGCAACAAAAGAAACTTTTTTGGATGCTGAAGGAAATACTAAAAAGAAAAACCATTGGCATAGAGTTGCTGCATGGGGTCGTTGGGTGCAAGTTTTAGAAGAGCTTTCTCACGAAGGTATGGAACTCGCCATTGAAGGGAAGTTAACTTCTCGTTTCTACCATAAAGGAAATGAAAAACGCTTTGTGCAAGAAGTAGAGATAAATGATTTAGTAATTCTTTAAAAAAAACGATATGCAGAATATAAGAAACCACATTACATTAATTGGAAACATGGGAGCAGATGCTCAAATAACAAACTTTGACAACGGTGGAAAAGTTGCTCGCTTTACAATTGCTACGAACAAATATGCAGGTGAAGACCACAAAAGTGAAGCAGAATGGCACCGAGTGTTTGCCTGGGGAAACATGGCGAAATTCATCGAAAACTATGGTGAAAAAGGGAAGCAACTTGCCATTCATGGTCGCTTAGTGAATCGAACTTACTTGAACAAAGAGGGCAAGCAGCGAAAAGTCACTGAAGTTGAAGTAAAACACATCATCGGAATGTAAAACAAGATCAAACGGTCTAACCAACCCGATCTGACCAAATTCACGAAATTTGATGATGTAAAAGGCGAGTCGTAATGGCTTGCCTTTTAATGATACCTACATCCCGGTATCTCGACAAGCTCGATAACCGGTATGTAATACGTTCAATAACCGGTGTAGTAACTGAGAAGTGACAGGCTAGGCAACGGTTATCGAGCTTGTCGATGTCCGGTTGTCGAGCTTGTCGAGATCAATCCCAATCCAACAATCTCTTTTGACCTTCTAATTTTTGAATTTCAGTAATATCCTGTGACATTTCTATCACACCTCTAAATTTCTTGTCATTATCGCGAATAGCAAAATAGCGAATATGAATAATTCTCCCTTTGAAATTGAACCAAAATTCAGCGACATCTTTAGTTCCTGCTCTAAATTCATCAACAATTCTCAAAACCATGTCCACACTTTTAGGAGGATGGCAGAATTTAACTTCACGACCAATAATTCCTTTACTTCGAGGAAAAACACGATCATCTCCTCTGTTGTAAAAAATTACTTTATCATTTTCATCCACATAAGTAATGTCAATGGGTAAGAATCGCAGTAAAAGATTGACTTGTTCAGGCGTCATATATCCTTCGTCGTAATGAAAAGTATCTTCCAAAGAAAAAGATAATTTCCGATCTGTAAAATCTTCACTGGGGTGAATGTATTCTTCTTTTGGAGGAAAAGGGCTTGGTTTTTCAACAAGCATCCAACCAATTTCTTCATCGCCTTCATAAAATTCATTCCATTCTTCTTCAGAAAGTAATTTCATGGCATTAGGAAATAGCACCGTATCTTCTATACTCAATAAACGTTGAATTCCACCAATTAAGTAAACTCTATTTTCTTTAATTTTATCGTAATTATTGTCCGAATTATATCCATCCATTAATTTGAATTGCGCCCTTAAATTATCATGAAATGACCACATATTTTTACTCGGTCCATTCCAATTGTGTTTTTCTAAATAAGGGAAAAGTTGGTTTTCTTTTCGAAGAAAACGCTTATTTATTGTCGCTAATTGGTTGTATATATTAAAGTACTTTTGGAAATCAACTGATGGATCTACCGATGATAATTCATCTAAAAGACGAACAATTAAATCACTTTCTTGGTAATAAATACGAACAGGATGACCTTCTGGTAATTCTTGTACAGTAGGTAAGAATGAATTCATTTTCTAGTTTTTGGTAAAGGTAGCACATACTAATTTTATCAAAAATGACGATAGTCACGTTTTATTCAAAACGTGTTAGATAATCAATTAATAATTTCAAAGTATTGGTATTTATCACTCAAACTCTATCAATACAGCGCCTTTTTCAACAACATCATCAATGGAGATATTAATTGTTTTAACAACTCCAATTCCTTCTGCTTTCAAAACATTTTCCATTTTCATCGCTTCCAAAGAAAGAATATCGTCACCAACATTTAATTCTTGACCGATTTTAACCGCTACATTTACAATTCGACCAGGCATTGGTGCTTCCAATTCTTTCAATTTCTTGATTTTGGGAACATCTAAACCTAATTGTGCAATCAAATCATCCAATTCACCTTTCTTTTTTATTTCAAAAACGCGGTGGTTGATTTTCAATTTTAAATAATTGCTTTCCGTATCCTCTACAATGATTTCTCCTGTAAAAGTATTTCCACCATAAGAAAGTGTGAAGAATTTATCATCCTCCCAATTAAGGATTGCGCCTTCACTTCCTTTTACTTTTTCTCCATCTATGTTCCAAATACGATTTGCCATTTATCATGAATTTTATACAAAAATAATAGAATTGATGTCCAATAGTGTATTTTTCACCCACGAATTCATTTTTAATTCGCTTATTTGTGCTAAATAATCTTTTTATGAAAATTCAAATCATCCTCATCGTATCCGTTATCACATTATTCGGTTGTAGTGTCAATAAGAAAACGAACGATTCTACAGTTGTAACAGAAACAGTTGAGCAGCCAGATCAGGACAAAGAATTGATCAATGATGTTCCTCCTCCTGTTATCGTTGAGGATGTAATACAAGAACGCCCACTTTACCAAGCTACAGAAACTGTTTTGACAGATTTAATTCACACGAAATTAGAAGTTGATTTTAATTGGGAGAATCAAACCATGAATGGAATTGCTTGGATAACTGCACAACCTCATTTCTATTCTTCAGACAGTTTAATTCTCGATGCAAAAGGAATGGATATAAATTCTGTTTCCATTGGAAGTATGCTATTGAATTTTACGTATGCAGATGACTTTCTTCGCATACAGTTAAACAGAGTGTATTCCAGAGAAGAAAAATACACGGTAATGATTGATTATGTTGCGAAACCCGAAGAAAGAGAGACGGAAAGTGGAACAGCAATTACATCAGACAAAGGTTTGTACTTTATTAACCCAACAGGAGAAAATCCAAATAAAATGCCGCAAATTTGGACGCAAGGTGAGACTGAATCTAGCTCCGTTTGGTTCCCAACCATTGATTCTCCAAATGCAAAAACATCGCAAGAAATTTTCATGACGGTGGAAGATAAATTTGCCACATTATCCAATGGAAAGTTGATTTCAAGTAAAAAAATAGCCGGTGGAAAAAGAATTGACCATTGGAAACAAGATTTACCACATTCTACTTATTTATTCATGATGGCTGTCGGAGAATTTAAAATTGTAAAAGATTCCTACACACGACCAGATGGTTCAATAATGGAAGTGAATTACTACGTAGAACCAGAGTGGGAAGGAGATGCAAAAGCAATTTTTGGTGAAACACCTGAGATGATTTCATTTTTCTCTGAGCGTTTAGGTGTAGAGTATCCTTGGGATAAATACCACCAAATAGTGGTGAGAGATTATGTTTCAGGTGCAATGGAAAATACTGGAGCAGTAATCTTTGGCGATTATGTCTACAAGAATGAACGAGAATTATTGGATGGTAATGACCAATCTACCATTGCACACGAATTATTTCACCACTGGTTTGGAGATTTAGTAACCGCTGAATCGTGGTCTAATTTAACGTTGAATGAATCTTTTGCCAATTATTCTCAATATTTATGGGATGAATATAAATTGGGCGAAGATGAAGCTGATTATCAGGCAATCATAGAAAGAAATGGCTATTATCAATCGGCTCAAGTACAAGGATACCACGACTTGGTTTGGTTTGATTATGGAGAAAAAGACCAAATGTTTGACGGTCATTCTTACAACAAAGGAGGTAGAATTTTGCACATGCTACGTAACTACTTAGGCGACGATGCATTCTTCACTGCACTGACAAAATACTTGAAGGAAAATCAGTACAAAGCAGCAGAATTTCACCAATTACGTTTGGCTTTTGAAGAGGTTTCCGGACAGGATTTGAACTGGTTTTTCAACCAATGGTACTTGGGTTCTGGACATCCAACACTTATTTTTAATCACACAATAAACGAGGATAAAACAATTACACTCGACGTAAATCAAACACAGAATTTAGAAGAATTTCCAATTTTTAAACTTCCAACCAATGTTGCTGTTTACACTGATAAAGGAAAATTTGTAACACCAATCGTAATGGATAAAGTGGAGCAATCTTTTACTATTCCTTTTGAAGGAGAATTTAAAACGATTGTTTACGACGATCAGGCAATGTTATTGGCTAAAACAAAAGACAATAAAACAACGGATGAATTTATTTACCAATTTTACCACGCTAAAAAGTACGAGACACGACTAGAAGGATTAGAAAAAGGTGCAAGAAATAAAGGAGAAATTGGACAACAATTAATTTTAGACGCATTGAATGATCCATTTTGGAATATTCGCTTGGTTGCTTTGAATAAAATGAATGGATTAAAAAATGAATTTAAAGCTTCAGCAAAAAAAATAACAATCGGTTTAATCAAGAACGATCCAAAATCAGCTGTTAGAAATAATGCTTTAAAACAAGCCAAAAGATTATTGAACGACGATGAATTGAAAAATATCTATGTCGATAGAATGAACAATGACTCGTCTTATTTAGTCGTTAGCAATGCATTGAAAGGATTAGGATCAATTGACCCTGAAAGTGCGATGAAAGTTGCGAAACAAATGGAGAATGAGAAATCATCAGCATTGATAGCTGGCGTAGCTCAATTGTATGCAGGACATGGAACAGAAGAACAATATTCATTCTTTGAAAATGAGTTTAAGCAAAACACGACCAAAGGATTTGATCGATTAGGATTCTTAAATTCATTTACATTATACATTACAAAACAAGACCCTGTATTACTCTCAAAATCAGTTGAAATTTACACAAAACTGGGAGAATCTACGAGTCCATATATGCAAATGTTTTTGCCTCAAAATGTAAGCTACGTATTGAAAAGTATTGACAGTAACATTGCTACTTTAAAAACAGAATTAGAAGAACAGGAGAAAAATAATGATGCTCAATATGCTGCGGAAACAAGAAAAAAAATAGCATCATTTGAAGCATGTAAAATAGCATTTGAAGGTTTGAATAAATAGAATTTAGAACCTACGGTTGACTGTTTTTGAATGCAAGTTCATTCATTTGGGCTGCAAAACTTTAATGAATTTAGAAAATCTAAAATTTCTGTTCATCCTTTAATTGATCAATTCTTTTCACTAAGTTTTCTTTCTTAAAACTTGCCATTTAAATAATTGAATGTATCTTTGATTAATAATTCATCATAACAATGATTAAAATATTATCAAAATGAAACATTTAAAAGTAGGAGATAGTGCACCAGATTTTTCATCAAAAGATCAGAATGGAAAAACGATTCAGTTGAATGACTATACTGGAAAGAAGGTCGTTATCTATTTTTACCCAAAAGACAATACTCCTGGTTGCACAGCACAAGCATGTAATCTACGAGACAACTATTCAGTCATTCAAAATGAGGATATTGTTATATTAGGAGTAAGTGCCGATGATGAAACAAAACACCAGAAATTTATTTCAAAATTTGATTTACCCTTCTCTTTACTTGCTGACACAGAAAAAGAATTATTAAATCTTTACGGTGTTTGGGGTGAAAAGAAATTCATGGGAAAAATTTACGATGGAATCCACCGAACGACTTTTGTTTTAGATGAGCAACATACGATTGTAGGCATCATTGAAAAACCAAAAACGAAAGATCATACCCGAGAAATTTTAGAAATTTACAGCAAATAAAATCACAACGTAAATAGATTACGTTGTAGTGACTCTATATTTGTTGTGTCAAAAGAATAATGGTAGTGTGAAAATGCAAACGACATACAATCATTCATAAAAACAACCTAGTTTGCAAAAAATAAACGATAACGATATGGCAAGTAAAAAAGAAGTAAACGCTGAAAAGCTAAAAGCATTACAACTTACAATGGATAAGTTGGACAAAACATTCGGTAAAGGAACCGTTATGAAATTAGGAGATACACCTAATGAAGCAATTGAAGTAATTTCAACTGGATCATTAACGCTAGATTTAGCATTAGGTGTAAATGGATTCCCAAAAGGTAGGGTCGTTGAGATTTATGGTCCAGAATCATCGGGTAAAACAACTTTAGCTATTCATGCTATTGCGGAATGTCAAAAAGCAGGAGGAATTGCAGCATTTATTGATGCAGAACATGCTTTTGATCAGTTTTACGCAGAAAAATTAGGCGTAGATATTGAAAATTTAATTATTTCTCAACCAGATAATGGTGAGCAAGCGTTAGAAATCGCAGATAATTTAATTCGTTCAGGCGCAATTGACATTGTAGTAATTGATTCAGTTGCAGCATTGACACCTAAGGCAGAAATCGAAGGGGAAATGGGTGATTCTCAAATGGGATTACAGGCTCGTTTAATGTCTAAAGCATTGCGTAAACTGACCGGATCAATTAATAAAGCCAATACTTGTTGTGTATTCATTAATCAATTGAGAGAGAAGATTGGTGTAATGTTTGGAAATCCAGAAACAACAACTGGTGGTAATGCTTTGAAATTTTACGCATCTGTGCGAATAGATATCCGTCGTTCTTCTCAAATTAAAGATGGAGATGAAGTTATCGGAAACAGAACACGTGTGAAAGTTGTGAAAAACAAAGTAGCTCCACCTTTTAGAAAAGCTGAATTTGACATCATGTATGGAAAAGGAATATCAAAAGTTGGGGAAATCCTAGATTTAGGAGTTGACTTAAACATCATAAATAAAAGTGGATCTTGGTTCTCGTATGGTGAAACAAGATTAGGACAAGGTCGTGATGCCGTAAAAGGAATCATCAAAGACAATCCTGAATTAATGGAAGAATTAGAATTGAAAATTAAAGAAGCTCTTAAGCCAAAGGTTGAGGTTGAACCAGAAGTTTAAGACATTACTGCATATCGTAGCAAAACGGCATTTACTTAGTAGATGCCGTTTTTTTTGAATAAAAAAGTCGTACAAAAGAGTTATCCTTAAACAAATAACTATCTTGTAGAAAATTGATTTGTCGCAGGTCAAAACAAAAAAGCAATGAAAAATTTACAAACATTAAACATTGATTTACTCGAAAGTATTGAAAATACAATCTCCTCTTTAAATGATCAGCAATACACGGAGTCAATGGAAGTATTATCCAATGCAACAATAGGACAACATATCAGACACATGCTAGAGTTTTACCAAGCAATAGATGTTGCACATAAGACAGGTGAAATTGATTACGATGACCGTAAAAGATCATTAAAGATGGAATCGAGTATTGAATTTGCAAAAGAATCAATTGAGGTGATAAAGAAAAACATGGTGACATATACTGAAGACAAACAGATTGCAATGTCAGGGAATTATTCTTTAGACAGTGAGAAATCATCCACAATTTCAACATCATTATCAAGAGAGTTGGCTTTTTCAATGGAACACACAATTCATCATTTAGCAATCATTAAAAATGCGTTAGTTATACAAGGAGTTAAACTTGAAGAAAATTTTGGCGTAGCACCATCAACTATTCGTTTCAAAAATAATATATGTGCACAGTAAGTTTTGTAAAGAAAGACAACGGTGAAGTAATTCTGACTTCTAACAGGGATGAAAAAACACATCGTGCAACTTTACCTCCACAAGATTATAGCATTGGAGCTAAAAAGGTAGCATTCCCAAAAGATGAAATTGCTGGAGGTACTTGGATCGCGTTGGGAGACGACGGAACATTTTGTTGTCTATTAAATGGTGCTTTCGAAAAACACAATTCGAAAGGGAACTATAGAAGAAGTCGCGGACAAATAGTATTGGATGTATTTCGATCGCCAACAGTAGATGACTTTATAAACAAAATTGATTTGGATAATGTAGAACCATTTACATTAATCATATATCAATCGGCTACTCAAAAGTTAAACCTCCTTGTTTGGGATGAAAAAGAAAAACACATTTCTGATTTAGACATCAATGAACCTCATTTTTGGGGATCAGCAACACTATATACGAAAGAATTTACAGATGTAAGAAGGAAGCAATTCTTTGAACATTTGAAAAATGACAAAGAAGAACAATCCATATTTCAAAAACATTCTTCCACAAAAGAAGAAGGTGGATTTGTATTGAATAACCGAGATGGTATTGAAACAGTAAGTGTCACCCAAATAATTTTAACGGAATTGAAAGGTTCCATGAATTACTTCGTCTTAGATGAAAAATCAAAGACAAAGATTACAAAAGAATGGAAAAAGGAATTGCTGTAACAATCGCGTGGCCAGAAACATATTGCAAACAAGCAGGAGCATGGTATGATCCAATTATTCAAGCAGTGAATATTGGTAAAGATGGCTATTATAAAGTCGGACATGCTGCAATTGTACTCATCGATTCAAATGGAAATTGCTTTTATTTTGATTTTGGGAGATACCACACACCTCATAGCTTTGGAAGGGTAAGAGATGTTTCTACTGATCACGATTTAAAAATCTTCACAAAAGTTGAGTTTGACAATGATGGCGAACCAATTTTGGACAATCTTTTCAATGAATTAAACAACAATTCATCCTGTCACGGTGATGGGAAATTAAGAGCAGGATTTATTCATACTGACTTTCAAAAAACGTTCAATTGCGCCAAAGAAATTCAAAAAAATGATTATTTACCCTATGGTCCATTTGTACGGAAAGGAACGAACTGTTCTCGTTTTGTTAGAGATATTGCATTAATCGGTTCAACAAACAAGTGGGTAAATACAAAACTTCGTTTACCGTGGATGCTGACTCCAAGTCCAATGTGGAATATTAGAGCAACGGGAGAATATGTCGTAGGAGAAACAATACTAGAAGAAATTAAAGTGGAACAATATGAAGTTGCCTAAGCTTATAAAACAACCGAGTATACCTGAAAATTTACCCAAAGATGCAAAATGGTTAGCTGGAGAAGGAGCTGGTTCTTGGTTTGTATTTTT
>Ga0256845_1002182_pt1 | contig 14465 bp, 14 predicted proteins | sample RiftiametaG_FD_189101 | JGI IMG/M metagenome (GOLD analysis project Ga0256845, IMG submission 189101) | Tube worm associated microbial communities from hydrothermal vent at the East Pacific Rise, Pacific Ocean - Riftia | ecosystem: Host-associated > Annelida > Integument > Unclassified ...
TTTAATCTCTCAAATTCTGTTTCATTGATTTCGATATATTGTTTATTATCTATCCAACAATCATAATCATCAAAAGCCGTTTTTATTTTTCTCCAACCAGCTCTTTTTTCTTCATAAATCTTTAATACTTCACCAAAAAGTAATTGCGTAACCATTTCAGAACTATCTGAAGGCTCAAGCCTACAAGGCACAACACTTAAATGGCAAATACCGTATTTCAAATTAATTGAAGATTTAGAAGTGAAAAAAAGTTTTATTAACTTGAATTGAAGTGTAAGTTAATAAAACATTAATTTATTTAGATTAAAGATTTTCAATTACCATTGCTGAAGCACCACCACCACCGTTACAAATTCCAGCAGCACCAAGTTTTCCTCCATTTTGTTTTAAAACGTTAATTAGCGTTACAATAATTCTAGATCCAGAGTTTCCTAATGGATGCCCTAATGAAACAGCACCACCGTTAACATCAACTTTAGCAGGATCTAAACCTAATTTCTTTGTGTTGGCAATACCAACAACAGCAAAAGCTTGGTTTAATTCCCAGTAATCAATATCAGCAACAGCTAAATTAGCTTTCTTTAACGCTTTTGGTACTGCTATTGAAGGTGCAGTAGTAAACCATTCAGATTCTTGTGCTGCATCAGCATAACTCACAACTTTAGCTATTGCAGTCAATCCTAATTCATCTAATTTTTCTTTACTCATTAAAACAAGTGCAGAAGCACCATCATTTAAAGTAGAAGCGTTAGCAGCAGTAATCGTTCCTTCTTTATCAAATACTGGGCGTAAAGCTGGAATTTTCTCCATTTTTACAGCAGTATATTCTTCATCTCTATCAACAATAATAGCATCACCTCTACGTTGAGGGACTTCTACGGGGACAATTTCATCATTAAATTTTCCTGCATCCCAAGCAGCTGCAGATCTATTGTAAGATTCTATCGTAAATGCATCTTGTTCTTCTCTTGTAATGTTATTTTCTGTAGCACATTTTTCAGCACAAACTCCCATGTGTACTCTGTTGTAAACGTCAGTTAAACCATCTTTAAGCATTCCGTCAATCATCTTAACATCGCCTAATTTGGTTGATGTTCTTGCATTCATATAATGTGGCACTTGACTCATATTTTCCATCCCTCCAACAATAACACAGTCATTATCTCCTGCCACAATAGAAGCAGCTCCTAAAGCGATAGATTTCATTCCAGAAGCACATACTTTATTAATTGTAGTACAAGGAACATTAACGTTTAATCCTGCAAAAATTGCAGCTTGTCTTGCTGGTGCCTGACCAACATTTGCTTGCAATACATTACCCATAAATACTTCATCAACAACATCAACTGAAATGTTTGCTTTTTTGATAGCTCCTTTAATTGCTGCAGCTCCTAATTTTGTTGCAGGAACACTAGATAAACTTCCTAAAAAACTTCCTATTGGTGTTCTTACTGCTGATACGATATATACTTCTTTCATTGTTATGATTTTTAATGTTTTCTGAGCACGAAGTTAATGATTTCGTTTGAAAATTAAAGGGATTATTAGAAGTCTATTTATCTTGTTCTTGAGCCTTAGTAATAATCTCTTTTAAACGTTTTTTATTGGCTTCTTTTTCGGCTTTCTTTTTATTGAGTTTTTGGGCTAGCAACCTGTTATGTTTTGCTTTGTTTTTTGCATTTTTATTTTTGCCAACTTTTGCCATAGAGTTGTAAAGTTAACCTTCTTTGTTATTCTAAAGGAGGTAAAGAATCTATTTGTTATTTAGAATGAAATTCTGGCTTTTGTTTTGTTGAACCCAAATATACAGGATTAAGCCAATAGGTTGAAATATAGAAATTGTTGTGGCTAGTTTTTTAATAGTTAAGTTGTCGGTTTATATATTATTTATAAGGGCTCAGAATTACTCAGCATTTCAAGAAATTTCTTTTTTCCAATCTTTCCAACAACAAAATCAAGTACTTGTCCTTGTGTATCAACAATAATTGTTGTTGGTGTTGCACCAATTTTATAATACTTTACTAGCTCCTTGGTACTGGGATTGTCAATATCAATCATTACTGGTGTAACTTGAGAGTTGACGATCTTTGCGACTTCATTGTCTGCAAAAACTTGACGTTCCATAATTCGGCAAGGTGAACACCACTTTCCTGTAAAAAAAAGAAGCGTGTTCTTATTGGAGTTTTTAGTAAGTTCTTGAATAGATGTAATGTTATTGACCCATTTAATATCATTAGAAGGAGTATAAAACGAATACCAAGCATAAGCAAGAGATACTACAAGAAAAGTGAGCCAGAAAAATTTCCAAAATGGATGAGACTTCTTTTTGGAAAGTTTTTGGGATGAATCAGCTACTTTTTTCATGCAAGTTATAAGTTTTCATTTATCTATTTAATTTATTCTTGCCAACACCAACTCAATGTTTGCGTTTTGTTGTTACCAAAGATAGAGTAATCAGCTAACATAATGAAATATAGAAATTGTTAGGTGTTACTGTTTTCCAATTTGGCTTCTTCAATTATTACAGTCTTATTTGTGTAGATCACAATCAAAATCCCAATTAATATTGTTAACCCTTTCATTAAATAGAGTTGAATACTTAAGTGTTCAAATCCATCAATAGTTTCATTGAGTAGTCGTCCAATAAATTTAAGGCTTGGACCTCCGATTAAGAAAATAATTGCCCAAATTTTTATTCCAATTTTTGCATATTCGTGTTTCGTGAATATTAATATCAATAAAACAGTTTGTATTACAATAGGTAAGAGTCCAATTAGTTGTTGATAAGCTAATGTTATAGCTAAATTCCAGATTAATAGTCCGCCAACAATAATGATAATTGCCCAATACAATGTTTGATTTTTAAAGTATGATTTTTTCATAGTTAATTTCTTGCTCTAAACTTTAATTTACCACCAATACCACTATGTTTTTTAGCCATTGTTATGCACTGATTTTGAGTTGTATTTTAGTTATTAATTCAATAAATTTCTCACTTTTATGTGTTCGATAACAATGTTCCAAAAGTGTTTTCTTAGAATGTTTTACTGCACGTCCTTTTTTATTTAACAAACGTGTAATTAAGGCAAACAGAGACTTTCCTCTAATCAAGACATCATAATTGTCAGATAAATTATTCTTTATTTCTGGACGTGCTACTGAAAAGTTACGCTCTTGAAGAAAATCTTCTTTAATTGTTTGTTTAAGGTCACAAATAATATGCTGAGGGTGGTTTCGGAATTGATATTCTTTATCATCAAGGAAATTTTGAATTTCAAAAGCATAATAATCAACAAAACTATTCAAAGATTGTAAGAAAATATTATTTTCCTCACGACTAAGTAAGTTTTCTATTTTTCTTCCGAAATATAAATCATTTTCTATTGAATATCCATTAGTCCAAATGATTTCAGAATATTTTTCAGGAGGATTAACGTAAACAAAGGTGTCTTTGTCTGCTACGAAAACCGTTTTTAACTCACTAAATTCAGCTCGTCTATCAAAAATTTGAAGTAACTTATCTCTTCCGCCACAAGGAAGAAAATTTGCATTTACAATACCTATTTCATCTTCTATCCAGCGATAAATTAATACATCATCAACACCTTCAACAAGGACGGTTGTCAAGGAAGACCTTTTTAAGGTATCTATAATCTCATCTACAGTCAGTTCTAACCTCATATTATTCTCCTTTGTCGTTAGAAAGTATAATTTCTTTGTCCGAATATTTAGAGAAAATAAAAGGACTATGTGTAGCCATAAAAAACTGATTATTGTTCCCTTGATTCAGTAAAGTTGGCACTAAAGTCCTTTGCCAATCTGGATGTAGACTTAACTCAGGCTCATCTATGAAAATAGTATGATTTGTAGTAAAGGCATTATAACAAATGAAACTTAACATTTGCTTTTCACCTGCAGATAATTTGTCAGAAGAAATAGCATTATTAACCTCTCCTAATGTTAAATTACTTAGATTAATTCCTTTATGTTGGAAAATAGTAGTGATTAAATCAGAAAGTGTTGTGTAAGGCTTTAGCAACAACTCACGTTGACTTTCCATATTTTCGATATCTTCCTTAATTTCTTCTAAAGTTGCTTTTTCTGTCTTGTTTTGTATTTTAATTTTTTTGATGATATCATCTGATTTTTGCTTCTGAATTAAGTTTATTTGTCCATTTATATTTGAGTATTCTCTATTCAACAAAGAAACTATATCGTCAGTTGAAATGGAGGTAATAAACCTTTGATTTCGTGTAGAAAGTCTTCTTGAAAATTCTTCAAGGGCATCTCTAATCCCCTCTTGTCTTCCATACCTTGGGTCAAAACTATTTTCCATTGAGAAACCACCTTCAATTCTTCTAAAAGTTGGGAAAAATATTGTTGGAATCGAATTATCATAAATTTCGGATAGTTTTTCGTGAATTCTTGGAGACCTTCTAAGTTCAAGTTCTCTTAAATTTCGGTCACTTAATGTAAAAGGTTTTCCTTTATTAATACTAACGGTAAATGTATCATTAGACTTCTCTCTCCTTATACTAAGAACCTGTTTTTCAGTAGTTAATTCAACAAAAGAGAAGTTGATTTCTTTTATTAGACTTGCTATTTTCCCAGCATTTAAAAACCAGATTAATTTTAGAAGTGTTGTTTTACTTGACCCATTTTTACCCGTTAGTAAATTCAAGTCAGGATGGAATTCTAAGTCTAAAGGGACTTTTCTTTCATTAAGTCCTTCGACATATAATTTATGTATCATTTCTTTTTTTTATTTGTGCATAACAACCGAATAAACAAGATATGTTGTTTATCCGCATTATGTGTTTGTAACCCCAAATATAGTAAATAAAACAGCTTTTTTGTCCGTATAAATACCCAATTCTCAGAAGTATTAGGGTTATTGGAACTAACGTTTGGCAACAATAGTAGGGTTCCTTGTAACAATTGTAGTTAGGGTTTTCTTCTTTTGTCATCCTCAGCTGGGGATCTATAAATTGAAGTAAAGAACATCTTTTTTATTGTCTGGATCCCCGATTTCTGTTGCTTTTTTTGTCATTCAGAACAATAATTTGTGCTAAATTTATTTAGCCTACAAATTGTAGTGAAGAATCTGGAATAGTAACGAGGAAATAGATTCATCACGTCATTTTATTATCTCGCTAAAGCGTGAATAAAATATTGTTCTGAATGACATTTAATTTTACTTTTACATCGTATGAATTTCGATTACAACAATATAGACTTACCGGTTAAGGATGTTATTCCTAAAATACAGGAGTCCCTTAATAATGCATCTACTTTAATTTTAAAAGCACCACCAGGAGCGGGGAAAAGTACTTTGGTTCCTTTAGCTTTGATGGAAGAAGTTTGGTTAACTGGCAAGAAGATTTTAATGTTAGAGCCTAGAAGATTAGCCGCAAAAACAATTGCTAACCGTATGGCAGATTTGTTGGGCGAAAAAGTGGGGGAATCAGTTGGTTATCGTATTCGTTTTGAAAGTAGAATTTCTGCTCAAACAAAAATTGAAGTGTTAACTGAAGGTATCTTAACCCGAATGATACATGATGATAATGGATTGGAAGGAGTAGGGCTAGTTATTTTTGATGAGTTTCATGAACGAAGCATTCATGCAGATGTGGCAATGGCATTGTGCAGAGAAACACAGAGTATTTTACGACCTGATTTAAGAATTTTGGTAATGTCGGCAACGCTAGATATGCCTGAGCTATCAAAAATGCTAAAAGCTCCAATAGTAGAAAGTTTAGGAAGACAATATTCTGTAGATATTAATTATGATGGAGATAGTGATATGCGATTGTTGCCAGAATTGGCAAGTAGAGTTATCTCAAAAGCAATAGAAAAGCATGATGGAGATGTGTTGGTGTTTTTACCCGGACAGGGAGAGATTAAAAAGTGTGAAGAGATTTTAAAACGCTCTTTACCCGGTGTAATGATTCATCCGCTTTATGGGCAGTTGCCATCCAATAAACAGTTTGCAGCCATTATGCCTAATAAGGAAGGGAAACGAAAAGTGGTATTGGCAACCAATATTGCAGAAACAAGTTTAACGATTGAGGGCGTAAAAATTGTTATTGATTCTGGTTTTGAACGGACTGCTCGTTTTAACTCCAGTACCGGTTTATCACGTTTAGAAACCATACAAATATCTAAAGATTCGGCAGATCAACGTGCAGGAAGAGCTGGAAGATTAAGCGCAGGAGTTTGCTACAGAATGTGGACTACAACTACACAATCTCGTTTAGATGAACACGGAAAACCAGAAATAGAACAAGCAGATTTAACTTCTTTGGTGTTAGATATGGCTCAATGGGGAATTGCCGATGCTGAAGAACTAAGTTGGGTGACACCTCCTCCAAAAGGGAATATTGTAAAAGCAGCTCAATTATTACACGAATTAGATGCCTTAAAAAATGACAAAATAACGGAACACGGAAAACAATTACATCGTTTACCAACACATCCCAGAATTGCCCACATGCTAATTAAAGCGAAAGAATTAGATCAATTGGCTTTAGCAACGGATATTGCTCCTTTGTTGGAAGAAAGAGATCCATTACCACCTGAAACGGGTATTGATATTAATTTAAGGGTTGAAGCATTAAGAAGATATAGAAGAGAAAAAGCAGGGACTAAACGTTTGGCTCGAATAGAAAAAATTGCTGCTCAGTACCGGAGTATGTTTAAATTAGAAATTGATAATTCAATTTTTGATGATTTTGAAACGGGAATTTTATTGGCTTATGCTTATCCAGAACGAATTGCTTGTGCACGACCAGGGAACAATGCTCAATTTCAAATGGCAAACGGGCAAATTGCTGCTGCTGGACACAGAGATGATTTAGCAAGCGAGCCTTGGTTGGCAGTTGCTCATGTAAACGATAGGCAAGGGATGGGGAAGATATTTATGGCTTCGCCACTAAACCCAAAAGATTTAAAGCCATTACTTAGAACCAAAGAGGTAATTACTTGGAATACCAAAAAAGGAGGGCTAATAACCACCGAAAATATGGGGATTGGAAATATTGTTTTACAAAGTAAACCATTACAAGATCCTGATGAAGCCTTAATTCTAGAAGCAATTACTGATGCAGTAAAAAAGGAAGGAGCTTCTTTATTAAATTGGAGTGATGATATAGCACAATGGCAAAATAGAGTATTGTCTATGCGAAAATGGTATCCAGAAGATGGCTTTCCTGATGTGAGTATAAAAAGCTTGTTGTTAACCAATAAAAAATGGCTTTCACCATATTTAGCGAATGTAAACAAGCCTGAAGATTTAAAAAGAATTAATCTGAAAGAGGTGTTACAATATAGTTTGAGTCAAGAATTGCAACAAAAACTAAAAGCGTGTACACCAACAACTATTGAAGTGAAAAGTGGTTCTAAAATTAAATTACTGTATCAAGCAAGTGGTTCAGAACCTGTTTTAGCGGTTCGTTTGCAGGAGTGTTTTGGAATGGCAGAAACACCAATGGTTAATAATGGACAAACAAAAATATTGATGCATTTACTCTCTCCAGGGTTTAAAATTGTACAGATTACATCAGATCTAAAAAGCTTTTGGGATAATGCTTATTTTGATGTTCGTAAAGATTTAAGGATGCAATACAAAAGACATTTGTGGCCAGAAAAACCTTGGGAAGAGGAAGCTATAAAAGGAAGTAGGAAAAGAAGAGGGAGTAGCAAGTAATAAGTTTTTTTCTTTTTTGTCTACTGTCTACTGTCTACTGTCTACTGTCTACTGTCTACTGTCTACTGTCTACTGTCTACTGAAATCTATTTCCCTCCAGCAGTTTTTCCTTTTGTTGTCTTAACTTTTACTCTACGTTTTCTGTTGTACTTGTTTCTTGTTTTTGCAGCAATGAGTTGTTTCTTTTTTAACTCTTTTGCTTGTTTTTTTGCAGCTTTTTTAGGGTTGGTATCGTATTTAGAAAGTTTGTCATACTCTTTCTTAGTGGCTATACTTGGAGGTGTTTTGTATGCTTCATGTCTGTTCATCCCTGCATCATAAATACCTCTTTTTTTAGAAACATGATTACGATCCTGAAACATTGAATTTTGATTTATTTTATTTCCGCAAGAGAATAAAATAAATAGTATTAATACGAGTGATGTAAATTTATAGAGCTGTTTTATCATTTTTCTGTTTTTTCAAAATGAATGAATGTTATAATGGTTGAATGCGAAGATAAAAATATTAAAGCATTAAATCATTCTGTAATTCTATCATTTAATTTTCTGTATACTCCTCTAATAACGTATAAATATCGGTAATTAGTCTGTCAACATCTTTTTTTGATGTTCCATCATAAAAACCTCTTAGTTTTTTTTCTTTATCTACTAATACAAAGTTTTCGGTATGAACAAAGTCATCAACACCTCCATCACCTTCGGTTATGGCAGCAAAATAGGTTTTCCGAGCAAGGTTGTAAATCTGCCGTTTATCTCCTGTAACAAATTTCCATTTATCAGAAGAAACTCCAATTTCATTAGCATATTCTTTTAAAACTGGAACAGAATCAGACTCAGGCATTACCGTATGAGAAAGAAAAGATATGTTATTATTTTCTTCAAACTCATGATAAACTCTATCCATTTGTTTGGTCATTTTAGGACAAATAGTAGGGCAGGTTACAAAGAAGAAATCGGTTACATAAATTTTATCTTTAAAGTCATTTTCGGTTACCTGATTTCCATCTTGGTCTGTTAAGTTAAAAGAACCAACTCTATGGAATTTATCAACACTACGAAGAGATTCATCAACCAAATCTGGGTTAATGTCTATTGGATTGTAAACCTTTAAAACTTTAGGTTTATCAAGCATAAAATAAGCAATGGTAATACCCGTTATCGTAATTAAAATTGCAGGAATAAATCTTTTCATTTTATATTTTTGATTTCGCTTCTTCTTTTTTTAATACTTGTTTTAGAAGTTCTGTATCTAATTTTTTTCCAACAATTATTTTATCCTTATTCAGCAAATAGATTTGAGGAGTACTAAAGATGTCATACGTTTTATTATAGTTCAAACTTTTTAAATCCGTATGTCCATCTATTATAAATTGAGTTGCTTTACTTTGGTCTGAGTATGCTTCTACTGGTACAGCCACGTTTATAAAATCAATGTTATTCTTTTTAATAAAGGTTTTCCATTCTTCATTATGATTCGAACTAACAGAAAATACTTTTATGTCTAATGTCTTTTTTAAAGAATCAACAGCATGAGAAAGTTTTGGTAATTCTGTTTTACAATGACCACAGTCTGGATCCCAAAAAACAAGAACAGTATATTTAGCTTGTGTTTCATATATGTTTCTCCATTTATTTCCGCTAGTATCTAATAAACTTAAGTTTATGGCTTTTTTACCCAGTAATAATGGAGAAAGTTTTCGCGATTTATCTTGTATCTTTTCTATTTGAGTAGAGTCCGACCAGAAAGCTAATTCATGTGTATAATAGTTTAAACCTATATGAGCGAAAACAGCATCCATTCCCATTATTTTAGATTTTTCATAAGTACTAAGTAAGTAAAATGTAGTGTACTTAAATAATTCATCATTTGCTTTAGCTTTACCAATAATGATATCTACATCTTTTATAATTGAATCTGGGTTTGGATATGCAATACTCTTAAAGTATTTTTCTAATTTATTGTGGTAGAGTGGGGTATTGTTAATTCTATCATCAGAAAAATCTATACCATCAAAGAAATGATTTTTATAATGTTCGTATTTCATTAATCGTTGTAATGAATCATTTTTAACTTCATTAAAATCAGGTGTTTTAGATTCGTTCATTACTTTAAAGAAAACACTAACAAATAGATCATTGTTTTTACTGATAACGTTTGTACGGTAATCAGTTATTTCAACTCCAATATCGGCTAGTTTTTTATTGATTGATTTTTTCTCTTTTTCTGAAGTCTTTTTTGCTTGAATTTTATTTCTCATTGGTATAGAACTCTTTTGTTTAGCAGAAAGAAAGTTTAAGTAATCAAAAAATATTTTATTTTCTTTTGATTTTTTTACTGACATATTCCCAAGATAATCTATGGTGTCAGTTTCTAATTCAATGTAATTTTCATCATTTATAATTAGTTCAAAGAGTCTTTTTCCTCCAGTATAAACAATGTACAATCCGCCTTTTGGTTGCTCATCTTTAGTGAAAATTACAACACCTTCAGTATTAAATTGGGCGGTATCATTATAATACATTTTACTTCCATAATAATTTAAAAGATAGCAAGTTGAGTCTTGCATTCCGTTAATTTTCATCTTTAGTTTAAAGGACTTATTTTGAGAAAATCCAGCTAAAGAAAAGCTTAGAATTAACAGAATAGATAATAATTTCTTCATATTTTTGGTATTAATTAGATATCAAATTTACCATTTAATAGCAAAGACTAAACCAAATTAACATTCTTTTAACTTGCCTAAAATCCTTATCTATATTGTAATAACTATACCTGCTATTTTAATAGGTTTAGGAATTGCTGTATATCTATTTCAAGAACGTTTAATTTTTTATCCAGAAAAATTATCAGCTAAGTATAAATTTGTTTTTGATACACCTTTTGAAGAAAAAGAATATCAAACAGAAAATGGAAATACGATAAGTGCTTTATTGTTTAAAATTGAAAAATCAAAAGGTATTGTTTTTTATCATCATGGTAATGCAGGTAATTTAGAGTCGTGGGGATTGCGTGCAATAGATTTTACAAGTAAAGGGTATGATGTGTTAATGTACGATTACCAAGGTTATGGTAAGAGTTCTGGCAATATTAAAAATGAAAAAATGTTGTATGCTGATGCAGCATTAATTTATAAGGAGTTGCTTTATGATTATAAGGAAAGAGACATTATTGTGTATGGAACATCATTAGGAACAGGAATAGCAAGTTATATTGCTTATAATAACCATCCTAGTAAATTAATTTTAGAAACACCATATTATAATTTTTATGATGTAGCAAAGTTTCATTATCCGTATTTACCAACTTCATTTTTATTACATTATCAATTTAAAACAAATCAATTTTTACCTAAAATTAAAAGTGAGGTTTTCTTGTTTCACGGAACTGAAGATGAAACTATACCTTATAGTTCTAGTGAACGTTTAGTAAGATTGTCAGATAAAATTACTTTGTTTACTATTAAGGATGGCTCACATAATAACTTAAATACGTTCCATGATTACCACAAGTGGTTAGGAGATGTGTTGGAGTAGGAGTGTTCAATTCGTTTAATGGTTCATAAAATGCATTTTAGGCCTTGTTATATGCTTTTTATAATTGTTGTAAGAATACTAGCTATAATGGGAGCTAAAATTTTTAATGATGTTTTTGTCCCGTCCCATACATTTCCAGCTATATCTAAAGTATTTAAATAGGCGTTGTTTCTTTTGTTCCAGACTTCAAGGTTATCATAATCAACAGGGTTAAATTTCGATACTAATTGAGTCCCAATTTCTCTAACCTTCAAATAGACTGGAACGTAAACTATCAATATGGCTCCAGTAAAAGCTAAGCCATTAAGATAAACGAACTCATCCGGGACTAACTTGAAAGATGAATTGCTTATGATGAAATTGTTTATTGTATCTGCTAATACGGATGCAAGAATAATTGACCCTGAAGCAACAAAAAGTCCAAATATCAAAATATATTCATCCAATAACTTTTTGTATTCGCGAAAAGACTGAATTGATGTCTCTTTATTTTCAGATGAAAAGTCAATCTTTTTGATTGCTGATGAAACTCCGAAAACTCCAAATAGGCATATTGCAGCAAGTATCAATAGAGGGCATAAAAGTATCATCAAAGTTGGAACAGGATACTTTAATAGAACCCCAAGGTGTTTCATAAAGGATTGTGGGTGCCATGCATGAGGTATATAATTACATACACCGAAAATACCTGCTGTTATTAAAAGAGAAAGTATAGCATAGAATATAACTTCTTTTCTTGCGAGGATCCCTAATTTCTTTTTCGTTCTGAAAATCAAAGGGAATATTAAACTTAAGGAAACTGATGAGAAAAAAGTTAGAAAGAATATGTAAAGCAGAAAGTTCGGATTTTGATTAAATAGTAATTCCGAGGGAATCATTTTTTGATTGTCATTCTTCACTTCTATTAGTTTATAAGGAATGTTATAATGTAAGGTGTCCACAACGTTGTTTTGTTCATTAAATACAAAAACTGTAGCAGCAGGCTGATTCGCTAACCCGAAGTGCAGAACCAACTGATAGAAAAGTATGAAGCTAAATATTGCAAATAGTATTATCTGATTCGTTTTGTTCATTGATTCTTGTTTCCTGAGTACTTTCAGACTTTTAAAATAATTCTATTGCATATAACGTCCTTATTGAAAACCTTTTAACCCTTCGACAAGCTCAGGACAAATTTATTTTACATGTTGTTAAACGAAATTACAGTTTTCAAAGAGAAAATCAATAATTTTAACTAAGGCTTTTATGTTTCCACCTTCTGTGCGACCATAACCAAATTTCAGGTTGCTCCTTAATGTTTTGTTCTAAACGTTTGGTGTGCATTTCAGAAATCGCTCCTTTTTGAGTAGTGGCTGGGTTTTCACATAATAATTCAGGAGTCATTTCGTAATACCCTCTTTTTTTTTGTTTCACGCCAATATAAATGACAGGGTAATTTAGCTTTTTTGCAAGAATTTCTGTTCCCCAAAAGATAGGCGTTTCTTGATTTAAAAAAGTAGTCCAATAAGCATTTTTCCTAGATGGTGTTTGGTCGGCAATAAAAAGTGTAGCATTAAGTTCTTCACTGTCTTTTAAACGAATCAAGGTTCTAAATGTATCGTTCATTGCAATAACTTTACTGCCAAAACGAGTTCTTTTTCTTTTAATTAATTGATCAAAGTATTTGTTTGATAAAGGTCTGAAAATAACATGCAGATTGTAGGGAGTATTAACTGCCATTTCTGCACCAGCAAATTCAAAGCTTCCCAGGTGTCCCATTACAAAGATGAGTTTCTTTTTTTCTTTAGCGTACTTATTAAGAATATCGGTATTGGTAAAATGACAACGTTTAATTGATTCTTCTTTACTTATTGTAATTGATTTTATTGTTTCAACAGTCCAGTCGCAAAAGAAAGTGTAGAATTTTTTAGCAATTTGAGTGATTTCTTCTTCTGACTTTTCTGGAAATGAATTTCTTAAATTTTGGAAAACAACTGTTTTACGATAGCCTAAAAGAACATAAATAATAAAGTAAAAGAAATCGGAAACACGGTAGAGTAGCCAAAAAGGTAAAATAGAAATAAGGTAAATAAAAGGAAGTGATATGTAATAGCCAATTGCTTGCATCGGAAACAAAACTAACTAAAATTTTAAGAGTTGTAACATACGCTTTGGGTTGTTTTATATAAGGGTTTGAGTTTTGGCATACGATTTGAATAAGTCTGGATATGTTTAACCAAATTATAGGAGGACTTATTATGAAAAAGTTATTATTTATATTCGTTTTATCACTAGGAAGTGGTTTTTTATTTGCACACCATAATTCTCATGGAGCAGCAAACAATTCAGATTTAAACATTAAGATGTGGGATAATTCTAGTTTTACCATCACATTGGATCGTAACATTTCTGAAAAAACAAGAAGTTTTAATTTGAAAAATGTAAAACCAGGAAGTCATTACGTTAAAATAGTTCAGAAAAAACGTAATCGTTATGGGAATGGTTTTTTTGTGAAGACTATATATAATGGAAGAATAAATGTTCCATCAAAAAGAAAGGTTTTTGTAAAGATTGAAGGGGAAAACCGATTAAGTTTTAAATTTTTAAAGAAACGGAATCGTTATAATGGGCATGGAAACACTCATGGAGGTAATGGGAACTTTGGAAACGGAGGTCATTATGGATCAGGTAATTATAATGATGATTTTGGTTCGGGATGTAGTTCAATGAATAGTGGAGGTGGATACTATGGCGAAAGTGATTTCGGAAATAGTGATTACGGACACCATAATGGACCAAGCGTAATGAGTCAAAATAGTTTTAGTCACTTGATTAGAATATTAGGGCAAGAACATTTTGATGATAATAGATTGGAAATAGCAAAGCAAGCAATCATATCAAATAACATGAGTGTAAACCAAGTTTCATCAATTTTAGATAAGTTTACATTTGATGGGGCTAAGCTGGAATTTGCAAAAGTAGCTTATAGAATTACTGTAGATAGAGAAAACTACTTTATGGTAAATAGCAAGTTCACTTTTTCAAGCAGTGTTTCTGAACTGAACAACTACATTTTAAATGCTTGATCTAGTAAAATAAAAAAGCCTCCCGAAATATTTCGGGAGGCTTTTTTTTTGAGTAAATTGTCCCGTCCTAAAATAGCGATACACTAAAACAATAGTGTAATGGAAAAAACAATAAACAATGGGTTTAGCAAGCGAACCCAAAAAGATTATTCACTTTCT
>Ga0256845_1002183_pt1 | contig 14461 bp, 15 predicted proteins | sample RiftiametaG_FD_189101 | JGI IMG/M metagenome (GOLD analysis project Ga0256845, IMG submission 189101) | Tube worm associated microbial communities from hydrothermal vent at the East Pacific Rise, Pacific Ocean - Riftia | ecosystem: Host-associated > Annelida > Integument > Unclassified ...
CTTAATTAAACCAAAAAATTCAGGATTAGTGTTGAATTTTAGACGAAAATGGTATAGTATTTGTGCTAAGATTTAAAATTTTAAGAGGTTTCGGGTATGAAAAAAAAAATTGTTTTTGCCTTTATTATAATGGTTTCTGTAGTAAGTATATATTCAAGTACGCACATCTTATATACAACTGACGGCACAAAGTACGAAGGAAACTTGGTGGCATTCAAATATGGTTTACTGCACTTTAACGTTTATAAATTTAATAAATATAGGGCATTGAGAAAGTTCCCTTTATCAAAAGTTTGGAAGATAGAATTTAATGCACCAAAAGATGTAGGAATTGCATATTCTTTTGAAACGGAATCGGTATATGCACGATTACGTAGAGGAAAAAGATTAGCAAAGATTAACCTTAAAGGTAATACAAAATGGCTAAATACGGGAATCAATATAAAAGCTAACCAGAGTATTCTTTTCTCTGTATCCGGTTCCATACATATAAACAAAAGGAAACAGGTTTTTCAAGACGGAGAGTTGGAAGTAAGGTGGAATAAGCATAAAACACTTCCCGTTCAGTCCACGGGTGCCGTTATTGCAAAAATAGGTGAGAACGGGAAGCCTTTTTATGTTGGAAGCAATAAAACCCCTATTAGATGTAACTCAAAGGGGAAATTATTTATTGGGATTAATGACTTTAATTTCAATGATAATAGCGGTAATTTTATAGTAAAAATCTTTTATTAATTAGAAGCAATAATAATACAGAACAGGAGCAATGATGGAATATGCATTGAGGTTGGAAAACCTTGTAAAAGAGTTTGACGGTAAAAAAGCCGTTGATAAATTTTCTCTCAACTTAAAAAAGGGTGAAATTCTGGGTTTATTAGGTCCGAATGGTGCAGGGAAAACAACGACAATTCGTATGATTATGAATATTATGGTGCCTGATTCAGGCAAGGTTCATATTTTTGGCAAACCTTTTTCAGAAAAGACCAAAGATATTTTAGGCTATCTACCGGAAGAGAGAGGCTTGTATAGAAAATTATCTATTATTGAGACTCTTGATTTTTTTGGGAAATTAAAGGGTATGAGTAAAAATTTAATTGCTTCTCGTGGAATGGAGTTGCTTAATAAATTTGATCTTTTCGGACACAAGGATAAAAAGATAGAAGAGTTGTCGAAAGGTATGGCTCAAAAACTTCAATTCATTACAACGATTTTACATAAACCAGATTTATTGATACTTGATGAGCCGTTTTCCGGGCTTGATCCTGTTAATATTGAATTGGTTAAAGATATTATACTGGAAAAGAAAAAAGAGGGTGTTACTATTATATTTTCAACACATTTAATGGATTATGCCGAAAAAATAGTAGATTCCGTTATAATGATAAATAAGGGTAAAAAAGTTCTTGAAGGTGAATTGGACGAGGTAAGAGCGAAATTTGGTAATAAGGTATTACATATAAATTATAGTGGTAATTCTGAATTTGTGGCAAAATTGGATAATGTGATACAGGTAAGAGATTACGGCAATGAGATGGAAGTGGAACTTAGCGATATGAGGTATAAAGATATCGTGTTAAGGCAACTTATAGACAAACTCTCCATCAATAGCTTATCTATAACCGAGCCGTCTCTAAACAGCATATTCATATCTAAGGTAAAAAGTAAAGGAACGCAAAATTCCGAACAAGAGGTTATGAAATGAAAATTTGGGTAATTATAAAAAAGGAGTATAAACAAATAGTAAAAAAAAAATCCTTTGTTATTGCAACAATATTAACACCAATCTTGATGGGCGGTTTTTTCTTTTTACCTGCACTCTTTACCAAGGTCGGCAGGGAAACAAAAAACATATCTGTTATTGATTATTCAGGCTTAATATCAGAAAAATTAATAAACAGCGATAATGATAAAATATTGACTGAACAGAAAAAACTTAAAATTAAATTTAAAAAGATATCGGATAGTAAACAATCACAGAGTGACCGAATAGATAATTATGAAAATATTGAACTCAAAATTAAAAAAATCAAATCGGAAGTAAAAACCTTAACAGTAATTTATAAGAATACAAAATTAGGTATAGATAAAAAAATAATTTTGGATAAGATTAAGAAAAAGAAGAATGAACTTCTAAAACTCAACGATGAATTTGAAGGTATAAAATCACTCTTGCTTCCCGAGTATAGAGAAAAAATAATAAAAAAAGAGGTTAGCGGAATTCTTATTATATCCAAACGCGTAAAAAAAATAAGAAAAATTTATTATTTTGCCTTAAATATTTCAGATTTCACAACTAATAAATATATAAATTCAAGGGTAGGTAAGATTCTCTCATCTACTATTCTTATTGAAAAAATCAATGATCCGGAAATAGTTAAAATAGTTGACGATGCTACAAGAGAAGTCTCTTTTTCAACCTTTACAGTAAAGGAAGGAAAGGATTCAAAGGCAAATTCAAACTCGGCATATATGATGTCCGTATTTATGTTGACTATACTGTTTTCAATTATTATGGCGTATGGTCAGTTAATAATGCGAGGAGTTATTGAGGAAAAAAACAATAGGATTGTAGAGGTTTTAATATCTTCCACAAACAGTCAAACTCTCTTTTACGGTAAAATAATAGGAATAGGTTTGGCAGGTCTTACTCAGGTATTGCTTTGGGTAGGACTTGGAGCAGTTTTTCTTGGAAAAGCATCTCTTGGAATGGATAAAAGTATAACCGACTTTTTTACTCCGCTTATTGTCTTTTATTTCCTTGTGTTTTTTGTTATAGGGTATTTTATGTATTCGGTACTTTTCTCAATTGTCGGTGCTTCGGTTAATACCGATCAAGAGGCACAGCAATTCTCAGCACCGTTGACCTATTTAATGTTTATACCTCTTATTATCGGTTTTATGGTTACTCAAAACCCCAATACTCCCATTGTAGTCTATGCCTCGCTTTTTCCGTTATTTACTCCTACTCTGATGTTTATGAGAATTAGCGTTACCATGCCATCTGTTTTTCAGATTATTCTTTCAATAGTTTTAAGTATTTTAACGACAATGTCTTTAGCTTGGTTGGGGGCAAAAATATTTAGAACGGGAATATTGATGTATGGCAAAAAACCATCAATAAAAGAAATAATAAAGTGGTTAAAATATAAATAAAGCTTAAACTTTTTGGAATGGATTATTTTAATAGACAAAAAAGTATTATTAGCAGTGAAAATCAGGCTAAATTAAAAAAAACTACAGTTTTGGTCGTCGGTATAGGAGGACTTGGTACACCGGTTTGCCAACAACTTGTCAGATTAGGAGTAGGAACGCTTCACTTAATTGATAATGGTATTATTGAAGCTACGGACCTTAATAGACAATTCTTGTACACAACAGCCGATATCGGAAGTTCCAAGGTTGATATTGCAAGAAATAATTTATTAAAGATAGGCTTGGGAACAGAAATTTATGTCCATAATATTAAAATAGGGAAAGATTTCACATTTGATAAAGAGGTTGATATTGTTATAGATTGTCTTGATAATTTTCAATCAAGATACTATCTTGATGATTATGTTCAAATAAAAAACATACCTATGATATACGGTGGCATTTACGGTATGTACGGACAAATTACAACAATAATACCAAAGAGAACTAAATCATTGCGAGACTTGTTTGACAATGTAATTCCTAATATAATAGATAAAATTCCGGTAATAGCACCTATCCCCTCATTGGTAGCGTCAATTCAAGTAGTAGAATTTGTTAAATTTATCTGTGGGTTTGATAATACATTGGTGAACAGAATGTATAAAATTGACTTAAATGAATATATTACTGAAATTTTTGATATTGCTTAGAAAAAATATTTTGATATAATAAGATAATATAATAAGGCATAGTAAAAGAAATATGAAAAAGAATAAGAAACCGGAATGGGTAGATAAAAATAAATTGGATGTTTATGCAACAAATATTATTGACGGAGTAAGTAAAAAATTATATAAAACAGATACTGTAAAAAAAAGAATAAAAAAAAAAGACTTCAGTGTAAATGATATGGTCAAGGGTATCTTAAACAATAATAAGATGATTTTAGCAAGAGCTATTACCTTAATTGAAAGTAATGCCGAAAGCCATCAAGAGAAGGCAAAGACTGTTTTAAAGAAAATCCTTCCCAATACAGGCAAGGCAATAAGAATTGGAATTTCAGGCGTTCCCGGTGCCGGTAAAAGTACATTTATTGAAGCCTTCGGATTGTATCTGATTGCAAAGGGCTTTAAAGTTGCGGTTTTGGCTGTTGATCCGAGTAGCTCTCGTTATGGAGGCAGTATTCTTGGAGATAAGACAAGAATGGAAAAGTTAGCGAAGGAGAAAAATAGTTTTATTCGTCCGTCTCCGTCGGGAGGTTCCCTTGGTGGTGTTACACAAAAGAGTCGTGAAACAATCTTATTATGTGAGGCCGCAGGTTTTGATGTTATTCTGGTTGAAACTGTTGGCGTGGGACAAAACGAAATTGCAGTAAGAGCTATGGTGGACGTTTTTTTGCTTATTATGATTTCCGGTGCCGGTGATGAGTTGCAGGGCATAAAAAAAGGTGTTATAGAAATTGCCGATGCTCTATTAATAAATAAGGCGGATGGTAGTAATATGAAAAGGGCTGATTTGGCTGCGAGTGAGTATAGACAGGCGTTCAGATACCTTGAAAATGCAACGGAAGGTTGGAAAACTCAGGTAAAAACCTGCTCCGCATTAACGGGTATGGGAATACATGAAATCTGGGATATGATTTGTGACTTTGAAACAATTACCAAGCAATCAGGGATTTTTGAAAGTAGAAGAAGGGAACAAAAGTTTTCTTGGGTCAAGGCAATGACAGAAAATAGAATACTTGACGGTTTCTATAGTAATTTGCAAATTACCAAATTATTATCTAAGATTGAAAAGGATATTAAAACGGGAAAAATTCTCGCAACCGAAGCAAGTGATTTACTTCTTAAAACTTATTTGAAAGATAATTAGGCTGATAATTAAACTTACAGGTTTAATTGTTCGATTCGATTCTTCATGTTCAATACCTTCGGACTTATATTCAATTCCGAACCGTTCTCAATTATAGGTATTAAATCATGAAGCTCAATACCCTGATCCTGTCCTGTGAGTGCAACTCTTATAGGATGATATAATGCTTTCCCTTTTACTCCAAGTTCCGTTTGAATTTTTTTAGTTATTCTACCTATCTCACCAAATGAAACAGGTGATGGGAGATTTTTAATTTCATTATAAAAATTAATTATAACTTCTTTTGCCTCAATAGAATGAACAAACTCCATATGTTCCTTATCTATTTTAAATACTGAAAACTGTTCAAACTCAATTGCAATTTCATTTAATAATTGGTGGTAATTTGAAAGAACTTTTGCCGTCTTGCCAATCCAATTTTTTGACTCTTTGCTCGCATCCGTTACTATATCTGCACCTTTTAAAAAGGGTAAAAGATATTCGTATAAATCCTCCGGTGTTAATAACCTTATATGTTCCCTGTTAAACCACTGTAACTTTTTATAATCAAATATAGCCGCTGATTTTGATACACTCTTCAACCTGAACTTATTAATCAATTCCTCTTTTGAAAAGATTTCTTTATTATCCTTCGATGACCAACCCAATAATGTTAAATAATTAAAAAGAGCCTGTGGAAGATAACCGTTTTTTTTAAACTCGGATACTGAGACAGAACCGTGTCTTTTTGATAATTTTGCATTATCTTTGCCCATAACCATGGATAGGTGTGCAAATTTAGGTGGTTTTATTTCGAATGCCTTGTAAATAAGCACTTGACGTGCAGTATTTGACAGGTGATCTTCGCCTCTTATAACCGTATCAATCTTCATTAAATAATCGTCAACTACAACTGAGAAATTATATGCAGGAATACCCGAAGTTCTTACGATTATAGGGTCACTCAAGAGATTTGTATCAAATTCGACCTTGCCTCTGACAATATCATAAATTACAACCGTATCATTTTTCGGTATTTTAAATCTCAAAGTTGCATTTTCACCATTTCCAACTCTTATAATTGACTCGTTGATATATAAGTCTCTGCATTTACCGGAATAACCGTTTTTATGTTCATCACCCTCAAGTTCTTCTTTTGAGCAAAAGCAATAGTATGCATCACCGGATTTTATCAGTTTTTTTGCATACTCTTTATATATCTCTATTCTTTCAGACTGCCTGTAAGGAGCATATTCTCCACCCTTATCAGGGCCTTCATCCCATGAGAGTCCAACCCATTTTAAAGCTTCAATCAGTCCGTACTCAAATTCTCTTTCAGACCTCTCTTCATCCGTATCCTCTATTCTTAAAATCATTTTATTGTCATTTTGCTTTGATAATAAATAATTGAATAATGCTGTCCTTAAATTTCCGACATGGACAAGTCCGGTAGGTGATGGAGCAAATCTAAATCTCGACATATTTTAATCTCCTTAGAATCTAATTTTGTTGTTTTATGAATTTTTCTATAAATTCATCCGGAATTCTTGACGGTCTGTTTTTTTTATTGACGATTATATGACGTGTTTCTGCCGTTGCTATTAATTTTTCATCATTATCATTAACAATATTGTACTTAAGAGTAAAACTTGCGGCAGTATAGTTTTGAACATAACCGTAAATAATAAGTTTATCATCAGCGAATGCCGGATATTTATACTCTATTATTGATTTTGAAAGTACGGGAAAGACACCCCATTCCGAAAACTTTTTAAAGCTAAGTCCCTTTTGGGTCATATAATCATTTCTTGCTTTTTCGAGATAATTCAAATACACCGCATTATTTACATGTCCCCAAGAATCTAACTCGTAACTCGTAACTTTATGGTGAGATATTAAATCTTTTCTCATTGGAGACATCGTTAATCGTCTAATATACTTTTCTCTTTCTCTTTATTGATTGTTTCGAGTGTATTTACACTACTATCAACTATTTTTTGAAGTTCATCGTAAAAACGTTTTTCTTCATCTTCGGAGATTTCCTTATCATCCTTCATTGCTTTAACCAATTCACGATATTCTCTTCTCTGGTTTCTTACTGCCGTTTTTCTTTCCTCGGTATATTTATTTAATGTTTTTATTATATCTTTTCTTCTTTGTTCGTCTAATGGAGGGACAGGCAATCTTATTAGTTTGCCGTCAGATACAGGATTAATGCCTATATTTGAATTTCTCAATGCACTCTCAATGTCAGCAATAATTTTCATATCCCATGGTTGGATGACTATTAAATTACCCTCGGGTACGGAAATAGTTGCCATTTGATTTATCGGAGTACTCGTACCATAATAATCGACCATAATTTCATCAAGGATTGAGGTTGATGCTCTGCCTGTTCTTAATTTTGAAATTTCTTTTTTATAGTTTTCTTCAACCTCTTTTAAATTTGTCTTTGCTTCACTTAAAATTTCTTTTAACATATTTTATTCTCCTTGATTATTTTCCTATGATTGTACCTGTTTTATCGGAGATTACTGCGTTTAATATACTATTGTCATCGTATATATTAAAAACCTTAATTTTTAAATCATTTTCTTTAGATAGTATTACCGAAGTCATATCAATGACCTTTAAATCTTGAGCAATGAAGTCGTTATATGATATTTTTTCAAATTTTGATGCATCGGATTTTTTGTGAGGATCGCCATCATAAACACCATCGACCTTTGTTGCCTTTAAAAATACATCTGCTTCAATTTCAATAGCACGTAGGGCCGCACCCGTATCCGTTGTAAAAAAAGGGCTTCCGGTACCGGCTGTAAAGACAACTATTCTCTTATCGGATAAATAATGTTTTACCTTTCTTGTTACCACAGGTTCTGTCAGCTTCTCAATCGGCAAGGCTGATATTAATTTTGTTGATAAATTTTCTTTTTCAAGGGCATCGCATAAGGCAAGACCATTCATAATGGTAGCCAACATGCCTATATAATCGGAAGTTGTTCGATTTACAACACTATTTTCAGACTCTCTACCTCTAAAAAAATTGCCACCACCTACAACTATACCTATCTCAATGTCAAGATTGTGAACTTTTTTTATTTCTTCTACTAACCGTTTTAATACGGATTCTGAAAAGCCTGAGCCCCTTTTACCCTGTAGGGACTCTCCGCTGATTTTTAATAAAATCCTTTTATATAAAGGTTCGGATTCATCCATTAAGCTTCTTCACCAAGTTGAAATCTTACAAATCTTTTTACAACAATATTTTCGCCGATTTTATGAATTTTTTCAGCAATTAATTCTTCCATTGTTTTTTTGTCATCTTTAAAAAAGCTTTGATTTAGTAGACATATCTCGGAATAAAATTTGCCCAATTTACCCTCAACTATCTTATCTATTATATTATCAGGTTTTCCGCTATTTTTCATCTGTTCTCTGAATATATCCTTTTCTTTTTCAATAAGTTCTTGTGGTACATCCTCTTTTTTAATATACTTGGGAGTCATAGCGGCAATCTGCATTGATATATCTTTTGATAATTGCAAAAAATCCTCATTTTTTGAAACAAAGTCCGTTTCACAGGCTAATTCAATTAACACTCCAATTTTTAAATTAGAATGTATATAAGAGCCTATAATACCTTGATTAGTTGTTCTACTTGATTTCGACTTTGCCTTCTCGTATCCTTTTTTTCTTAAGATTTCAACTGCTTTATCATAATTATTGTTTGATTCTTCAATTGCTTTTTTACATTCTAACATACCAATACCGCTACTTTCTCTTAGTTTCTTTACTAATTTTAAATCTACACCCATTACTAATTCTCCTCTTTTGCAGGAACAGTTTCAGTTTTCTCTACAATTTCTGCATTGTCGGATGCTTCCGCTTCGTCCTGTACTAAATCATCTTCCATTGGTATAACATTGGCTGCCTCTCGTTTTTCCATTCCGTAGGTTGTTGCTTCTCCGAATTTACTTACAAATAATCTTATAGCCCTGATAGCGTCATCATTACCCGGCACCGGATAAGTTATCTCATCGGGATTTGCATTTGTGTCAACTATGGCAACGATAGGGATATTCAACTTCTTTGCCTCATATACTGCAATGTTTTCAAACACTGCATCAATGATTATAATTACTCCGGGAAGCTCTGTAACGTTTCGCATTCCCCAAAGATTTTTATGTAATTTTTTATATACTTTTTCAAGCTTTGATTGTTCTTTCTTTGTTTTTATATCCCATCTTCCATCCTGTTTCATCTCATGGAGATCAATCAACTTAGCAATACTTTTTTCAACCATTTTGAAATTTGTAAGCAAGCCACCCAACCACCTCTTGTTAACGTAATGAATACCAGTCTCTTCTCCAATCTCCGCAATAATAGACTGTGCCTGTTTTTTTGTTCCAACAATTAATGCATCCTTACCAGATGCAACAACGTCTGTTACAAATTCCAAGGCATTTTTAAACATCTCAATTGACGTTTGAAGGTTGATTATATAAATACCATTCTTCTTGCCGAAAATATAGGGCTTCATCTTCGGATTCCATCTTCTTGCCTGATGTCCGAAGTGAACTCCGGCTTCTAACATTTCTCTCATATTTACTGAAACCATAATAATCTCCCTATCTCTTGTGATACTGCGATGCTTTTCTTGCTTTGAGAAGACCGTATTTCTTTCTTTCCTTCTCTCTTGCATCCCTTGTCAACAGACCTGCTTTTTTTAACTGCGGTCTTAATTCGGAGTTATATTCAAGAAGTGCTCTTGAAAGTCCCAGTCTAATGGCATCAGCTTGAGCGGAGACACCACCACCATTTATATTCACATAAATATCAAAATTTTCCATTGTGTTTGTTAATGACAATGGCTTGTATATAGTCAATTTATGAATCTTTAAAGGGAAATAATCTTCAAATCCCCTACTTCTCTTGTTTACTACCAGTCTAAATTCACCTTTACCGGGTCTTAAATATACCCTGGCTACACTGGTCTTTCGTCTTCCTGTACCGTAATACTGAACAATACTCAAAATATCCTCCTGTTAGATTTCAAGTTTTTCGGGTTTTTGTGCATCATGATTATGCTCATTGCCCTTATATACTTTCAATTTTTTTAAAATTTTGCTGTTTAACTTATTTTTAGGTAACATTCCCTTTACCGCTTTAATAATAATTCTTTCCGGATGAGTTTCTTTCATTTTTGCATAAGAAGTTTCCTTGATACCACCCATATAACCGGAATGCCTGTAGTAAACTTTTTGTTCTTCTTTTGAACCGGTTAATTTAACCTTCTCTGCATTGATAACAATTACAAAGTCACCTGTGTCAAAAAAGGGTGTGTAAATAGGTTTATTTTTCCCTCTCAATACATCAGCAACCCTTGTTGCCATTCTTCCAAGTACTACATCTTCTGCGTCGATAACCCACCACTTTCTATTCTCTAAATCTACTTGCGGTAGGAATGTCTTATTAGTTTTGTTTAAATTCATATTTTACCCCATTAAAAAGAAGTAATTTATATTATTTTTCATGTTTTGTCAAGAACAAAACTCCGTTATTGTTTTTTTGTCTTATAAATTTTTATTAAAATTAAAAAAAATAAAATTAAAAACATCATACAAGTCCTGAAATTTTAATCAAAATCTACTACATGCCCAATAAGTCCATTCTAACTAATCACTGCATTGCAAAATAGTTAAACTATTCTTCATCTATCTCAATAGCTTAACTTGCTATAATAAGCAATAATAAGCAATAATAAGCATCTTGGATATTTCGCTACAATTCTGATGAAAATTTCAGGTGAATCATTTTTTTTATTAGAGTCAAAAGGCTAAAATATATTCCGTTTTTATACCAAAAAGTTTTATTCTCTATCAAAGAAAAATCAAAAATTTCCGGTTTTGTGGACGTAAATTATTTTAGTAAAGGCTTCAAAAAAGGCTTCGGCATTGCGTTTTGAGTTTACCCGTCGTTCAAAAAACAAGGCAAAAATTTCCAGGTTGTAATTTATGGAATTTTGTTTTAGAATTTAATTTGCACAAGATGTTAAACATTAAACATTATAAAAGGAGGCTTTTACTTTCATATTATGGAATTAAAACTCAATTTAAACACGTTTTGTCTTGCTTTGGTTGGCAGGGAGACTGCCATAAAGAACATTACAAAAGGTTTAAGCAAAATAACACGCTTTAAAGGTATAAATATAGCCCCCCCAAGAAACTAAAAAAACACTCTTACGTCACCATATACAACATTTTAAAGCGTTTTTGTCGCTCGCTTCTTGTACTCTATCCTTTGCAGTTTCTAAGACTCGACTTATCATTTGCATCTTGCCACTTTCGACTTGTAACTTGCAACTTGTTTTTAACTCATCTAACGATATCAAATATAAAAATTATAAATTCAACAAACAAAAATCCATTAAAAAGGGAGGTGATGTCTATTGATTGCGTAGAAGACAAAAAAGTAAAAAGTATGAAAGTTGAAGATTGAACGAGATAAAGCGTTTGGTTTTTGACTGTGCAACGAAATATAAAAGGATTGAAAGTTTTAACTTTATATTTACCTAACGGTAAATATAAAAAACTTTCGAAAATAATTTAAAGGAGAATTGAAATGAAGAAAATTATAGTTATAATGGTTGTGATGAGTTTTATCTGGAGTTCTTTCTTGACATCGCATTTGTTTGGCAAACTAATATCAAATCAATCTGAAAATTTTGATGTTAAGAATACAGTTGAAAATATTTGTTTTGATTTAAAAAGCAAGAATGAAAAAATTGAATATTTTCTACAGAACAGATTAAATATTATATCAACAGCTATATTAGAGTTAACAAAAGATGCAACATTTAGAGAGATTGTATATAAAGAAGTAAATAAAGAATTTGACGGCGAGCCTAATGTTCTTTTAACTAAAGTGATATATTTATACAATAAAAAAGGTTTTGACATAATTAAACAGATGGAAAATCGTTTTTATGATACCTATAGAATGGCGTATCGTATCAATATAAGCAAGATATTGAGAACTTTGAGAAGACATGGAAAGTATATTAACATATATATACCATGCTTCGAAAACAAAAGGCTAAAAAATAGCATTCGTAATCATAATAACAATGGTAATGTTTATGTTGTTACAAATAAATTAGGATTTGATGTTCAAAGTCTTTACGGTAAATATTTTAATGATAGAAATAGTATCAAATTTAAAAGAAAAGTTATAAATGAAAAATTTGCGTACAATAATGAGGTTTGGGTAATCGGATTTAATGAAAGAATTGATAGAAAAGGAAAATTAAGAAAAGAAGTTAAAACTTTTTTGAAGGAAGAAAAAAAATATAAGAACAAATATTATAACACAAAAAATATGAATGGTCTTTTCAGTACAAAAGGAAACGGCAGAATGTGTCAAATTGAAAAAATAAAATGTTTAGATTTAGATGAAATTGAAGGATGGCTAAGAGGAGGCCCTGAGCTATGTGTAAAAGTATTTGATATGAAAAAAAACCGGTTTGCTCATATGTATTTTTATACTAGCCGGAGCAATGCTAGAAGCAATAATTGGTATGTAAATAGATGGTTGGGCTTTTGGGATTATGATAATAGAGGCACTGAGTTATATTTTAGTTGGTATGAGCAAGACGGCGGTAATTTAACTAAAGTAATTAGTATCAACTGGAAACCGAAAGACTCGGCTTTTTCAATATTAATGAATCATCTGATAGGAAATGGTGATGAAGATGCTTTTGGAATGTCAATACATAAAGATTATTATAATCATATTTACAATACTGGATTAATAGAATGGAAAATGAAAAATAATTAGGTATTTATCAACATAAAACTTTTTTTAGTTAGCTTGACACAAAAATATTTTTTTTATACTATATGTGTGATCACAGTAAAAGATAGTCAAAAGATATATACTGTGAACAAATGTTATGGTAATAATTTAGGAGGTTAGTAAAATGAAAAGAATGATTACAATAATTGTTTTAACAACATTTGTAATTACATTGTCTGGTTGTGCCACAATTTTTGATGGAAGAATAGATACTGTTAAAACGTCATCAAATCCTTCAGGTGCAGAGGTATATTTAAACGGTGTAAAGATTGGAACTACACCAGTTAATATTGATTTGAAAAAAAAAGGTGAATACACAATTTTAATAAAGAAAGAAGGTTATAAAGATCAAATTTTTAAAGTTACAAATAAAGTTGGAGTTGGTTGGATTGTTTTAGATGTACTAATGGGATTTGTTCCGGTAATCGTTGATGCAGTTACTGGTTCATGGTATGTTCTAAACAAAAAAAATTTTAATGCTCAATTGGAGAAAAACTCTCCATATCCGTGCCCAATTCCTTAAAAAGCTATCTTTTGTAAAAAATTAAGAAAAGGTCACTATTATAGAACGAACTATCGTAAAAATTGTTAGGGTATAAAAGAAAGTCCTGATTGAAAATAGTTAAGCTTATTTAAATCAGGGCTTTTTTTATTCTTTTTCAATAATTCCATAGGGAATAAACAAAGAATTGATTTTCGAAGCCAAGTTAAAATTGCTTTAAAACCTGAGATTTTCATCAAAATTGTAGCGAAATGTCCAAGAAGTCTATCATAACAAGTTAAACGATTGGACGAAATGCAAAATAGTCTAACTATTTTGCAATGCAGTGATTAGTTAGAATGAGCTTATTGGACATTGCAGTAGATTTTGATTAAAATTTCAGAAAAAAGCTTTATTTTTTTTTTAAAATATGTTATTAATAAGTTCATGCCTAAGTATATTAAATTTATTTATATTGTTTTTGTCGTACTTGTTACATTTGGTGCTTCCTTCTCTATTTATGCGAGTACAAAAAATGGTACAATTTATAATTGTTTTACTATAATTGCCGGTAAAAATGCAACTTCCAATAAGTCCGTGTTAATAGCTCATAACGAGGATGACTCCGGTAAAAATGTTTTTGTGTATCTAAATAGAATTAACAAAAAAGACAAACAAATATTGGAACTTAAAAACGGTGGAATTGTTTCCAAGACAAGTACGCCCTTAAATCTTTTTCATATTGAGGTAAGTAACGCTGACTTCGGAGATGTTTATATGAATGAGTACGGAGTTGTCATAACGTCTAACGCATGCCCTTCAAGAGAAGATACGCCCGTTCTTTCCAATGGAGGGATAGGACCTCTTTTAAGAAGACTTGTTGCAAGACGAGCCAAATCTGCACGAGATGCCGTAAAGATAGCCGGAAAATTAATAGAAAAATACGGTTATGCCTCTTCGGGTAGAACATATGCAATTGCCGATTCAAATGAGGGTTGGCTTTTACACATAGTAAACGGTAAACACTGGATTGCAAAACGAGTTCCCGATAATGAAGTTGCGGTTATTGCCAATTATTACACAATTAAAAACATTTATTTAAAAGATAAACAAAACTTTTTAGGTTCACCTGATATC
>Ga0256845_1002184_pt1 | contig 14460 bp, 15 predicted proteins | sample RiftiametaG_FD_189101 | JGI IMG/M metagenome (GOLD analysis project Ga0256845, IMG submission 189101) | Tube worm associated microbial communities from hydrothermal vent at the East Pacific Rise, Pacific Ocean - Riftia | ecosystem: Host-associated > Annelida > Integument > Unclassified ...
CCAACCTTTACAGACCGTCTCAATTAATAAAGAGATTACATATATTGACAAATTTTTATATTTTACAAACCATGTGGGACTTACATTTGATTTACCAAATTAGCCATCAGAAAATTTGGTCATTTTTTAGATATCTTATGATTGAAAACGGAAATTTTAATTGCCGTTGATCAAAGTCATTATATTTTGAATGCCCTTTGAACCGTATGTGGCTTATAAATGTATCATGTGGAACTAATGTAAATGGTTCACTTTCTTTATTTTTTTGTTTCTTAGTTAAATCCTTACTCAATAAAGTAGGAAATTTAAGGCGGTCAAGTTTTCTATCATCTTCATACCGAGATGGCGTATTACCTGTACAAATTGTTTTCAAAATCAAGCGAACATTTTTTGCAACAAGAATTGATGATCCCTTATTTAATATATGGACTGTAACTTCTATTATTTTATGATCCTCCTTTTTACACCTTTCTCCCATGTTATGAGCCGAGTTTGCCATACCTGTTATATTGTGAGAGATAAAGTACAAAAATTCCTTTTTTTGTTTTAACAGGATAATATATTTCATACATCCCATCATGGGATGAGAATTTATACCTGGATATATTGTTGGAAAAAACAGAGTAAAGATATGAGCGCTCTTCTTTAGAAGTGCTTAAAATAAAATCAACTTTTTCTATCTGCTTATCTTTGTTTATATAATGGTTGGCTTGAAAACCAAGTAGCACCTTTTTTCCATTAATTGTATCTTGATGTATAACAGTAACTGATGGAAAATTTTCATCAATACGACTTAGAAATTTTATATTAGACATCGCTTTTTTGACATATTTTTTAGAAAATTTGTAATCTGATAAAATTTCGATAGTTTCCTTTTGTTCTTCTAGAAGAGTTTTGGTGGAGTTAACAAAATAGCTCTCTTTTTTTTGGGAAGTAGCTAAATCTCCGAAATAAAGAATTAAAAAAATCACAAAGAGAGACAGTATAAACAGAAAAGCTATAATAACAATTTTATAATTTTTCTGTTTTATTTTTGTTTCTTTATACTTTTCAGCTATGGTAGTTAAATTGTGCATAATATTTAATGCTATTGCTGCACAAAGAATTACAAAAATTCCAAATATACTCAACATAAATATTTCTGTTGAATTTTCTCGTAAAACTTTGAATCCAAAGGCTTCTGTGCAAATAAAAATAAATACCCAATATAATAATACTACAATTGCTCCAACTGCAATTTTATTTGTAATTTTTGCAATATTCATTACTGCAATGATCTCCTGTTCATAATAGCCTGCCAAAGCAGCTCAGGCAGGGCTGTCACCTGAACTGACAGGTCATGTTATCTTTTAGCTCTTTCTTTGTTTTTTGTGATAATATTCTTAATCAAAATTTTTTTAACTTTCATTAATCATCTCATATCTTGAAATAGAACGCTTTGAATAGTTGTTTTAAAAATTTTATTTATGCAGTCCAAGTATTGAATTTATGATTTCTGATGAGTTCCTGGCTTCTTTAGAGGAACCTTTCCAGACTGTATTGCCGGATTCAAGCACCAGGGCGGAATTTGAGACTTCCAAAGCCCTTTGTGTGCTCTGTTCAACAAGCAGTATGGTCAACCCTGTTGCATTTAAGTCCTTAATTACTTTATAACAGGTATCAATTGCTTTTGGCATAAGCCCCAGTGAAAGTTCATCAATCATTAACAGCTTTGGTTCTGCCATGATTGCCCTGCCAATGGCAAGCATCTGCTGCTCTCCACCGGAAAGGGACCCTGCTTTTTGTTTAAGACGTTCTCCAAGTCTTGGGAAAATAGAAATAATTTTTTCAATATTGTTTGAGCTTGTTGTTTTGTTTGTGACATACCCGCCAACTATAAGATTTTCATAAACAGAGAGGCTGGTAAAAAGCCGCCTGCCTTCAGGCACCAGTGCAATCCCATTGTTTACCCGCTCCATTGGTGACCAGAGGGTTATATCTTGATCTTCATATTTAATATTACCCTGCTTTATATCAACAAGACCTGCCAAGGCCATTATAAGGGATGATTTTCCCGCACCATTGGCACCCAGTATAACAGTGATGGAACCTTTTTCTATTTCCATGTCAAGCTGGTTTACCACATGCATGCTCCCATAGCCGCAGCTGAAGTTTTCTAATTTTAATATCATTGTTTCAAACTCCCAGATATGCTGCCCTGACTTCAGGCTGATTCATGACTGTTTCCGGCTCTCCATGGGCAAGATTTCTGCCGTTATCCAGAACATATATTCTGTCACTGATTCTGAGGACCTCACTTAGATTATGCTCTATCATCACAATTGTTAAACCTTGTTGTGAAATGGATTTAACTGTATCTGCAAGTTTACCGGCTTCCTGGCTGTTCAATCCTGCAAGGGGTTCATCTAAAAGCAGTATTTGCGGCTCAACTGCAAGTGCCCTTGCAACTTCAAGTCGTTTGAGAACACCCAATGGCATTTTAGATACTTCCTGGTCTTTATATTGTTCAATGTCAACCATTTTAAGAAATTTTATGGCTTTTTCCTTTTCTAAAGTCCGGCTGAATGTGATTAGTGAAGAGAAAACCTTTCTTACTTTATTAAAGCCTGCGGCAAATGCAACATTTTCAAGAATAGTCATTGATTTAAACGGACGAACTATCTGATGGGTTAAAGCAAGTCCAAGCCTTATTCTTTTATGTGTGGGAAGGTTTAAAATACTTTGATTTTTTAATGTTAATACGGCTTTGACTGGTGTCACAGTGCCGATGATGGTATTTAAGAGTGTGGTTTTTCCAGCACCGTTCGGGCCTATGAGGCTTAAGAATTCTCCCTGTTGTACATCCAGGGAAACATCTTTAAGGGCAGTTACCCCGCCAAATTTTACTGTGATTGATTCTGCCAAAAGAATGGTTGCCATTTATTTTTCCTTTCTTTTAACAAATAATTTAAAAAATCCTGAAAGCCCTTCAGGCGCAAACCTCATTACACTAAAAAGCAGCACACCATATAAAAGCAATTTATAGTCATTGATGAATCTGAAAAATTCAGGCATAAGTACCAGTAAAACAGTGGCAATAACTACACCAAAAATAGAGCCAACTCCTCCAATAGTTACCATGGAAAGTATGGTAACAGATTCAAGAAATCCAAATGTGTCCGGAATAATGAATCGTGTATAATACGCGTACAGACCGCCTGCCAGTCCTGCCATAGCTGTGCCCATGGCAAAAGCTGTCAGTTTGTATGCATTAATATCCAGTCCAAGCACCTTGGCAGTATCTTCATCATCAGCAACTGCATCAAAGGCAAATCCCATCCATGAACGTTTGACATACCAGGAAAAAAGGATGGATAACAAAGCAAAAAAGAGTACAAGACCAAGATATGCAAGTTTGCTCATTCCATGGGAAGGAATTCCTGAGATTCCCATTTCTCCACCTAGAAAATCCTGTTGTCTGACTATGCCGACAAACAGAAACGCAACGCCCATAGTAACAATTGCAAGAAAATCTTCCCTGACCCTGAGGCTTGTCAAACCAATAATTGCACCTATTATTCCGGCTGATAGAAAACCTGCCCCCAATGTAAAGTAAATAGGCCAACCCATTTTGGATAGCAAAGCAACAGTATATGCCCCAATCCCATAAAAGGCTGCATGACCAAGACTGATCTGACCACAATATCCTGTGATAAGATTCAAGCTTACTGCAAGTATGATGTATATCCCAACACCAGTTGCCAGGCTTATTTCATAAAATCCCATAATCTACCTCGAAGTAAAAATGCCTGTTGGCTTTATCATAAGAACAATAATAAGGAATGCAAAAGCAATAGCATCTCTATCTAAAATATCACCAATGTAAATTGTACCAAATGCTTCCAGAATTCCTAAAATAAGAGAAGCAATTAATGTCCCCATAACATTGCCAAGTCCACCCAGCACAATGATAGCAAGCGATTTATAAGATGGGACTGCTCCCATGGTGGGTTCTACTATGTTGGTTAAAAGAGCTACCATGACCCCTGCTACCGCAGCCAGTGCACTTCCAGTAAAAAAAACCAGATATCTGACTTTGATTGGGTTTATACCAAAGCATGCGGAAATATCAGGATCATCAACCGTTGCCCGCCATCCTGTCCCAATCCTGGTTCGCTGGGCAATCCAGGCAAGGATACCTAACAGAACCACATTGGTTATAACTGTGATAATCTGGCAGGTCCTTAAATGAATTCCAAAGATAACTATTACATCCTGCAATGGTGCAGATGTGAAACTCATTCCAAAGGGACCGAAAATGAGCCTGAAAATTTCTTCCATTCCAATGTAAAGCCCTATTGATGCAATCAAGGCTACATATGGAGGCTTGTCCAGCATAGGCTCATAAACAAGCCTGTATATAGCTATGCCGACAATACCCGAGGTAATTGCTGCCATAAGTATTCCTAGCGAAAGGCTGCCGGTTTGATTGGTTAATGCCACACCTATGTAGGCACCAAGGGTAAAGAGCCCTGCATGGGCAACATGCAGGACCCTTAACAGACCATAAACAAGTGTTAATCCAACAGCGATTATGGCATAGGTTGATCCTTGTATAAGTCCCTGGGTAAAAAGTTCAATAAAGAGCACTTTATTATAATCCTATGCTGAGTTTTTGTTATTTTTCAGGTGGTGCCAGAAGCTTGTGATCACTTATAACAGAATGATGATGCCATTCTCCATTTTTGACAACCTGGTTCTGAACATCTTTTAATACTTCTCCAAGAGAATTAAATTCAATTGTGCCGGTGGCTGTTTTCAGGGAGATACCTGCTATTGCTGCCCTTATTTTTTCAGGGTCTGTGCTTTTTGCTTTTTCAATTGCAAGAGCTGCAACTCTTACTGCTGTATTGGCTGATGCAGCTACCATATCGGCTTTATAACCGGCAAGGCTTTCAAAATTTTTAATAAAATTTGCTGTCTCAGGGACCTTTGAATCACGATCAAGAGAGGTCGTAATAATAACTCCTTCTGCAGCTTTGCCTGCAATTTCAATAAATTTCTGGGAGTCATATCCTTCCTGTCCAATCACAGGTACTGTAATGCCAGAGGCTCTGAGCTGACTGACAAGAGGTCCTGCAGTAAAAAAGTAGCCAGATGCATAAATTGCATCTGGGTTATCAGATTTGACTTTAGCGACAATAGCACCAAACTGTCTGTCCTTTATAGAATATTCATATTCGTTGATTATGGTGATACCAAAATCTTTTGCTTTTTCTTTAAACCCTGCTGCAAGGGATTTACCAAAATCATTCTTTAAAGTGATGAGAACAACTCGTTTTTTCCCAAGGGTATCACCTATTAATTTTGCGCCTGCACGTCCCTGTACTTCTCCTAGAAAAGAAGTTCTGAAAATAAAATTGCCTGCTTTTGTAATATCTGGATGAATCGCATATGCAGAGATATAAGGGACTTTGGCTTCTTGAAAAACACCTGCTGCAGATCTTGTCGGACCTGAATAACTTCCTGAGATCCCGACTACAACTTTATCCTGCCAGAGCATTTTGTTTGCAATGGGAATTGACTGGGAAGCTTTTGCCTGATCATCGTAAATAATAAGTTCAAGTTTTTTACCGTTAATACCACCTTCTTCATTTATCTGTTTTATTGCTAATTTCGCTCCAAAGGTGGATGATTTGCCGTCTGAAGCTGCAAACCCTGTCAAGGGCGCATTAAAGCCTATTTTAATGGTATCGCCTGCCCATGCAGTTCCAAAACATAAGGATACAAATAAAAGAATAACTAATATTTTTTTTTGCATTTTTTTCTCCTCTGCTCTATACAGTTTAATTGAAATTATCATATATTTTACAGCTACAAAAATTATATAGCTATATACTTGTCTATACAAGCATATATGGATTGTCAAGTATTATTTTGAAACTTTTGCACGAGTACTTAACTATTCTAACCTCCCTATGTGTCAGGATAGTTGTCGTGTAAAATGATTTATGGTTTTATAATTTTATAGGGCGTTATGAGGTTACATGGTCACAGAATATATAAAAAATTTCCCCCAATCTTGAGTAACCTGTAATAAGCTTGGCAAGAGATGCAAATATTCCTGCCTCAACAGAAGAATGTGGTTTGTTGACCACTTACGGATTCTCTCAGTTAGAGTCAAGCAGATCGAAATCAGTCAGTTACAGTTATTTGCCCTCCCTTGGTTTTGTTATCACCTTTAGTTATTTCTTGAAGATTGTTTTCGTAGTCTAAGGTGATTGTGCATTTACGAACTCCAACTGTTGTCCATTTAAAGCTTGGGATAAACGTCCAGTGCTTACCTGCTGAAATAGCTGGAATGTCGCCCGATACTGGCCATTGTCCATCACAGCCAACCCAGATTCTGCTTGGCTTAGTCGCAATACAACCATTGTTATAAACTTTGATAACAAGTGGGATGTTTGTATTAACTTTACCTACTGAAGTAGGTGCGATGAAAGTGCCGTTAGGTTGGAGTATACTCAAATTAGCAAGTGGCAGAACCATGACATTTTCTTTTGCCGTGTTATTGTTTTCATTAGATTCCTTTACCTTATTAGTAGCATCAACGATGACTGTAAAGGTGATTGGACCGCAGATAGTTGTATTATTCATAAGAAAATTTTTGTATTGCAAAGTTTGACCTGCTGCTGGAACTTTCACTGGCGAACCAGTCGAACTCGTTAATGTTGTTATGAAACGTAAATACATCTCATCACTATTTGGAGTACCCCCATTATTTTTAACAGTGAGTATAGACTCAAATTTTTGACCATTTACCAAGTTAGTATCCACTATGTGAAAGTCTTGAATTGAGAGCTCAGCCAGAGCCTTAACGGGTTTTAAAACCTTATGACCTAAACGTTTTTTTATGGTATTTTGAACAGGTTTTAATTTTTTTACAATATGGTTCTTCTTTAAAACTGTAAACACAATGGTTTTTTTATTATTATTTTCCCGAGATTCATCCACCTTGCCAGGAGAGGAATCCACTTCAAGAACAAGTGTATATCTTCCCGGTGTCCATTTTTCCGAAGAGAGACTCGGCCATGTAAAGCCCATGCTTTTTCCGGATTTGAGTGAAGGGATGCTTTGTATCCTCTGTAAAATAGAAGGGCAGGTACCTCCCGATGCTGCAAGGCATGTAATTTTTAATCTGTTGCCACCTGCAGGAGCTGCACCTCTATTTAAAACCACAATGTTTAGAATGGAGGATGCACCTATTGTATCGCCCTCCTTGGGAGTTGATGACCAGACTGCTTTTTTGACAACCAGATCAGGCTTGCCTGATAATACCTTGGGGGTAAAAACAGCCTTTTTCTTTAATTTGAAATTTGCTGCATTTGTAATTGATGTACACATGAATAAGATCATCATTACAAGTATGCTAAACAAGATATATTCGCTTTTTTTCATCACTTTTTCTCCCTTTAATTAATAAATTTTCATATACCCATTGGTGGCATGAACAAGAAAAAGGTTCATTAATAATTTTTATTATCATTCAGATATGCCTATATCTCCCACGGAAATAAGCAAGCCATCTGCAGAAACACCATCTGCATAATCTGAAAAGGTTTTCAAACAATTCTCTTTGTCAAATGCCAATGTCTTAAGAGTACCGTCAGCACTGCCGGGAATAAAAAGATTTCCATCCAGTATAACCGCAAGCGCATTTATGGCTTCAGAATATCCCAGGAATACATTGAGACATTGAAATGATTTTTTTGTAAATTCAGCCATAGATCAGGAGTTGTATCAGTGGAATTTATTTTATAAAATGCCCCCAGTGAAGGCAGTGGTCAATTATCTGGTGCTTAAATTTTTCTACAGGTATTTTTTCCTGGATCACGTGGCGGTAAAGCCCGGCAGTAGAAATATCTCCTATAAGAACCATCCCAATGAGATGGCTTCCATCAGAACTGAAAACCATTTTTCTAAAAAAGCCTTGAGCCTCGAACTTGTGGATTTCACAATCCAGATCCCTTGTATGCACCACTCCCATAGAAACAAAGGGCATGTTGGCGATCTGGGTTGCATTCAAAACACCAAAGGTTCCGGCATAAGCAGTTGGCAGCCCTGCCATATTCAATCCGGCACAGCGCCCCATCTCCACAGCATTGGTCCAAAGGGCTGTCATAACCGGTTCTCCGGATATAGGATCGTGGGTGACTGCCACATCACCTGCTGCAAAGGTATCTGGCTGGCTGCAGACCGTATGAATGTCTACTACAATACCCTTTTCCAGTTTGATTTTACTATTTTTAAGAAATTCAACATTGGGTAGCACTCCCTTGCCGATGCAGACCATCTGGCAGGGGATTTTTGTATTATCATCAAGGACAATCCCTTTAACCCCGCTGCTGTCTGATTCAATTTCCAGGGCAGAAACCCTGGTTTTTATTTCAAGTCCGGCATCATCCAAAGCTTTGCGGATCAATGCAGCATCTTCAGCATCCATAAGCTGTGACAGCACCTGGGGGGAATAGACCACAAGTGTAACCTTTATCCCCCTGTCAAGGAGAGCAAAGGCAGCCTTAAGGTTAAGCAATCCTCCGCCTAATAGAACAGCATGTTTCGTATAAGCCGATCTCTTATTCATGTCTCTTGCATGGGAAAGTGTTCTTAAGGCAAAAACGCCTTTTGATTCGACACTCTTGATATCTGGCGGAATAAAAGGTCGACTGCCTGTGGCAAACAGAATTTTTTCGTATTTAAAATTTCTGTTTTTCTCCAATGATACAATTCTTGAATCAGTATCCACAGAAACAACTCTGCTGTTAGTTTTAACAAGAATATCTTTCCCAGTATAGGGTCCAAATCCTTCCATTGCCATGTCCTGTGATTTTTTTTTCCCAGAAATGACAAAAGGAATCATGGGCCTGAAATAGGGTTTATCTGTTTCATCAGTTAATACGGTTACAGAAGCCATGGGGTCATGGCTTCTTATGGTATGTGCCGCAGCCATTCCTGCAGCACTGCCTCCGACAATTAAATATTGGGTTGCATTTTGGTCCACATCATTTCCCTTCCGCCTTAGCAAGCTCTTGTGAAGCCTGTTTTCGAATAAATTTAGAATATTCAGGGACAGCATCATAAATCAGGGCACCTGTGGGACATGCACTAACACAGGCCGGAATTTCCCGGTCCGGACACCGGTCGCAACGGTAAGCCTTGCCGGTTTCCATGTTACGCCCGATCACTCCATAGGGGCATACCATCACGCAGGTCCAGCAACCAATACACTTATCTGCATTGGTTACGACGACACCTTCTTCATTTCTGGTAATCGCACCACTGATACATGCATACATGCAGGGAGCATCCTCGCATTGTCTGCACACAAGCGGAATTTTTTTATCCGGCTCAGCCCATTCAACATATAGTCTTGCTTTAGGGGTCTTAGATTCCGCAATAGCGCCAAAAAGTGTTTTGCTTTGAGAATGCTCTACTGCGCAGGCCATCATGCAGGACATGCATCCCACACACCGATCTGTTTTTATAAATATTTCTTTGGGTTGTGGCATAATCGTCTCCTTTCCAGGGTTTAGAAATTTTGAAGTTATATTCCTAAAGCCTGGCGTTTGGCATCCATGTGAGCAATCATAAGTTCAGCTCCTTTTACAGGATCAGTCTCCACTGCAAAAGCTGCACCTACCACATCGTTGGCTGTTTTAGTAAGCACTTCGGTAACTAGAGGACTGCCAAGAACCTGCGGCACTGTTCCAAGCACAGTAAAAATACCTGAAGAGACAACATAGGCACCAATACTGACAGCTTTTTCGCTCATCCATTCAGGTGCGGCACCAGCAACCGGCAGGTCACTTATATCTACACCAAGGGCATTAGCCACAGCAGCGCAGACTGTCAAGATCCTACTTATATCCACGCAGGATCCCATGTGGAGTACCGGTGGAATTCCCAAGGCATTGCAAATACCTTTGAGCCCATCCCCGGCCTGGTCTGCTGCTTCAGGCAGCATTAATCCTGCTTTGGCACAGGCAATGGCATTGCACCCTGTGGAAACGATCAAAACATTATTTTTAATCAATTCCTCCACCAGTGCAACGTGACCGTGATCATGTTTTATCTTTGGATTATTGCAACCCACTATTCCAGCAATCCCCTTAATAGCACCAGACTTGATCGCATCTATCAAAGGATCAAGGGTGCCGCCCAAAGCCTTGATAATGGCCTCGGTGCTGAAACCCACCATGCAGTCTGTTTTGTCTTCCGGAATAAATACCTTGTCCGGAAGCCGCATGGCATAATTATCCACGGCTGATTCAACTATTTCCATTGCAATGTCAAAGCCTTTTTCTTCATTGAATTCCATGTGGACAGCTCCGGGGAACTTTGCCTTGGGAGAAGTAGAAATAAATTTGGTATGGAAACATTCGCACAGATCCCCTAAAGCCGGCATGATGCACTGGACATCCACGATCATGGCTTCTACCGCTCCGGTAATGACGGCCAGCTCCTGCTGAAGAAAATTCCCGGCAATAGGTATGCCGTGGCGCATGCTGATTTCATTACCAGTACAGCACATACCCACCACATTGATACCCTTGGCTCCTAATGCCTTTGCCTTGTCAAGGAGTTTGGGATCACTGGCTGCTGCCACTATCATTTCAGACAATACTGGTTCGTGACCATGGGCAATAATATTGACTTCATCTTTTTCCAGGACACCCAGGTTAGCTTGGGAACGTACGGGTTCTGGTGTGCCGAAGAGCACGTCTGATATTTCAGTTGCAATGGCAGAGCCACCCCAACCGTCTGCAATTGAGGCTTTGAGCCCCTGGAGAATCAAATTAACCGGATCATTGTCAACACCAATATGTGTGCGGTGCATTATCTCCACGATTTCACGGTCAATCCCTCTGGGGTCAATGCCGAATTTTTTCCAAAGAGCCACCCTTTTTTCCGGGGCCCTGCGGCTGAATTGTACAAAGCCTTCCTGCTTGCCAAATTCAGCATAGGCACTATTTGCAAGATCAAGGGCAATATCCTCTTTGGAACGATCTTTTGTCTCAATGCCATACTCTTTGGCAAGTGCTGCAAGTTTGACTTCATCTTTAATTTCATACCCTCCGCTTTTTCCCTGGGCAGTAAGAAGAAGGGTGTGGGCAAGATCCCTGCCGTGATCTGAGTGTGCAGCCGCACCTCCGGCGATCATGCGGATAAGATTCCTGGCAACAATAATGTCTGCAGTTGCTCCACAGACTCCTTTTTTAGGTCCGTTGTCTTCAAAAGGACTTATTCGGCAAGGTCCCATATTACAAATTCGGCAACACAGCCCCAGTTCTCCAAAACCACATTGGGGAAGCATTTTTTCGTATCTGTCCCATGCTGTCTCCAACCCTTGCTTTTCAGCAAATTCCAGCATCTGGTGAGTTGCCGGATCAACACTTTTGTTCAAAATTTTTTCTGAATAAGACATGATATTACCCTCCAGTTTAATAATTAAAATAGATGAGGTCTTAACCTAAAATTTATAGCCCTGTATCTCCATGCATGCAAGGAAAAGTTAAAAAATCACCTCGAAGAAGTCTAACCCGAATATTTCATAAAAAAACTAGCAAAATCTCCGTAAACGTGCTATGATTAAGGCATTCAACAATAATCAAACGGAGATTTTGCCATGACATTTTGTAGCACAAAAAACATAGAGTTTTCAAGAATTAAAAAACGTAAAATTCAGCAAATCAGCAACTATGTTGGGATATCAATAAAACCTTTGTTGAAATTTTTATTGAATCCTTTAAAAAGACACCTAAAGAAGTCATTCTGGATTTTGATGCAACAGATGACCCTGTACACGGTGAGCAAGTTGGTAAATTTTTCCATGGATATTATTATTCATATTGTTTTCTTCCGTTATATGTATTTAGCGGTAAACATTTGTTAGCTGGATATCTCAGGCCGAGCAATGTAGACCCTGCATATGGTGCCTGGGGCATCCTAAAGCTTATATCCAAGCGGCTGAGAGAGGTCTGGCCTAAAGTGAAAATTATCTTCCGTGCTGATAGTGGCTTTATGAGACATTCAATGATGAATTGGTGTGATAAGAATAATATCGATTACATTATTGGTATTGCCCGTAATTCCCGGCTTGAAGAATTGGCAGCACCTTTAATGACAAAAGCTGCATCTGAATATGAAAAAGATGGTGAAAAAAACGGCTGTTTGATGATATTCAATATGCAGCAAAATCATGGAAATATAAACGCAGGGTTATTATCAAAGCAGAGCATAGCTACAGAGGGAAAAATCCTCGATTCATAGTTACAAATCTTGATGGTGACAGCAAAGAGCTATATGACAAAGTTTATTGTGCCCGTGGCGAAGCTGAAAACAGAATCAAGACTCAGCAAATGGATATGTTTGCAGACAGAACAAGCTGTATGAACTGGAACCCCAATCAATTAAGGATGTTGTTGTCAGGTCTGGCCTACACATTGATTGAAGCCATAAGGAGGCTTGCATTGACAAATACTGAATTCTTTTCAGCCAGTTGCAACACTATCAGGTTAAAGCTACTTAAAATTGGTGCGATTGTATTAAGAAATACCCGACGCGTTCGTATGCTGCTATCAAGCTCTTATCCTTATCAGCAAGCATTTTACACAATATCATATAGATTGGGTGCAACCTGAATTTAATAAAACACCCCACAAAACATCTGATTTCTCAAACCATGGCACTGGTGCGTTTAAAAATAGTATTTTTACAAATTTTTCAATCTATATGCTCTCAAATCACTACAAATTTATAATTTGAAAAAATAAAACATTAGTTTTTAAAATTACTTGATCAAATTCTAACTTAAATCCATTTTTTTGGTATTTCATGAAATATTCGGGCTATTGGACATGGCTTTGCTCCTTAAAAGTGTATGGGTAATACAAAAATTAGGATAATGATCATGTCCACTCTAAAATTTCAAGATTAAAATTCCATTATTATTAAATTTCAGCTATTCTTTAATTTAGATAAAGTACGCAATTTCCTGATGAACCACAAATATTTTCTTTTCAACCTTAGTCTATATTTGCCGGGAAACTAACTTCCCTTATCAGCCGAACCGCCTTGGTACTGATCGGCATGCCGGGTGGTGTGGGAGGGCTCCTCAGTGATGAGGAGTCCTATCCCTATATACAACTTATTTCTTTAAATATTGAGCAGTTAAGTATAGCAACCTATTGGCTGGCGTTATGTCATTACAATTTTCTATCTTTTCAACGCCATATTTTTTGGCGGCTTTTTTGAAAGCATTTATGAACTCCCGTGATAGATGAAAAGGTGGAGGTGGATAATGGTTTAATTTGTGTACTTGAATTGCCTGAAAAGAGTATTCTTCTTCATATGCCTTTTTATCATTGCTATCAACTTTGTCTATAAAATCAATATACATCCATCTGATTTGTTTTATTTTTCCATTTGTCGTTTCAAATGTAAGGAGCCAATCATCTGTACATGCTTGGTTTTTAGCCAAATCCAAAAAATCTTCAGGAGAACTGGTATTATAGATTGCTTTGCAAACTTTTTTTGCTGACTTTGATGCTTCTAGTTCAGATTTAGACCACCAACCAAGCTTCCATGGTTCTCGGTAAGGAGATTCATACCATTCTTTAAATTGTCTTTTTATGCATTTATTTGTTTTTTTTGAGGATAGGATTTTTTTTATTCTTCTGTCTTCTCGTGAAAGATTATCCATCATGGAGCCGCTAATTTCATAAGGTTTTGCTTCAGCAATAAGTCTATCAATATTTAATTTTCTACTATCAATTAGTACTCCAGTTTCTTGTTGAGGATGGCAACCTAATGCTCTATCTGAAATGTTTGCTGAGGTTATAATGCAACCATTTGTTGACCAATACACCTTAGAATGTAGTCCATCAGAAAATTGGATTATTGCTTTTCTTTTAAGCAATTTCCGTATTCCCTCAGGACTTGTTGCCCCTGGTTCGGGACAGCAAATAATTTGGATACCTGTTGGATTAGGTAAATATTTATCTGCATTTATACCAATATAGGCAACAACAGCAACACGACGTTGATTCGGTGATTTAAAAATTTGTTTTATTGCTTTATGTACATCACTGGAATTATATAATATTTTCATAATTTTATTCCTGTATAACGAGTCTGTAGAAAAAATAATTTTTGAAAATTAGTAATTCTATTTTCCATACACTTTTTCCAATATTTAGTTTAATTTCAATTTTAATGTCAATAAAAGGGGCATATTGGACTATATATCTCTTATATAGGTGCTATAAAACCTATATGCAGGTAATTCCCATCCCCTTCCCTTTTGTTCTATGTAACAGCTATTGAACCATATCTGTGTATCTTTTTTAAATTATGTACTATGCACAAAAGAGCAGCCATTGACTATTGACCTTTATTTTGCCTCTCAGGCTGAACCTGTCA
>Ga0256845_1002185_pt1 | contig 14459 bp, 17 predicted proteins | sample RiftiametaG_FD_189101 | JGI IMG/M metagenome (GOLD analysis project Ga0256845, IMG submission 189101) | Tube worm associated microbial communities from hydrothermal vent at the East Pacific Rise, Pacific Ocean - Riftia | ecosystem: Host-associated > Annelida > Integument > Unclassified ...
ACACCATTTTGTTTATTGTCCAAAATAGATGTAGTTCTTTATCGCTATGCAATAGAAAACTATTTTTGTTTTCTATTGCATAGTTTGGGTTTAATTACCATTTTATATTTTAAGAAAATGTAAAAAATCATAAAAAAAAGTGCTAAACAGAACAAATATTTTTATAAAAAATTGCATTAATATTCGTTAATTTGTAGCGTAAAATTTAAATAATTAAAAATAAGGTATGTCACAAATAAAAGTTGAACCCATAGAACAATATGGATTGAGTTCTAAAGACCGTCCCAAACAGCTTTTCAGTAAAGTAGGAATAATAGGATGCGGAACAGTAGGTCAAACTATCGCGTTAATGATTAGCCAAAAAGAAATAGAAGTTATCTTTATTGAGCTGTCCGAAGAAAAAATTAAACACGCAAAAGAAGAAATAGGACGTGTTCTTGATAACATGATTGACCATTGGGGAATGACACCCGGAGAAAAAAGAGCTGTTTTGTCGCGTATTAACGGTTATACCGATTACAGTAAGTTGAAAGATTGCGATTTGGTAATAGAGGCTATTCGCAGTAAAACACGTGAACGCAGAATAAGTTGTCGTAAAGAGGTATTTAAAAAAATTGAAAGTGTTGTTTCTTCCGATTGTATTATTGCAACAAACTCTACAACAATTGTTATTACTGAATTATCATCGGAACTTGAACATAAAGAGCGTTGTGTTAGTTTACACTTTTTAACAAACACCCCCAATGCCAAAATGGTAGAAGTGGTTCGCGGATTATATACTTCCGATGAGGCTTATCAAAAGGCTGTAAAATTTATCTCAATGATAGGCAAGGAACCTATTCTTGTTGATGAATCTCCCGGATTAATTAGTATTCGTGTTTTTGTAGCTCAACTTAACGAGGCTTGCGAAGTGCTTATGGAAGGCGTGGGAACTCTTGAAGATATTGATAAAACCATGCGTATTGGTTTAGGTCAGGTTCTTGGACCTTTTGAAATGGCAGATAAAATAGGTCTTGATAAGGTTGTAAGATGGATGGAAAATTTGTATAACGAATTTGGAGATAAAAAATATATGGCATCGCCTATATTAAAACGTCTTGTAAGGTCTAAAAACTTTGGAAGAATTACCGGAAAAGGATTTTATGTTTATCACGAAGACGGTAAAAAAGAAGTTAACTTAAAATAAAATTTTAAATTAATCAGAAAAAGAAAAACACTATACAAATGAAGATATTAGTTTTAAATTGCGGTAGTTCGTCAATAAAATTCCAAATGTGGGACATGACCAAAAAAACTACTATGGCAGTAGGGATTGCCGAAAAAGTAGGTATTAAAGGGTCGTTTGTAAAATTGGAAAAAGATAACGGCGAGAAGGTAAAATTCGAAGGTGAAATTATCGACCATCAAACAGGTATAGAATATATTCTGGGAATACTTACAAGTAAAAATCACGGCTGCTTAAAATCACTTAACGATATTGATGCTGTGGGACACCGTGTGGCTCATGGTGGAGAAAGCTTTAAAAGCAGTGCTTTTATTAACGAAAATGTTTTAAGCGAAATAGAAAATTGCATAGAATTGGCACCTTTGCATAATCCGGCAAACCTTAAAGGAATAAAGGCAATGATGCAACTATTGCCTGAAATAAAGCAAGTTGCAGTTTTTGATACAGCTTTTCATCAAACAATGCCGCAACATTCTTATATGTATGCAATTCCATATTCGCTTTACAGCAAATACAAAATTCGTCGTTACGGATTTCACGGAACCAGCCACTCATATATTGCCAAACGTGCATGTGAAATATTGAATGTTGATATTGAAAAACAAAAAATAGTTACTTGTCATCTTGGAAACGGAGCTTCAATGTGTGCAATAGACGGAGGAAAGTCTGTTGATACCAGTATGGGATTTACACCCATTGAGGGACTTATTATGGGAACCAGAACCGGCGACCTTGATATTGGTGTGGTAAGTTACATTATGGATAAAGAAGAACTTCCGTTAAGTTCGCTGAATACAGTGTTTAACAAGCAAAGCGGAATGTTGGGCGTAACAGGAATATCGTCGGATATGCGTGAAATAGAGGAGGCAGCTTGGGAGAAAAACAATGAAAGAGCACAACTTGGTCTTGATATGTATTTTTACAGAGTAAAAAAATATATTGGAGCTTATACTGCTGCTCTTGGCGGACTTGATATATTGATTTTTGCAGGCGGTATTGGTGAAAACGGACCCGAAACTCGTGAGGAGATTTGTAAAAATCTTGAATATATGGGTGTAAAAATTGACCCTGCAAAAAATGATAAATTACGAAGCAAAGAGGCTGTAATTTCAACCGACGATTCAAAAGTTAAAGTTATGGTTGTACCAACCAACGAAGAGCTTGTTATCGCAAGCGATACTTTTGAAATAGTATCGGCAATGAATTAATAAGTTTTTGCTGTAAAAAACATCAGCTTTTACTTATTGCCGTTAATTCGTTTATATTTTAATCTGTAAAATTAAAGTATTATACAAATTGAGCCGTTTATTCTGTTGAATAATTGGCTCTTTTTATTTACTTTTGCCCGATGTTTAAAAATTAAAATAATTCTGTTGTTACAGAAAAATCAACATTAAAAGATTATGTTTGAAAATTTATCCGATAGATTAGAAAAATCGTTCAAATTGCTTAAAGGGCAAGGACGAATTACCGAAATCAACATAGCAGAAACATTAAAGGATGTTCGCAGGGCATTGCTTGATGCCGATGTTAACTATAAAATAGCCAAAAATTTTACCGATACCGTAAAACAAAAAGCAATAGGGCAAGACGTTATTAAGTCGGTAAATCCCGGACAAATGATGGTAAAGATTGTGCACGATGAATTAGCACAGCTTATGGGAGGTCAAGCCGAAGATATTAATCTTAAAGGAAATCCCGCCGTTATTCTTATTGCCGGTCTTCAAGGTTCGGGTAAAACCACCTTTTCGGGAAAATTGGCAAACAGACTGAAAACAAAAAAAGGAAAAAATCCGCTTTTAATAGCCGGTGACGTTTATCGTCCTGCTGCGATAGACCAGTTAAAGGTTCTTGGAGAGCAGATAGGAACAGAAGTTTATACCGAAGAAGGAAGTAAAGACCCTGTTGGTATTGCCAAAGCCGGTATTAAATATGCTAAGCAAAAAGGTTTTGATGTAGTAATTGTGGATACTGCCGGTCGATTAGCCATTGATGAGGAGATGATGAACGAAATAGAAGCGGTAAAAAAAGCAATAAAACCGGAAGAAATTCTTTTTGTTGTTGATTCAATGACAGGTCAAGATGCCGTAAATACAGCCAAAGAGTTTAACGATAGACTTAATTTTGACGGAGTGGTTCTTACAAAACTTGACGGTGATACTCGTGGAGGTGCGGCATTGTCAATTCGTAAAGTAGTTGATAAGCCTATTAAATTTGTGGGAACAGGTGAAAAACTTGATGCTTTGGATGTATTTCACCCTGAGCGTATGTCAGACCGTATTCTCGGTATGGGTGATATTGTTTCGTTGGTTGAAAAAGCACAAGAGCAGTTTGATGCGGAGCAGGCAAGAAAATTACAAAAGAAAATTGCAAAAAATCAATTCGGTTTCGATGATTTCTTGTCGCAAATACAGCAAATTAAAAAAATGGGTAACCTTAAAGATTTGGCATCAATGATTCCGGGAGTGGGCAAGGCAATGAAAAATATTGATATTGATGATGATGCTTTTAAAGGAATTGAGGCTATAATTCATTCAATGACACCTGATGAGAGAACTAATCCCGGGATAATTAACGGCTCTCGTCGTAAGCGTATTGCAACCGGAAGCGGAACTTCTATTCAGGAAGTAAACAGACTGATTAAACAGTTTGACGAGACTCGTAAAATGATGAAAATGATGACTACCGGTAAAGGAAAAAACCTTGCCCGTATGATGGGAAGAGCAAGATAATTTAATTTTAAACTATTTTTAAAATGGAATTAATTGACGGAAAAAAGATAAGTGCTCAGGTTAAACTTGAAATAGCCGAAGAGGTTAAACAAATAATTGCAAAAGGTAATAAACAACCGCATCTTGCAGTTATTATTGTGGGTAACGATGGAGCAAGTGAAACTTATGTGGCAAGTAAAGTTAAAACATGCCATGAAGTAGGTTTTAAGTCAACCGACATAAGACTTCCCGATACAGTTTCGGAAAAAGAGTTACTCAATAAAATAGAGGAGGTAAATAAGGATTCCGATATCGACGGATTGATAGTTCAATTGCCTTTGCCTTCTCATATTAGTGAAGATAAAGTTATTGAAGCAATTGATTATAAAAAGGATGTTGACGGATTTCATCCGGTAAATGCAGGACGTATGGCAATGGGTTTGCCGTCGTATTTGCCTGCTACACCTGCCGGAATAATAGAATTGTTGGCTCGTTATAAAATTGAAACCGAAGGTAAAAATTGTGTTGTTCTCGGCAGAAGCAATATTGTGGGAACACCAATTAGTTTACTTATGTCGCGTAAAGCAAAACCCGGGAATGCTACTGTTACCATTTGCCATAGCAGAACAAAAAACCTTAAAGAAATTTGCTCACAAGCCGATATTCTGATTGTAGCTATCGGAAAACCTGAATTTGTTACTGCCGATATGGTTAAATACGGAGCTGTGGTTATTGATGTAGGTATTCATCGTGTAAAATCAGACCAAACAAAGTCAGGATGGAAATTGAAAGGAGATGTTAAATTTGATGAAGTAGCCGAAAAATGTAGTTTTATTACTCCTGTTCCCGGCGGAGTGGGACCAATGACTATAATTAGTTTGTTGAAAAATACATTGGCAGCAGCAGAAAAAAAGATTTACGGATAAGAGATTAATACTATTTTTTTAATTCTATAAAAGCGGGATTGTAATTTTACAGTCTCGTTTTTTTATATATCAAATCTGCAAGTCACAGTGTTAGCTGTTGATTAAGAGGTGTTTAATAATGATTAGAGAGTAACTTTTAAATATGACTCACGCCGTGCCTGTCAGTTACTATTGCTTTGTATTTAATTTTTTTGTAACTTATTACAACAAATAAAAATCACTACATTATGAAAAATTTAGTATTTATTCTTTTGGTATTTTTTATGATAAGTTGTAATAATAGCAATAATCATAAAGCAGATAAAACCACCGTAATAAAAGTTATTGATGATTTTGTGACAGCAGTTCAAAATAAAGATTACGGTAAGTTAGACGACCTTGCAAGCGATGATTTTGTAATTTATGAAAATGGTTTAGTGTGGAATATGGATGAATTTTCACTTAAACTTGAAGAATACGACAGTGTGGGTATAAATTACAAAATTACCAATATGCACGCAATTGTTGATGAGAATACGGCTCAGGCATGGTTTCACAACAAAGGAACTTTTGTGTATCCCGACACAACAATAGTATTAAACTTTATTGAAAGTGCCACTTTGGTAAAAGATGATAAAAATAATTGGCAAATTATTTTTTATCATTCAACACATTTGAAATAAAACAGATTGATTATAATTTATTTTCTTTTTTTTGATTAGTATATTTTTATTTAATTTTTATATCTCTATTTTTTCTATTTATCTTAAAAAGAATATTAATGTTTATTCCAAATGAAATCCATGAATAATTTTCAGGTTTAATTTTGCGTATAGGAATAGTTACAAAGGGTTCGATATTGAAAAATAAATTTTCATTGCTTTTCCGATTGTATATTATTCCAAATGTTACAGCTTGTGACAGATAAAATTTGTTTGTGAGATGTTTATTATTTTCTTTAATTGAAAAAATGTATTTATTTGATATTCCTGCAGATAATGCCAGTCTATTTTGCTTTTGTTCAATGATGTAATAATTAAATATTACCGGAAAATCAAAGTAAAATAGTTCTAAAGTAGATGTTTCTTCTATTTGATGATTTATAGATTGTTTGTCATTTTGAATAATAGTACTGTCACCGGAGTTGATTGGGTGTGAAATGGTTGTGCTATCATTAGGATTTATTTTGGTATATTTAAATTTATCAATAAGAAATTGAGGTTTTATAGATATAGAACTATTTTGAGTTATAAATTTTTCGAATGTTAATCCTCCTGAAAAATTTATTTTTGATTCATATTTTGGGTTAATATTGGTTATGTATTTGAAAGAAGCCATTGGGCCAATAAGAAAAGGAAGTTGTTTTTTGTTTGCTGATTTTGCTGTAGAATTATTTTCTTTTAATTTGTTTTTGATTGTATCTTTTGTATAAATAAATAAAGAGTTGGTGTCATTTTGCAATTTAATTTTTTCAGAATTATCAAAACCAATAGGTTCTTTTGAATAATTTTGCTTAACTGCTTTTAATGTTCCTATTATAGGAATCATCTTATTTATAGTGATGTTTTCAGATTGAACTTGTTTTGTATAATTATTTGTAGTTATTTGTTTTATAGTATTTTTTTTCAAATCCGGATTTATTGATTGTGGAAGGTTATTGCTTTTTTTAGTAATTTTATTAGCAAAAATTGCATGTTTTATTAGTTTTTTATTTTTATTAATATTTTTTGAATTTGTTTTTTCTTTAATTTTTTTCTTTAATTGTTTGCTGTTAGTTGAATATGTAAAAGTTTCATTACTATTCTTTTTTATTTCAGTTTTGCTTTTTTCTTTTGAAATATAAACTTTAGATTGTTTGATAATTTTATTATTTTTTTTAATGTTTTTTGATATTGGAGTTGTTTTATGTTGTGATATGTTTGTATCGTTTTTATATAAGTAAATTACAAATATTGTAGTTGCAGGAATAATAATGAATAATAAACTTTTTATCCAATTTATAACAAATTTAGAAAGTTTATGCCGGATTGTATTAGCAGGCAATGATTTTTTTAATGTATTCCAATCTGTTGCATTACATTCAGGATGATAATTTATTAATTCATCTCTTATTTTATCAATCCATTTGTTATCCGAATTATTCATAAATTCCTCCTTTTTGCAACATACTTTTTAACTGTATTTTTGCTCTTGATAAGTTTTTTCGAGAATTTACTTCAGTTATTCCAAGTTTTTTACTTATTTCTTTATGTGAATATCCATCTATTTCGTAAAGAACAAAAATTAATCTATAAATATTTGGTAAATTATTTAAATGAAATAAAATTTCTTTTGCCGTAAGATTTGAAATCACATTGTCACTCAATTCTATTTCCGGTAAATAGTCTTCATATGAAATGTTTGATTGTAATTTTTTTTCACTTCTATAATAATCAATAGCTTTGTTAATAATAATCTTTTTTAGAAATTTTTTAAAGTCATTAATTTTTTTTCCTTCTGATAAAAATAGGAATATTTTTAAAAAACTGTCATTAATAATTTCATTTGCTGTATCGTAATTTTTAGCGAATCGAATAGCTATATTTAAAGCGTATTTATAATATGTTTTGTATAAATACTCTTGAGCTTTTCTATTTTCTTTTGAGCATTCACAAAGAACAAAATTAATATCTTCATATTCAAATACTTTTTTCTTAAAAATTTTCATGCTTTATTTTTACAAACTCTATCATTTGTGATAACTTTTTTTAAGATGAGAATTCTTAATTTAGTTGCTTGTTTTATTTAAAATTTGAATACTTTTTATTTTATCATATAATACTTAATATATAGACGAATAAAGAATAAAAAATGTGACATAAAAGATTCACATATAATGTAAATTTTTTTGTTTTTAATATCGAATAATTTATTAATGATTGATATTTTCTGTATAAATATAAACTACTGTTATTGTTTATTATGTATACTAAGTAAATAGTATAATATGTATATGCTTGATAGACAGCTGTTTGTTTGTTGTGTAATTTAAAATACTAAAATTATGTCACAATCATAAAGTATGTTTCGTCTACATTAATAAACAATGATAATTATGAAACAAAACAATTTTATATTTCTTGCTCTTCCTATATACTCAGGGAATAAGCAAGAAACAGAAAAAAGGAAAGTAAAATTCTTAGTTTCTCGTATTTATTCTCTTAATTCACAAAAAGAAGATAGTTACTACGATTCTGAGTCAAGATTTTATTTTACAATGATTGGATATTTATCAAATTTTGAAAAGTTAAAAAAAGACTACAATATTAAAACAGATTCTGATTTACAATTAATTTGTAACCTATGGAAAAATTTAGGAGAAAAGATTTTTACTCTACTTCAAGGAGTTTACATGTTAATTATTTATAATGATAAAACCGGAAAATTATTGATTTTTCAAGATGAATATGGATTTAATCAGCCTCTTTATTATATAATTTATAATAACACGTTTTATTTTTCGAACAATCTAAAATATCTTTTATCGACATCTAAAATTGAGCGAACTTTGAATGTTGAATCTGTGCGACAATTTTTATTAACAGGATTTATCTATTTTGGTAATGTTGTGCCGGGCGAAGAAACTTTATTTAATAATATAAAAAAAATACTTCCTTCTCAAATGATTTATAGAGATAAACATACTAGTATTCCATCAATAATTTTAAAAAAAGACGTAAATAATGAAGTTTCAAGTTGGTATTAAAAAGAAGTTATCTGTAAAATATCCGACAGTTAAAAATGTGGCTGTTTCTTTGAATGAACTAACACAACAGTTAGAGCATAAAGAAAAATGGAATTTGGCATTGAGTGGAGGATACGATTCTAATTTGTTGCTATATTGCATAAAGCATCAATCTAATGAAAAAATAATTCAACTTTTCTCGGTAGGAGGAAAAGAAATTGATGAAACAACAATAGCATTTGACATTATAAAAAATTACACTAAATGTGAATTAAATCGTAAAAAGGTTAAAACAACAGCGTTCAATTTATTTCCTGATCTGGTTTGGCAGCTCGAAGGATACTTATTTCAAGACGGTATATTCCTTCAAAACACATTGGCAGAAGCTGTTGGAGAATCAAATGCCAATAATATAATATTAGGTGAAATGGCAGATCAACTTCTTAATTTTCTTTTTTATTCGAAAAAGGTAAGATTATTTGAACAATCCAAAATTGGTAGTTTATTGAAAATATTCTATTTATTTAAGGTTTCAAAAAAATATTCAATAAAAAAGATTTTTAATCTAATAAAAATTAGAAATTTTCTTTTGAATCAAACAAAAAATAAAAAAAATACCGATTATGATGTAATGTTTGATTATATATTAAAGAAAAACGGACTCTTACTAAACAAACATGGAATTCAAAGTTTATATCCATTTTTAAAAAATGATATACATGAAAGTATTAATCCTGATAGTATTAAGAACATTCAAAAGAACTTTTTCAAGAAACAAGTTAAAAATACATTAAAATCTGAAATTAGTAGAAAACTTAATAAAAATGGAGGGACAACAGATATTTATTATCTTTTTGAAAATCATTTTTCTGATATGGAAAAAATAATTCTTCAAAGTTCTATTATAAAAAAAGTATTTAATTTAAAAAAACTGGGAGAAATACTATATAATAGAGAAGAAAATTGGCATTTTATTATTCAACTTTATTATGTAGCTACTGTTGAAACAATTTTCACAACTTATAAGTTTGAGAATTTTATTAATAATGAATCTTTTAATATTTCAACTGTTGATACTTTCGATATTTTTCTTTCAAAAAATAAAAGTGCATAAAATTATTTGAATTTATATATTATATTGTAGTTGCGGCTTTATTTGTTCGATATATAATTTTGTAAATGCTTCTTTTATTTCGTCTCTTACTCTTATATATTCGCTCCAAATAAATTCGTTGGTTCCGGTTGCAAACGAAGGGTCGTCGAATCCAATGTGCAAGCGATTTTTTACCTTTCCTAAAAATGCGGGACATTTTTCGTTTGCTCCGCCACAAACGGTTATTACATAGTCCCATTTGTCGTTTAAATATTTTTCAACAGAGTCGGAAGTATGATTGCTTATGTCGATACCTATTTCAGCCATTGCTTTTACGGCTTTTTGATTTAGTTTGCCCGATGCTTCCGTTCCTGCCGATTCAACAATTAAACGTGAATCGAAAGATTTTAAAAATCCATGTGCCATTTGACTGCGGCAGCTGTTGCCTGTGCACAAAACAAGAATTTTCATATGTTTGTGTTTGTTTAATTTTCTGTATTATTTTATTCCGAAAGATAATAGTTTTTTTGACAGTTCGTCAGTAGAGATATATCCCGTATGGCGAAAAATTTCTTTACCGCTGCGGTCGAGTAAAATTTGTGTCGGGATTATTGCCACACCGTAATATTTCATAATATCCTGACTCTTTTGTTTTAAAATATTTATAAAAACAACATTTACCTTGTCGGGATATTTTTGTTGAATATCGGTCATTACCGATTCCATTTTTTTACAAGCTGAACAGCCTTTTGAACCTATTTCAAGAAAAGTAATTTCAAATTTTAAACCGTTTTTATTGTAGTTAAAAGCAGAATCAATATATGTATTTACCGATGTTTTAACTTCTGTTGCCGTGTTTTTTTTCATCTGTTCCGACAGATAATTATTCATTTTATTCTTAAAAGCAAAACCCAGTATTATAAATAAAAATAATACTGTAAAAACTAACCACGGAATATTTTTTTTTATCATAATTTTAGTTTTAAGTGTTAGACTCTAGACTCTAACTTCTAGCCTCTATCTTCCAGCCTCTAACTCATCGCAAAATTAAAAATATATCCTACAACCATAATGCCTATTGTGACAATGCCGATAAATACAGCAATTAATTGCCATTTAAGAACTTTCTTAAGAATAATTATTTCGGGCAGCGACAGAGCAATTACCGACATCATAAAAGCAAGTGCCGTGCCGAGCGAAACCCCTTTTTCTATTAAAACGCTTACGATGGGAATTATTCCCGCTGCATTCGAATACATTGGTACACCAATAAGTATTGCCAACGGCACACCATACCAATTACCCTTACCTAACAATGTTCCCAAAAAATCTTCGGGCACGTATCCGTGAGCACCGGCACCCACTGCTATACCTATTATTATATAAATCCATATTTTACCCACAATCTCTTTTACCGATTCAATTCCTTTGTTTATGCGGTCAGCGAAAGATATTTTTTCTTCAAATTCGTTGTTTTGATTGGTTTTTATTGAAAATACCCAGTCGGCAACATATTTTTCAAGTTTTAACTTACCTATTATCCATCCTGACAGTATTGCAATAAAAAGACCTGTGGTAACATAAATAACTGCTACTTTCCACCCGAAAAGTCCGATAAGTAATACCAAAGCTACTTCGTTTATCATTGGGGCGGCTATTAAAAACGAGAATGTTACTCCTATTGGAATACCCGCTTCAACAAATCCCAAAAAAAGAGGTATTGCCGAACATGAACAAAATGGAGTGACAATGCCAAGTAAAGCAGCCAATATATTTCCTGTAAACAGTGATTTTCCTTCAAGAGCTTTGCGTGTTTTTTCGGTTGTAAAATAACTGCGTATTATTCCTACGCCAAATATTATAAGAATAAGCAGCAATAGAACCTTTGGCACTTCAAATATAAAAAAACGTAATGTTTCGGTAAGATGTTTGCCTGTTGGCATTCTGAAAATGTCATCAATAATAAAATCGGATATTGATTGCAGGTTCCAATATAAAAGAATCCATAAAGGAAATATCACAACTATATACCAACTTTTATTTTTTATTTTTTTAATATTCATAAAGATATTTTTACTTATTGCAGAGTTTATCAAAATAACTTATAAATTTAGTATCGTTTTTTACCGCTAAGACACAAAGACGCAAAGGTTTTTTAACTTTCAACTTTACAATTTTTTAACTTTTAACTAATTTATTCGCTACGCTCATTCTTTTGAACCATATAAGAAAATTAAGAATATTTAAGTTATGCTTCGCTTTGCTCAGCAATTTTGAAACATTAAGAAATTAAAAAAAATTAAGGTTTCCACCGCTAAGACGCTAAGTCACAAAGGTTTCTTATCCACAAATTCCACTAATTTTTACTAATTTATTGCCATAAAGAACCGGTCACTTGTTTACTCCGATTACTTTCGGAGAGCACTTCGATAAACTCAGTAACCACTTGTCGAAGTGACTTTTGCAAGTTATAGCCGTTCTCTGTTGCTAATTCGGCTTCGACCAGCTCAGCCTCCAGAGAGACTTTCAACTTTATAAACTTTCAACTCATTACTGCATTATCGCATTATTGCATTACATCATTACATCATTATATCATTACATCATTATATCATTATATCACTGTATCATTAAATAACTTTCAACTCATTACATAAATCTGCCATATTCCCACAATAATAAACAAAGCTGCAATTACTCTGCGAAACCACAGTTCAAAAACCTTCAATTTATTGTAAACATTGCCCAGTGAGCCGATACTAAAAGCAATTAACCAAGCAAAAATTATAACAGGAATACCTGTTGCCAGAGCAAATACGGCAGGAAGAAATAAACCGCTTGCACTGCTTATGGTCATAGGAATAAGCATGCCGAAATATAAAACTCCGCTATACGGGCAAAAAGCCAATGCAAATACTATTCCGAGAAGTAAAACACCCCAAAAGCCGCTGTTTTTTTTGTTTTCCATTTTTTCGGTTAAAGAACTTATTCCCGGTATTTTCATCGAAATAATGCCAAGCATAAATAATCCGATAATAATTAACAACGGTCCAAGAACTTTTTCACCCCATGTTTGCAGAAATGCGGAAAGTTCAAATTGAGACGCTCCAAAGAAAAACAACAATCCTATTGTTGTGTAAGAGATTGCTCGCCCAAATGTGTAAATTAAACCGTTTGTGAAAACTTTGCGTTGATTTTCAATATCTTTACTTATATACCCTATGGCTGTAATATTGGTAGCAAGAGGACAGGGACTTACGGCTGTCATAAGTCCCAATAGAAAAGCCGACAATATCGGAATTTGTGATGACTCAAAAAAGTTTTGTAATACATCCATAGTTTTATATTGAATCTACTGTTGATTTTATTTTTGTTTTTAACTTGTCGGGATTTGTTCGTGCATTCAGAAAGGCTTGATTTGTAATGTCAATAACTTTATCGCCTTTTGTAATCAACAGAGTTTGTCCGCTTACTTTGTATTTTTTTAACAGCGGGTTGTCGTTTTCTTTTTCAATATTTATTGATTCAAAAAACACATTGTCACCATAATATTCGTGTAAAGCATCTTTTGTAACCGATTCTACGGCTTGACAGGTAGCACAACGGTGTGTCATGTGGAAATAGTAAACTTTTACGTTGTTTTTTTCTTGCTTTTGCGATGTGTTTTGTGCTGTTGTAGCCATGCCTGATGCAAGAGTCAGACATAATAAAATAATTAAATTTTTCATAATTGTGTGTGTTTGTGTGTGTAATTTATTGTGTGATAATTTGTTTTAATTCGTTTAAAGACGGCACTTTACCTTTTAAAACCACTTTGTCGTTAATAACTAAAGCAGGAGTTGTCATAACACCGAATTGCATTATTTCAACAATGTCTTCAACTTTAATTATACTGGCATCTATATTTAACTCTTCAACAGCTTGAAGTGTTATTTTTTCAAGAGTTTTACACTTTTTACATCCTGTGCCTAAAACTTTAATTTCAGTTTTTGCAGGTTTTAAATTATTGTAATCCATAGCTTTTTATTATTGTTAATAATATATTTCGTAATTCGTAAAAATACGAACATTGTATTCAAATTTTTTTACAGTTTTAAAAAAGAATTAAGCAGATTTAAAGCATCTTTCCAATTTTCTCTGTTGATACAATATCGTATTTTCGGAGCTTCAATTTCACCTTGAATAAGCCCCGCTTCTTTTAATTCTTTTAGATGTTGCGATAAAGTTGACTTGGCAATCGGTAAATCTTCCGATAAATCACCGCTGTAACAACAACTCTGTTTCGATAAAAGTTCCATAATATATAGTCTTATGGGATGTCCCATAGCCTTGGCATATTTAGCTGTTCGCTTTTGTCGTTCCGATATTATATTTAAGTCAATCATATACTTGTTCGTAAAAACACGAACAAAAATAAATATTTTTATTAAAAAACAGATTAAAATGTAGAAAAATATTTTTATAAATTGTATTTCATTGATATTTATAATGACGGACGTATTGCAGTTATTAAAGAATTGAACAAAAAAGTATTGTATTCGACATATATTGATAACGTTAAAGTTAAGGGGGCTATTATTATGTTTCAGATACAATATACATTTTTATTCGACAGAAACTTTATGGCATTAGCTTTTGTTTTAGTAAAAGATGCAGAACTTATAGTGTATTTGATATAATTCGGGAAAGAGATTATAATAAAAAAGCCGAAGCAAATTTGCTTCGGCTTTTAGTGGGCGATGAGGGATTCGAACCCCCGGCCCCTTGGGTGTAAACCAAGTGCTCTGAACCAACTGAGCTA